>JAEEGL016596307.1_pt1 | contig 34181 bp, 25 predicted proteins | sample 9134231 | NCBI WGS metagenome assembly JAEEGL01 (sample SAMN16246548, study PRJNA631951) | gut metagenome | biome: gut microbiome; feature: rumen; material: fiber-attached | host: Bos | place: Iran: Karaj | collected 2018-10 | reverse complement strand
GGGCGATGATGTGACCATCGGCCACAGCGTAACCTTGCACGGATGCGAGATTAAGGACGGCGCCTTGGTGGGAATGGGCGCAACGGTGCTGGATCATGCCGTAGTGGGCAAAGGGGCCATTGTAGCTGCTGGTGCCTTGGTTCTGAGCAATACCCAGATTGGCGACGGCGAACTCTGGGGCGGCGTGCCTGCCAAGTTCATCAAGAAGGTGGATCCTGCTCAGGCGCAAGCCCTGAACAAGACCTATGCTGCTCACTACGTAGAGTATAGTGACTGGTTCCGCAAAGCAGATTCCGACCCCAAGAACACCCAAGTTGTTACCACAAGCGAAGAATACGGCCTCACCCCCAACCCGAACACCGTCGAGAGTGGGAACTCTCTCCCCTCTGTGGGGCCGCAGCCACATTTAGTGGCTACTCTAAAGACCCCATTCGCTCCGGGGAGAGGGGAGAAGTGAAGAATTCTTCAAGTTGAAAATTATTCGCTAAACGATAACCGATAAACGATAAACTAATTATGAATTATAAGAGTATTAGCCTGATGCTTGGCCTTATAGCTGGATGGATGCTGACGAGTTGCATTCATTTCAGCTATCATTCCGAGAAAAAGACCACCCACACGACAACCACAAGTTGGACTTGGGCAGCGTGGGATAACCCACTGCCCCTGAAGTTTGGAGACCCCTTTCTGCTACATGCCAGCGATGGTAAGTATTATATGTACGGAACATCTTTGGAGGATGGCTTCGAGGCTTACGTTAGTGACAGCCTCAGTAACTGGGAACCTTGCGGTAAGGTTTATCAGGGAGGTCGCAAGAATCAGTGGAACGTAAACTGCTTTTGGGCACCTGAAGTATATGAGCGCGACGGTAAATACTATATGTTCTTCAGCGCCAATTATAAGGAGAACCCCACCCACGAGGGGGAGAACTTCAAGATTGGCGTAGCTGTGAGCGATTCACCCACAGGTCCTTTCGAGGATCTCTACGATCGGCCTATCTTTAATCCCGATTATCCCATTATCGATGCCAACGTTTACTTCGACTATGAGACAGGCAAGTGCTACCTGTACTTCAGCCGCTGTTGCTACAAGCATAGTGTGGAAAGTGAAATTGCCGATAGTCTGAAGAAGGCTGGCGTTTATGACAATATAGAAGAGAGTTGGGTGTACGGCGTGGAGATGAAACCAGACTTCAGCGGTGTGATTGGTGAACCCAAGTTGTTGCTATGTCCTCCAAAGAAGTTGAACGATGCTCAAGCTGAATGGGAAAGCCGCAGTGCCACACACAAAGAGGTGAATCGCCGTTGGACAGAAGGAAGCTACATCTTCCGCGAGGGAGATACCTATTATATGATGTATAGTGCCAACCACTATGGTGGCGAATACTATGCCGTAGGTTATGCTACCAGCAAGAACCCTTTGGGTCCTTTCAAGAAAGCAGCCAACAACCCTGTGCTTCAAAAACGCAGGAACGTTTTGGGGACAGGTCATTGTATGGTCATTCTGATGCCTGATGGTAGCCGTTGCTGTGTATATCACGGCCGTATGAGCGATAACCCAGATGAACGTGTGGTACTGATTGACCCTTTGGAAATCGATGAGAAAGGTGTACTTCGCGTGAAAGGCCCTACTACTGGCCATCACTGGATTGGAGGAAGCGAGACGACAACAGAAACTATAACAGAATAACAATAACGAAAAAAATGAAAAGAAACTTAGAGACAATTTGCATCCACGGCGGATGGAAGCCAACAAAGGGTGAACCTCAGCAGTTGCCCATTTACCAGAGTACAACATTCAAATACGATACCAGCGAGCAGATGGCCCGTCTGTTCGACCTAAAGGACAGCGGTTACTTCTATACCCGTCTGGCCAATCCCACCAACGATGCTGTGGCCAAGAAGATCGCAGCATTGGAAGGCGGTGTGGGCGCTATGCTAACTTCAAGCGGACAGGCAGCCAACTTCTATGCTATCTTCAACATCTGCGAGGCAGGTGACCACTTTATCACCTCCAACAGCATTTATGGCGGTACGTATAATCTCTTTGGCGTGACGATGAAGAAACTCGGCATCGAGTGCACATTCATCGATCCCGATTGGGACGATGAGCGCATCGAGAAGGAGTTCCGTCCCAACACCAAGTGCTTCTTCGGAGAGACCATCAGCAACCCTGGCGGTAACGTATTCGACATCGAACGTTTTGCTAAGATGGCTCACAAGCATGGTGTGCCCCTGATTGTGGACAACACCTTTGCTACACCCATCAACTGTCGTCCCTTCGAGTGGGGCTGCGACATTGTTACCCACAGTACCACCAAGTATATGGACGGTCATGCCACTCAAGTCGGTGGTTGTGTGGTTGACAGTGGCAACTTCGACTGGGATGCTCACGCAGACAAGTTCCCTGGTTTGACTACGCCAGATGAAAGCTATCATGGCCTGACCTACACCAAGGCATTTGGTAAGATGGCTTACATGACCAAGCTCGTTGCCCAGTTGATGCGCGACTTGGGTAGCATCCCCGGCCCCCAGAACTCATTCCTTTTGAACCTGGGTCTGGAAACCCTTCACCTGCGTATGCGCCAGCACTGTGCCAATGCTCAGAAGGTTGCCGAATGGCTGGAGAAGAATCCCAAGGTGGGATGGGTAAACTATTGTGGTCTGCCTGGCAACAAATACTACGAGTTGGGACAGAAATACCTGCCCAACGGCTCTTGCGGTGTGATTGCCTTCGGCCTGAAGGGTACACGCGAGGATGCCATCAAGTTCATGGACAACTTGGATTTCATCAGCATAGTTACCCATGTGGCCGATGCACGTACCTGTGTGCTGCATCCTGCCAGTCATACACACCGCCAGCTCAGTGACGAGCAGTTGCGTGAGGCTGGTGTAGCTCCCGACTTGGTACGCCTGTCAGTGGGTATCGAGAACGTAGAGGATATCATAGCCGACCTTGAGCAGGCTATGAACAAAATGGATTAATAATCATTGAACGTGACAGAAGAAGTATTCAATTACCTGCTCACAGGTATGGTGGCTTTGGGACTGGTAGTCTTTGTAAGCCTGTATTTCATAACTGCCGGCTACGGACAGTTCCACACCAAGCAATGGGGCTGGAGTATCAACAATAAGGTAGGCTGGGTGCTGATGGAGGCACCCGCCTTCCTGACTATGCTGGGCATCTGGTATGCCAGCGGCTGCCAGACAGTAGCTCCCCAGATTGTATTGTTCGGTTTGTTCATGCTGCACTATTTCCAGCGCAGCTTCATCTTCCCCTTCCTGATGTCGGGCCATAGCAAGATGCCTGTTACCATCATGCTGTCTGGCGTAACCTTCAATATCATCAACGGCATCATGCAGGGAGGCGGACTCTACTGGTTCCCACAGGAATCATATCAGCAGGGTTGGGAATACTTCACCAGCGGAATAGCCATTATAGGATTCATCGTCTTCTTTACGGGAATGGCCATCAACTTGCATTCTGATCACGTCATCCGTCATTTGCGCAAACCCGGTGACACCAAGCACTATCTGCCCAAGGGCGGTATGTACGACTTTGTCACCAGTGGAAATTACCTGGGCGAATTACTAGAGTGGACAGGCTTTGCCATCATCGCAGGCTCTCCAGCTGCCTGGGTATTCGTTTGGTGGACAGCGGCCAATCTGGTACCTCGTGCTCATGCCATTCACAAGAAATATCGCAGTGAATTCGGAGACGAAGCAGTAGAAAACAGAAAAAGAATCATACCATTTATATATTAAAGTTGAAAGTGTAAAGTTGAGAGTGTAAAGACAGTTATAAGCGGATAGTTAATAGTTGAATGTGTGAAATAATAAACCTTTTAAACTTTAAACTTGAGTGCTGACTCTAAACTCTAAACCCTAAACTCTAAACTAAAATAAATTAGATATGGGAAACAAAATATTCGAGGAGGCTCATCTGGGTCCTCTAACCTTAAGAAACAGAACCATCAGAAGCGCTGCTTTTGAAAGTATGTGTCCTGGGCACAAACCCAGCCAAATGCTTTATGATTATCATACCAGTGTTGCCAAGGGCGGCATAGGAATGACCACCGTAGCTTATGCCGCTGTTACGGAAAGCGGACTGAGCTTTGACCGCCAGTTGATAATGCGTCCGGAAATAGTGCCCGGACTCCGTAACCTGACCGCCGGCATCCACCGCGAGGGAGCTGCTGCCGGCATCCAGTTGGGACACTGCGGTAACATGAGCCACAAGAGCATCTGCGGCTGTATGCCTGTCAGTGCCAGCACAGGCTTTAACCTGTATAGCCCCACTATCGTCCGTGGTCTTAGAAAAGATGAGATTTCTGTTATGGCCAAGAAATTCGGCAATGCTGTTAATCTGGCTCGTGAGGCTGGTTTCGACGAAGTGGAGATTCACTGCGGACACGGCTACCTGATAGATCAGTTCCTGAATCCATATTTCAATCATCGCCATGATGAATTCGGAGGTTCCCTCGAGAACCGCATGCGCTTCATGAGCATGATTATAGAAGAGGTGATGAAGGCCGCCAAGGACGATATGGCTGTTGTATGCAAGATGAACATGCGCGACGGACTGAAGAACGGCATCTCACTGGAAGAGCATAGCATCCCCATTGCCCGTCGCCTTCAGGAACTGGGCGTACACGGTATCGTGCTGAGCGGAGGTTTGGTAAGTGCCACACCAATGTATGTAATGCGAGGCGAGCTGCCCTTGACAACCTTGACACACTACATGACTGACCCCATGCTCAAATACGGTATCGGTTGCTGCAAGCCCCTCGTCCGTAAGACCATGATTAAGCCCGTCAAGTATGAGGAAGCTTACTTCCTGGAGGATGCACTGAAGTTCCGCGAGGCGCTGCCCGACATGAAGTTCATCTATGTAGGCGGACTGGTTGCCGGCGATAAGATTAACGAAGTGCTGGGTCACGGATTCGAGGCTGTTCAGATGGCACGCAGCCTACTCAACGAGCCCGACTTTGTGAATAAGTTGAAGGAAGATCCTCACCACCGCTGCGGCTGTAAGCATAGTAACTACTGCATTGGCCGTATGTACACACTGGAAATGGCTTGTCACCAGCATATGGAAGAGGAACTCCCAGAAAAGATAGTTAAGGAAATTGCAAGAATAGAAAAAGAACAGAACGCATGAAAAAGGTTGCAATAGTAACTGGCGCCAATGGTGGCATGGGTTATGAGGAAGCAAAGGAAGCTTTGTTGCAAGGCTACCATGTTGTTATGGCCTGCTACTGCCCCAGCCGGTCGGAAGCCAGACGTCAGCAGATGATAGATGAAACAGGCCTTACGGATGTAGTAATTATGGCCTTGGATCTTTCTAATCTGCAGTCGGTTCACGAGTTTGTAAATGAGGTGAAGGCAAAATTCGACCACATAGACATTCTCATGAACAATGCAGGCACCTTGGAAACGGGACTTCATACCACTGTTGATGGTTTGGAACGTACCGTTGCCGTAAACTATGTAGGACCTTATCTGCTAACCCGACTGCTCGTTCCACTTATGGGCAAGGGAAGCAGGATTGTCAACATGTCCTCATGTTCATACATATTAGGAAAACTGAAGTTCCCCGAGTTCTTTACAAAGGGAAGAAAAGGGTTTTGGCAGCGCATTTTGGTTTACAGCAACAGCAAGTTGGCCTTTACGCTTTTCTCGCTTGATTTGGCTAGGCGAATAAAGGGACATGGCATTACCGTAAATATTGCTGACCCAGGTGTGGTGAACACCAAGATTATACACTTGCAACACAGATTGCTTGATCCCATTGCCGACCTCTTCTTCCGCCCTCTTATCCGCACCCCCAGACAAGGTGCAGATACTGCTATCCATCTGATGTTTGACAAAGACAAGGATGGACAAACGGGAACCTTCTGCAGGTCTAACAAGATAGTAAAATTGGGCGATAAATACGTGCATCACAAGCATATGCAAACGCTTTGGGATGAGACAGAAAAAATCGTGCAAAATTTCCTTGAATAAATCTTTCAAAAAAATGCTTAAAAACTTTTGCCGCAAATTATAATTGCCTTATATTTGCACCCCGAAAACAAAGGATAGCAAAATATGGACGCAAAAGAATCACTTATAAAAATAATAAAAGCCCTTTTAGAGATTGGAGAATCCGTCTCACGCCAGACTCTTACTGATTACCTGATAGGAAAGGAAAGTCGGGAAATAGAAGAATTAGGCCTATACGACAATGAGACATACGGCATCGGTGATGCACACGACGAAGACTATTGGACTGCTATTATAGACAAAGCATTTGAAAGCGGATACCTGAAACTGAAGTCATCCAAAAGCGATAAACTTACCGTATCAAAAGAGGGAAAGAAATATGCAAAAAAGCCAACTCCCTTTATGATAGACGAGGAAGAGGAGGCTACGGAAGAGAACATCACAGGTCTGGAGGATTTTGAGGACCTGATGGTTCAGATTCCAAGCGGTGATGGAGACAATTCAGAACAGAAGGCTTCAGCTAAGACAAAACAACAAATCAAACTGATTCATGCAATTGACAGGAAGATTGCCTTGGACGATTTTGCGGAAAGCGAAAGCATTTCATTTGATGAAGTGCTGGACGAGTTGGAGAAGCTTATCCGTCAGGGGTTGAATGTTGATATCACCTATTTTACCAACGAGGTTTTAGGCGAAGACTGTGTGCAGGAATTGGTGGACTATATGGCAAGCCAGAAGAAGTTCAGCATGGATAAAGTAATCAGCGAATACGGTGATGTCTATAGCGAAGAAGAGCTCCGTCTGGCCTACATTGTCTATCTTATACAACAAACGAAATAAAAACTATAAATACCTATATCTGTATGGAAATCTTAAAGTTTAATCCTATCTTCAAGCCCACACTTTGGGGTTCAGAGACATGGGTAGTCTCTGCTGTGAAGGGATCTGAATCTATAGTGTTGAATGGTGTAAACAAGGGACTTACACTACCTGAAGTAGTTGAGCGCTATGGTGCCGACTTCTTAGGCAAGAAGAACACAGAGAAATTCGACAAGGATTTCCCTCTCCTCATTAAGTTTATTGATGCACGTCAGGATCTCTCCATTCAGGTTCATCCTGATGATGAGTTGAGCAAGAAACGTCACAATAAGATGGGAAAGAACGAGATGTGGTACGTTGTAGATGCCGACCGCGGTAGCCAGCTGATTGCCGGATTTACCAAGAAGACGGAAATCGCAGACTATGCCAAGAAAGTTGCCGACGGAAGCATCGAGAACGACCTTAATAAGGTTAACGTCGTAGAAGGCGACTGTTTCTACATTCCCGCAGGCAGAGTACATGGTATTGGCGCCGGCATGGTGATTGCTGAGATTCAGCAAACCAGCGATGTTACCTATCGTATCTATGACTATATGCGTCGTGACCGCGATGGTAACCTGCGTGAACTCCATACAGAACTGGCTCTGGATGCTATCAACTTTGATGACATTACAGAGAATCCCAAGGTAAATTACACAGAGGAAAGAGACGCCGTGATACCTTTGGTAAAAAGTCCTTTCTTCACTACCAACGAACTGAAGCTTACCAAAAGCTTTGTAAGAGACTACACAGGAATAGACTCTTTCCGTGTTTACATGTGCTTGAGCGGCGAGTGCGCTTTCCTTTCTCCTGAAGGTCAGGGTATCTTCCTGCATGCAGGTGAATCTCTGGTAGTACCAGCTTCCATGACTTCAGTAACTATTGTCCCCGACGAGCAGGCAAAACTGTTGGAAAGCTACGTGGAATAATGGGGACATGATATAAAAAGGCCGATGAGAATAATAAAGAAGCTTGACATCTTTATACTAAAAGGATACCTACAACTCTTTGCAGGTACGTTCTTCATCTGTCTTTTTATATTCCTAATGCAGTTCGTCTGGAAGTACGTAGACGACTTAGTTGGCAAGGGTCTCACATGGGACGTCCTTGCCAAATTCATTTGGTATAGTGCTCTTACACTTATACCTTTGTCCGTTCCTCTGGCGGTTTTGCTGGCAAGCTTGATCTCATACGGAAACTTTGGCGAACGCTTTGAGCTATTGGCCATGAAGGCCTCCGGCATCCCCTTGGTTCGCATTCTGATGCCAGTTCTGATATTGGCTACGCTTATATGTACAGGAAGCTTCTATTTTCAGAACAACATCAGTCCTGAAGCCACAAAACAACTCTATACCTTGCTATGGAGTATGAGGCAGAAGTCGCCGGAGTTGGATATCCCCGAGGGAATCTTCTATAGTGATATCCCCGGCTATAATCTGTACGTGGAACGCAAAGACGCAGAAAATGGAATGCTCTATGGCGTAATGATTTACACCAATACAGATAACTATGAGGATACGCAGATTGTGATTGCAGACAGCGGACGATTGCAGAATACTGCCGATAAGACACATCTTAAACTTACACTCTACAATGGAGAAAGGTTCAAGAACATGGACAACCAATCGGGCAGTATGTTACGTGCCAGCATCCCTTACATGAGAGAATCCTTTATCGAGGAGATTGACTACATCCCCTTTAATTCGGAATTCAATCTCTGGGATGCAAATCTCTTTGCCGGCAACGCACAGGCCAAGAACCTGGAGGAAATACATCACGGAATAGATTCTATAAGGGCTCGTAAAGACAGCATCGGACATAGTATCTATGAGAATGCCGGCAAATCTTATCTGGCCCGTGCACTTTCACCCGGGAGAAAGGATTCTGTTAAGATCGTAAAAGAAGCTGCAGGAGTTGCCCCTTTGGACACACTCTTTGCACAACTGCGTGAAGACCAAAAGTCCTCAGCCTGGAAGAATGCCCTCAGCAGGGCAGAAACGATGAAGGCCGAGTGTGAGTTTCGTTCCAGTTGCTATACAGCAGACCTGAACACCCAGTTGCGCAGACACCTTATGGAATCGCAGAAGAAATATACCTTGAGCCTCTCCTGCCTGCTATTCTTCTTCATAGGAGCACCATTGGGAGCTATCATCCGCAAGGGTGGTTTGGGAATACCTGTTGTGGTAAGCGTTATCTTCTTTATCTTCTATTACATCATCAATGTGGCTGGCGAGAATAACGCAAAGGTAGGCGCATGGGATGCCTATTTCGGAGAATGGCTCAGCAGTATGATACTTCTGCCAATAGGTGGATGGCTTACATATAAGGCCAACTCAGACAGCGTGGTATTCAACATAGAAGGATATCGTAGATTCTTCATGAAACTCTTCGGTCTGCGCATCTCTAGAACACTCAGTCGTAAAGAGGTTATTATCTACGACCCTGACTATCCCAAATGCTACGGGGAGATGAAACAACTGATAGAAGACAGCAAAGAGTATTCTGCTAATCACAATCTATTGCTGATGCCCTCTTATTGGAACATCTTCTTCCATTACCAAGAGGACACCACCGTTAAAAAGATCAGCGAAAGACTGGAGGATTTGATAGATGAACTACATAACAGTAAGAACAATTATATTATTGGGCTGCTGAATATGATTCCATATATCATACCAGATGCCCACACCCGTCCCTTTAGGAATCCCAACTGGAACAAGTGGGCTGGCATCATACTGCCCGTAGGCTTGTTTTTCTGGATGCGTATCTGGAGATATCAGCTACGTCTGAGTCGCGACTTGGACAAACTGCAAGAGGTAGGATTGGTAGTAATGAAGAAAATTGAAACAAATGAAAGTTGAAAGAGTGAAAAGTAAAGAGTGAAAGAGTGAAGATACCAACTTGTAAACTCAAAACAGAAGAACTGACTCTAAACTCTAAACCCTAAACTCTAAACTTTATAATGATAATAATGAATTATGAATAAAGAATTCAAACTAAGCTCAATAGAAGAGGCTTTGGAGGATTTCCGCCAAGGTAAATTTGTTATAGTCGTAGATGATGAAGACCGCGAGAATGAGGGCGACTTCATTACTGCTGCAGAATTGATAACACCAGAGAAAGTCAACTTCATGCTCCGCAACGGACGCGGTGTACTCTGTGCACCTATTACCATCAGTCGTGCAAAGGAACTGGAGTTAGACCATCAGGTGCAGGACAATACCAGTATGCTGGGAACGCCATTCACCGTAACGGTAGATTTGCTGGAAGGTTGTACTACGGGCGTTAGTACACACGACCGCGCAGCAACTATTCGTGCTTTGGCAGATCCAACTCGCAAACCCTCAGATTTTGGTCGTCCAGGACATATCAATCCCCTTTATGCTCAAGACAAAGGTGTACTGCGCCGTGCCGGACATACTGAAGCAGCCGTTGATCTGGCTCGCCTGTCAGGGATGCAACCCGCAGCGGCATTGATAGAGATTCTGAACGAAGATGGCACCATGGCTCGCATGCCTCAGTTGCAAGAGGTTGCCAAAGAACACGGACTGAAAATTATCTCTATCCGTGATCTGATAGCATACCGTCTGCAGCAGGAATCTCTTGTAGAGAAGGGTGTTGAGGCAGAGCTTCCTACAGCCTATGGCAACTTCCACATCATCCCCTTCCGTCAGAAGAGCAATGGTCTGGAACATGTGGTGTTGTACAAGGGAACATGGGCACCCAACGAACCTATTCTGGTTCGTATGCACAGCAGTTGCGTAACAGGCGATATCTTTGGCAGTTGTCGATGCGACTGCGGCGACCAGCTCCATCGTGCCATGCAGATGATAGAGAAGGAAGGCAAGGGAATGGTCGTATACCTGAATCAGGAGGGTCGTGGCATTGGCCTGATGAACAAGATTGCTGCCTATAAGTTGCAGGAACAGGGAGATGATACCGTAGATGCCAACATACATCTCGGTTTCCAGCCCGATGAACGCGAATATGGCGTAGGTGCTCAGATTCTTCAGGAAATGGGTGTCAGCAAGATAAAGCTTATCACCAATAACCCCGTAAAGCGTGTAGGTCTCGAGAGCTACGGCTTGGAAATTGTGGAGAATATCCCCATCATCATTGAGCCCAACAAATACAACCGCCGCTATCTGGAGACCAAGCGAATAAGGATGGGACACAAATTATAAAAGCCCCCTCCCAGCTCCCCCTTTGGGGGAGTGACTTAAAGTAAGAAACAAAAAAAACAATATAATGATTAACAATATGGAACAGAAAATTAACAACTCCTCCTCCAAAGGGGGAGGCCGGGAGGGGGCTACCCTTTCCGACAGATTGAACCGTTTGGCACCCAGTGCCACATTGGCTATGAGTCAGCGCAGCAGCGAGTTGAAAGCTCAAGGCGTTGATGTTATTAACATGAGCGTGGGCGAACCCGACTTCAATACGCCCGACCATATTAAGGCTGCCGCCATTAAGGCTGTTGAAGACAACTGGAGTCGTTACTCTCCCGTTCCTGGTTATCCAGAACTGAAGAACGCCATTGTAGCTAAACTGAAGAATGAGAACGGTCTGGACTATGCTCCCAGTCAGATTCTCTGTAGCAATGGTGCCAAGCAGAGTGTCTGCAACACCATCATGGCATTGGTAAATGCCGGCGACGAGGTTATCATCCCTGCTCCCTACTGGGTAAGCTACCCTCAGATGGTATTGCTGGCAGAAGGTACACCTGTATTTGTAGAGGCAACTATCGAGCAGGATTTCAAGATTACCCCCGCTCAGTTGGAGGCTGCCATCACTCCTAAGACAAAGGCTCTTATCCTTTGCTCTCCCAGCAACCCCACAGGTTCTGTATATAGCAAGGCTGAGTTGGAAGCACTGAAGAACGTATTGCTGAAATATCCCAATGTGATTGTTGTGGCTGATGAGATCTATGAGCACATTAATTACGTAGGCGAGCATGCCAGCATGGCTCAGTTCCCCGACATCAAGGATCGTGTTGTTATCATTAATGGTGTCTCTAAGGCATATGCTATGACCGGATGGCGTATCGGTTTCATTGCTGCTCCCGACTGGATTGTTAAGGGCTGTAACAAATTGCAGGGCCAGTACACCAGCGGTCCCTGCTCTGTAAGCCAGAAAGCAGCAGAGGCAGCCTTTGCTGGCGACCAGCAGTGCGTAGAGGACATGCGTCAGGCTTTCGAGCGTCGCAAGAACCTGATTGTTAAGTTGGCAAAGGAGATTCCCGGCCTCGAGGTTAACGTTCCTCAGGGAGCCTTCTATCTGTTCCCCAAGTGCAGCAGCTTCTTCGGCAAGAAGGATGGCGACCGTGTTATCAACAACAGCACAGACCTGGCCATGTACCTGTTGGAGGTTGGTCACGTTGCAACTGTTGGCGGTGACGCATTTGGAAGCCCTGAGTGCTTCCGCATGAGCTACGCCACCAGCGACGAAAACATCGTAGAGGCTATGAAGCGTATCAAGGAAACCCTTGGTAAGCTGAAATAAGATATCAAAAGAACATATTATAAATAATGGGGAGCCAATTGCTCCCCATTATTGTATTCTTTCCCTACATAGTCTCCTTTGCCTCGTTTCCCTTATTCAGTACACGTCAGAAAAATCAGTCAGAAAAGCATTCAGGCTCCAAACATAGTGTACTGATTGTGGGATGAATCCGCTCCTCAGTCCTCGTGGATTGACGCCCAATTATCTTTATTTTTTCGACACAATATTTGGAATTAGCCAAAAAACAAGGTAACTTTGTATGCGAAAACGTATTGATGATTTACAATATCATGAAGACAAAAGAATTTTTTGTGTCATTCAGAACACATAAAACCAAACGAGTTTCAATAATCATAACATGTTGTATGCTCTGGTGTACGGTCTTTGCACAGAAGACTGTTACCGGCAGTGTAAAAGACATACATAACGAGCCACTGATAGGTGTTCGTATAATAGTGGAAGGAACCTCCACCGGGGCACTGACGGATATGGACGGAAACTTCAGGTTGACGGATGTCCATCACCCTGCAGAAATATCGTTCTCGTATGTCGGCTTCAAGACGAAGACTGTGAGAAGCGAAGAAAATGACTCGGTATACCATATTATATTAGAGGAGGAGAATAAACAGCTGGACGAGGTGGTAGTAATTGGTTACGGAACCATGCGCAGAAAGGACCTGACAGGTGCCGTAGCATCCGTTAGCGGTGATAAGCTGGCAGCCAACCCAGTCCCTAACGTTGTGCAGGCACTGCAGGGACAACTGCCCGGCGTAAACGTAATATCACAGGACGGCAGACCGGGGGGTGATTTTTCCATACGCGTGCGAGGCGGCGGTTCTATCACGCAGTCTAATGATCCGCTTTACATCGTGGACGGTGTACAGGTAAGCGATATCAGCGAGATACCTGTTGATAACATCGAGACAATTGATGTGCTGAAGGACGGAGCATCTACTGCCATCTATGGTGCCAGAGGTGCTAACGGTGTCATATTGGTGACCACCAAAGGCTCCGACGGCGATGGAAAGGTAAAGGTGAAGTACAATATGTACTACCAACTGAAAAAAGCAACCAGAACGCCCGACGTGATGGATGCCTATAGCTATGTGCTGCACAACTGGAGTTATGCCACAGCCTACGGAAACAATGAGCAGAAGGGCATCGAGGAGTATTTCGGTCTTGGGCCTGAGTATGGCAACCATCTGAACGACTATCGCAACATTAAAGTTCACAACTATGTGGATGATGTGATACGAAGCGCCAGTTCCTGGTCACATGACCTTTCCCTCAGCGGTGGAAACAAGAATACCAAGTACTATGGAACCTTTAACTACATGACCGATAACGGAATACGCATAAAATCGGGTTTCCAGCAGTGGAATGCTGACTTCAAGATTTCGCAGAAGATTACCAAGAATCTTACCCTCGATGTCGATCTGCGTTACGTGGAAATGCTGTTTGACGGAACCAGTTTCGACTATGCGGCAGGCAACTACGTATATGGTTACCGCCCAATAGACCATCCGCTGTGGAACGACAACGCTGCTTTGCTCTCGATGGGCAGCCCGAGCGTGGAAGAGAAATACAATCCGATGGCCATCATTGACAATTATTCGAAAGATACCAAACGCCAGCGACTGCGCGGTACAGGCGTCCTTACCTGGAATATCCTGAAGGGACTGGTAGGAAAGACGGAATTCTCGGTGGGACGTTACTGGAACAAGACAAGAAACTGGGATGCGGGACTGCATACCAACCCCTACAATCAGGCAAAGTTGACACAGGGCAACGGCTATAACATACGCTGGGCGACCACATTGAACTACGAGGTGCAGGGACTGGGCGAGAAGCACCACCTTACCCTGCTGGCCGGAAATGAAGTACTGGCAAGCAAGAGGGAGACAAACAATATGACAGGCGCGGGATTCCCACAGGACTTTGATATGGACAGGGCCTTCGGACTCATACAGATGTATAATATGAACGACAAGTACCTTGATCAGACAAAAAAGCTGATTGACTTCGACAATACCGTGGAAGAACCCAGTCACACCCTCTCGTGGTTCGGCCGGGCCAACTATACACTGATGGGGCGCTACCTTTTCTCGGCCACCTTCCGTGCCGACGGCAGTTCTAAATTCGCACCGAACAATCACTGGGGTTTCTTCCCTTCTGCTGCCGCAGGATGGCGATTATCCGACGAACCATTCATGGCAGGGACACAAAAATGGCTCGACAACCTTAAGCTCAGACTGTCCATCGGCACATCCGGAAACGACGATATAGATGCCAGTCTTTGGAAGGAATACTGGATACCCGAGATAACGTGGAACGGCGACAAGCGAACCATCACATTCAAGCCAGGCGATATACTGGCCAATCCCGACCTCAAGTGGGAGACAACCATATCGCGCAACATAGGTATAGACTATAGCCTATGGAAGGGAAAGGTGCACGGCGCCATTGAACTCTACTGGAACACCACAAAGGATATCCTGATGCGAGTACCCGTAGCAGAAAGCACAGGGCACAGCTACCAGTACCAGAACATAGGCAAGACATCCAACAAGGGTGTGGAATTTTCAGTCTTCTATGATATCGTGCGTTCCAAGAACTTCAGCCTCGACCTTAGTGCTACCTATAGCTATAACAGGAATAAGGTAGAGAAAGTGATGGACGGGGTGAATGCCGATACCAACACCAACTGGGGTTCTACCACTAAACGCCCGTACAATGACTATATCATTCGGGAGGGTGAACCTGTAGGTACCATCTATGGCTATAAGGCAAACGGATTCTATACAGTTGATGACTTTACTGTCACGGAGGGAGTATGGACCTTAAAGCCTGGAGTTCCCGACATTAAAAACATAGTGAACTATTCCGGCGGGCAATACTATAACCGCCCGCAGGGACAGACAGCATTCCCCGGTGTAACAAAATACGAAGACATAAACCACGACGGCGTGGTCAACGAGGAGGATGCCTGTGTTATAGGTCATACGCTGCCCCAGCACACAGGCGGATTTAACATCAATGCCAGCTACAAGGGCTTTGACGCATCCATAGGCTTTACCTACCAGATAGGAGGAGACGTCTACAACGCCAATGCCATGTACTCGATGATGGGAAACAAGAATGCCAGCTACGGATGGAACCGCCTTGGGTTTATCAGCGACTGCTGGAGAATCTACGACATCGATGCCCAGGGCAATCTGGTGCCTGTAACGGATCCGTCAGCCTTGACTGCTCTCAATGCGAACGCCAAATACGCACTGCCCTACTGCGAATATGGTGTTGTATCGTCTCAGTTTGTAGAGGACGCCTCGTATCTGCGCCTCAACACACTGACCATTGGCTATACGTTGCCGCAAACCCTCACCAAGAAGGTGGGTATCAGCAAGATGCGCGTTTTCTTTACAGGAGGCAATCTGTTCTGCCTGACTGGCTACAACGGAAGCGATCCGGATGTTAATACACGACCCGAGGGGGCAAATGGATTCCACACCCCCAACTACGACTGGAACGCATATCCTCGTGCGCGCACCTTTACATTCGGTCTTAATGTTGCATTCTAAATCTAAGAAGTCATGAAGATAGATAAATATTCCCTTTTCTGCGGAGCAGCTATATTATCATTAACCGTTTCGTGCAGCGATTTCCTGGAGACTTCTTCCTCATCCAAGACCGATGCAGAATTTGTTTTCGCCAACAACGAGCGAATACGTACAGTACTGGAGAGCGCTTATTCCGGTTGGATTAATGTGGCACAGAACAAGGTCTTCGGAGACGGATTGTTCTATGCCGCCGACATGGCGGGTTCCGACATAGAACGTCATCCCGAGCGCTTCGAGTCCCAGACGGGAAGGCACTACCCCGAATGCTTCTACCAAAACGGTAAGTTTGCAGGCAGCTACGCCTTGTTAAGCTACCAGAAGGAGAACGAAACCTACGCCATGCTCTGTTCCATCATCACGAAAGCTAACACCGTGATATCTGTCATCCAACAGTCCGACGGATTCGACGAGATGATAGCCGAAGGAAAGGAAAGTGTGAAAGGACAGTTGTATGGCGAGGCCATAGCACTGAAGGCCACCGCCTACCGCGAACTGCTAAAATACTATGGCGATGTTCCGTATATCAGCGATAAGAAATCCGGCAAGGACAAACTCAGCAGCCGAGACTCAATCTACGATGTCGTGCTGAAAGAGTTGCAACAGGTGGTTCCCCTTATGTACCGGTCAGGTAACATTCCCCAGATTAAGGGCAAGAACTACTTCTCGCGAACATATGTTGAAGGACTCATCGGGCGAATAGCGCTGGAAGCCGGCGGTTATCAGACCCGACGCAGCGATATAACAAGAACAGACGGGATGGGTAAACCACTGACTTTCGAGGTAATGGGCAAGGAGAATAACGGCGCAGCCTATGGTCGGCGCACCGATTACCTTAAATACTACGGACTGGCCAAGAAGTACTTCGGAGAGGTTATCGCAAACCCCGGAAATGTCATCTTCCATACAACAGATCCGCGAAAGCCGGAGAACGGACGTATCTATGACAATGCCTACCAGTATTTCTTCCAGCAGATGCACGAGAGCGACGATGCCTTTGCCGACGAATCAATCTACGAGGTGCCATTGCCACAGGGAGAAACCAATGATGCACGCCCCTACTCATTCGGACGACCGACCACAGGCGCCAATTCCAAGAACTATCCTTGCAAGAACTATGGCCAGTGCCGTATCAACCCCGCCTTCTACTATGGCATCTTTGATCCGCAGGATAAGCGTAGGGATGTTTCCTGCACAGTAACAGCAACCAACGGCTCCTATGGCACCGAAATTCTGATTCCCTTCACGCCCGGTTCACAAGGAAACGGAGGCGGAATCTCGTGCAACAAGTGGGACGAGAACCGACAGAAGAAGGTATGGACTGCTAATAACAGAAGATCGGGTATCAACGGCCCCTATATGCGTATCTCGGAAATCTATCTGGGCTATGCCGAGGCATGTGCCGTTTTAGGTGACGACACTGAGGCTAAGAAGTACCTCACAATCATCCGCGAGCGTGCATTCCCTGCCGGGAAGGCTGACGTGGACGGGTTCATTGCCCGGGAGGGTTCGCTGCTGAAGGCTATTATAGACGAACGCGGATTTGAGTTTGCAGGCGAGGGTGACCGTCGCACGGTACTTATCCGTACCGGACTTATCGGCGAAAAGATAAAGGCCATAAAGGAGTTGACCAAGGAAATGCTGGACGGTCTGCAGACCAACGGATACTACCAATTCGCGAATGGCAATGTTATCTCAGCAAAGGTCTATACCAAGATGGTGGATGCAAAATCCATGAAGGGATTCCGCCTAACGGCCCAATGCCCGCAGGGGAGCGAGGACGACCCTGTACTATACCCTTCCTGGCGAGGCGTAAATGATGATTGGAGCGCATATGGTCTGGACTACAAGGGAAACACGAAAACCAATCTTGCCATCAGGGGACTCTTTAAGAAACTCGGTGATGAGGAAGTAGCCACACTATTGGCCGACGGATACACAGCAGAAAACTGGGGGCAGACACTTGTGGACTTTGCAGACGAATACTGCAAATACCTGTTCTACGATTACGACTACGAATCGGCACCCATTCATTATTGGCCCTTTACGCCTAATGTCCTGAGTAACGGAGGATTCACCAACGGATATGGCTTTAAGCAGCAATAAGTTCCCCTACTCGAAGTAGAAAGTAAGGACTATCATTTTGGAGTGACCGCCATCCAGACTCTGGGTGAATTTATGCAGAGACGTATCTATAAGGTCCGAGCGATCCTTCTGTAAAATATCCATGAGACCAAAGCAGAACTTAAGCTCAGGGTTCAACTTGAAATATGGCAGATAAATGTCACATCCCATACCTACTTCTATGAAACAGTCAAAAGGTTTCACTCTTAGTGCTCCGTGCTTACGGGCAGTAAGGTCGATAGTAGGATTAAGACCCGCTATAAGATAAGGACGGAAGTTATTATAACGAGGTGCTGCAAACTTTATATCGAAGGGGATAGAGAGGTAGCAACTCTTTATGTTCTGGGTGGTATCACGTTGACTAACCTGCTCGTGAAACATTATATGCTTCTGCCCAAAGTGAATGGTAGGAGAAACACGTAGAGCAAAGTGGTTGTTGAGACGCAACTCACCCAATACGCCAACGGTAAATCCTGGATTATAGTTATCAACATCGGCATACCACTCCTCCCCTTCTGGGGTAACAAAACCATTGTTGCGCAACTCCAAATCCTGCATGTGGAAACCTATAAGGAAACCATAATGCAATTTACGATAGTCCAGGTAAGGTCTGTTCATTACCTTACGAGGTTGAGCCATAGCTCCCCCAGCACATAGGAGAGCCATCAGAGCCAAAACAAATATTCTAACACGTATTTTCATCATGAAAATAACGTAAAAAGAGGGAGCTTTATTGCATAAATCACTATTTTTGATGATAATGGCGAAAAAAACGACATCTTTATGATGTCCAAATCACCAAAATTAATTACCTTTGCCAAGTAATCGGTTTACAGTTTACTGTTTACCGTTTACTGTGATTGAGAATTGAAAATTTAACGTTTAACATTTATTATTTATAAGATTATGGCATACGTAATTGGTGATGACTGTGTTGCATGCGGCACATGTATCGATGAATGTCCCGTTGGAGCTATCTCAGAGGGCGATAAGTATTCTATTGACCCCGAGCAGTGCACAGAGTGTGGTACTTGTGCTGATGCTTGCCCCAGTGGTGCTATTTCTCTGTAAAAAATTGAAAATTGAGAATTGAAAATTGAAAATTCAATACTCATAATCAAAAAATAGAAGGCATTTCCAATTTCTGGAGATGCTTTCTTTTTTTGTTCTGCAAGAAAGAATAAAGGGAGCGCCTCCAGTTTTGGAAGCGCTCCCTTTATTTATGAATTTCCTCTCTTCTCAGAGTCCCCTCTCCCATTTGGTTCCCCTCGCCTTTCGGAGAGGGGTTAGGGGTGAGGCTATTACTTTACAACATACTTCTTGCCGTTAACAATGTTAACACCCTTCTGAGTCTTGCTCAGACGCTGACCAGAGAGGTTGTAAATTTCTCTTGCGTTAGCGTTATCGTTGACGTTAACGTTTTCAATTCCATCTATTACATCCTGAGGATTGCTATTACCCAAGTACTTGAGACGCCAGTTGTCAACAACCAACCAGTCACCCTCTTCGGCATCCTCCTTCATAGCACCAATAGTAATAATGCCCTCTGCGGGAACCTTGATAATCAGACGATTCCACCACAGACCATTCTGGAAGAACTCCTCTGCAGCACTCCAGCAAGCATCTGTACAATACATGGTACCATCGCCCTTGCAGGTGTACTTCACCTCCTCATCGGACTCATCATATGTGGTCCAAGTAACATTGTCTGTGAAGCAACGGCCGAGTCCAGGAACGGCATTGATACCGTCAGAGAATGAGCAGATTGTTGACTTCTGGAGATCCAGTGCATCTTCTACAAAACCATCTCCAGAGTATGCAAATACGCTGGCGCGTCTCTCTGTCTGAAGACCAAGAGCAACCTTTAGCATATGAGTGGTATAGTGACCGTCGCGATAGTAGCCCTGAACGTCAAGTTCATACCATCCCTCGGGCAGATCATAGATAACCTGTGAAACCTCGGCATACTGAGTATTCCAGTTCTCCCAAACAAAGTCCACATAGTTGCCTCCGCGACCCCATACGCCGCTGCCACCGCCGCTACTACCGTTAAACCATTCAGCAATAGAAAGGCGCTGATCATAGCCGGGATTTACGATAAGATGGGTAGCATCTACAGGATTCTTTTCTGTTGCTGTTGCCAGCAATTCATTCATCTCATCAAAAGTAATAAGCATCCACTGGTTACCCTCGTTAGCAGGATCCTTCATGTCTGTATCTACGACATTCCATGAGTTGAAGCCGACATTGAGGTTATTCTCGCCACCGTCACGGAGTCCGAGGTAGTACAGAGAACCATCCTCTCGTACGTTGGTCTTCTTCGTTACCACATCTATCACTTCACCATTATCATCTAGGACATCTTCTGTGTATTCATAACTTGCGCGTACAATATTATATACGTTCTTCTTACCTTCCACAGGGATGAAGTCCCAGGCATCATTTGTGTCGGTATCAACATAACCTCCATAGTTCATGAAATCCTTGGTATAACCTTCATCTGTAGAGCCATTGCTTCTGAAGGTCTTTATACGGAAGCCCTTAGGCAGCGCATTGCCTTTGCGGTCTTCTGCAACAAGAGCAAATGCATTAGAAACATACTCTGTGGCCAGATGGGTACCCCATGATTCAGCACCACCAAGGAAACGCTTATCCTTTACATTATAAAAATAATATTCACCATCTGCTTCAGGAACTGAACCTACGTACTTCTCTGTATGGCGCTCTGCTGCATTCTTCTTACGATACGTACGGAGGCTGCTCAGGATGACATTAACCTGATCTGCTGTTGCACAGGTGTCAATATTTTCCTTGGCGTTAGCAATCGCTTCTGTAAGGAAGCCCTTATCCTCCTTCTCGCAATATGCCAGAGTCTGGGAGAATACCTTAACGTCGCTGGCATATCCAAGAATGGTGCTCACCTTAGCGTCCATGTTCTTAGCATAATCCTTAACCTCAGCAGCATCCATATTGGTTGCCAACTCATACTTGCCATCAGCCACAAGAGCAGCCAGGTTCTCCTCCATCTTAGCGGTCAGAGGATCATGTGCAGCCTCACCCTTGGCAATTACAGCACGCAGTTCATCGGCACATTCCTGATAGTTAACCTCCTCTACGTTGATACCGCAGTCATAGAACTTACCACCCCAGTTCTGCTGGATATAGGTAGCAATGACGTTGTTTCCTACATTGAGGAATTTGGCAGGGATATGAACCTGAACGGGCTTCTTACCATCAGTCCATCCAGTATTCTGCTGCAGGAGATGACCATTTACATAAGTCTCATAATTATCATCGTGGCATACGTTCAGCGCGTAGCTCAGACGAGGATTCACCTTGTCCAGTACAAAGTTACGACGTACCCAGAGATTCGTATTATCACCGCCAGGCCATACAGTCTTCACCTCGGACATATAACCAGAGTTACCGCAAGGCATTGCCCAGGTATCCCACTGCTCGTCATCAAAGTCGGGCAATGTCCATGCCAGTGTCTCTACACGTCCCTCTACATCAGGCCATTTTATTTCTTCTACAATCAGTTTGCCTGTTTCATCATCATAGGTTGGCTCGCCAGTTTCCTTGTCATAAACGGGCTTTGTCATGTAGAAGTAGTTGAAATAGTGTGTACCTATCCACAGCTCATTGTCATCCTCATCCTTAATGGACATATCGCTGATCTTGATAGTATCATTTCCTGCACCACCGCCAAAGTCGAAGACAAGTTTCAGGTTCTTGATAGTTTCCAAGCCATTTATCTCTTCATCGAACTCAGTTTCTTCACCTGCTTCAATTTCCAAGTAGCTTTCATATGCCGTTGCCTCTTCTTCGTCGTTATCGTTGTCACATATCTTAACGCGTACAGCTGAGTAATTACCCGTTGCATTCAACTTAAACTTAACGTTGTACGTCTTGTCGTTTTCAAGGGTGATTGGAGTCTTGAAGTGCATCTGTGAACCCCAAGCATCCTGCTCAGAACAGCCTTCCATAGGAATGGTGTAAACATCACCCTCCTGAGCTTCATACAGTTTCTCCCAGTTGTGGAGAGGATGGGGATCGTTGTTGGTCTTATAATTATAGCCACCATAAGAGTTGTAGATAACCTTACCGTCCCATGGCATAACATAACCCATGTCCAAACCACCCTCTACCATTGTGTAGAGACCGCAATCAGCAAAGGCACCACCCCAGTTCTGATGAACATGAACGGCTAATATATTCTCCTCACCGCCTATACGGATAAGGTCCTTCTGCTCTTCTGTAAGCTTGTATATCTCATCGTCGTTCCACCCTTGTTTGTAATGAGGGATACTGTCAATGGGATCGCCGATGTTATTACCATCATCATCCTTTTCGTAGATATAGTCATAATAGGCAATATCCATACCTGTTGCCTGCCATACAAGTACACCATTGATATAGTATTCACAGGGAGCGTCATCATGACCGCATGCAAGGTAAACATCACCGGCAAGCATGTTGTCCGTTGTAAAAGTACGACGGATGTAGATATCGGCTATGATACTGTTGGCTGTCCACTGAAACGAGGGCATACCTTTGTATTCAGCATTACTGTGAAAAGGTGCTTTCTGAGTCTCCCATCTGAAGAATCCGTCTTCGGTTACTCCATATCCATCTTCAGTAAGCGTTGACTCATCATAATCCTTCTCGTACCAAGCTTTCCCGTTCGCGTCGAGAGCAGGACCGTCTTCAAGAACAAGCATGTTGTAATAGACGTTCTGGTCGGTCCATTCTCCGTAGTCAATAGCAGAGTTTGCAACAAGAACCTTGGCTGTATAAGCCTCCTGGCTCCATCTGGATGATTTAAGAATAGGAATGTTTGCACCCACAGAGGTTATTCCCTGTGCATGGCCAAAAAGCGATAGCAGCAACACTGCCATCGAGAGTAAAAATTTGTGCATAAATGTTGTTGTTTAAGTTAATAAATTTGTTCAATTGGTTATTTCTGCTTGCAAATATATACTTTTTTTACATTTTTCATTAACTCCAACGCATTTTTTTTACTCTCGGGGAGCAAAAGAGGTGATATTATATCATAAAGCGCAATGGTTTTGCATCGTTTTGCAACACCATTGCGCTTATATAATATACATTTTATATTAGAATTGCTCCAGATAAGCAATTCTGCTTTCGGTACTGGGGTGAGTACTGAACAAATTACTCATGAAAGAGGTAAAGCTGCTCTTAAAGGCATGAGGACGAATGATGAACAGCTGAGCTACATCCTCACGGTCTGTCTGACCCAATCCCGGATCATTGCTTATCTTGCGCAATGCAGAAGCCAATGCCCATGGGTTGCCCGTAAGCTCTGCGCCTCCGGCATCTGCCATATATTCGCGCTTACGGCTGATAGCAAAACGCGTAAGTAGCGTGAATACGTACCCTATGGCGGCCAAGACACATGCTACCAACATAACCACTATGACGGCCACACCGCCATTACCCTTGCCATTATCGTTGGTTCGGCGACGTCCACCTCCGTAAATAAAGGTGTTCCACATAATACGTACAGCCAAAGACAGGATGGTACTCATTATACCGACAAAGATGATGCTGACAATGAGCAGGCGAGTATCTCGGTTGCGGATATGCGTCAACTCATGTCCTATCACGCCAGCCAACTCTTCATCATTCAGTCGGTTACAGATACCCGTAGTTACCGTTACGGTATAGCTGTTAGTATCTATTCCGCTGGCAAAAGCGTTCAGCTGAGGATCATCGATGACATTTATCTTGGGCATGGGCATGCCACAAGACATGGTGAGATTCTCTACAATATTGTACACACGAGGGTTCTCTCTGCGCTCAAGAGGACGGGCACCCGTAGCTCTGCGTATCATGGCAGTATTGGAGAAATAGGCTATCACGAACCACAAGGCCACGATACCTACCACCCAGGGCAGGATATGTATCATCTCGTAGTTCACATAGTCCCAATCCACCCTACTGACAGGTCCGTATGCATCTTCGTATGCATAATCCGCTACCCCCAGATAATTGATGACAACCAGAAACAGATAGACCATCCCCAACATGATGCAGGGGAAAAGCAGAAGCAACAGCAGGCTCTTAAAATTGTTATTAGCCTGCTGTGTATGTATTCCTACGTATCTCATTCCGTATGATTAGAACTTAACCTCGGGTGCTTTCTGAACGGCAGCACGCTCCTCCTGAGGAACCTCGAACATTGGCTCCTGATGGAAACCGAACATGCCGGCAAACAGCACAGCGGGGAAACTCTGAACGCCTGTGTTAAGCTCCTTGGTAGCACTATTGAAGAAACGGCGAACGGCAGCCAACTTGTTCTCTATGTCAGCCAACTCGCTCTGCAACTGCATGAAGTTCTGATTGGCCTTCAGATCGGGATAAGCCTCTACGCTCACCTTCAGACCGGCAAGGGCACTGCTCAGCGCATTCTCAGCCTCTATCTTGTCATTCAGGGTTGTTGCTCCCATAGCTGCAGTACGGGCAGCAGTTACACGCTCCAGTACACCCTTCTCGTGCTCGGCATAACCCTTGACCGTATTTACAAGGTTAGGGATAAGGTCGTAACGCTGTTTCAACTGAACATCTATGTTGGCAAAAGCATTCTCGCGGTTATTGCGGAGCGCAACCAAATTGTTATAGATACCAATAACCCAAAAAATAAGAATTACAGCAATAACTGCTACTACGATTAATGCAATCATGATTTTTTTCTTTTTACTTGTTAAACATCACATTTGTATTGCAAAGATAGTGATTTTTCTAAATTCAGGTATCAAATATGTTAAATAAACAACATTTTTTGAGGAAAATTTAAATCATTTCAGAAAAAAGTTCTATCTTCGCACGCTAAAATAATACAGAAGGTACAAAATGAGACAACTTAAAATCACAAAGAGTATCACCAGCCGCGATAGTGCTTCGCTGGATAAGTATCTGCAGGAAATCGGACGTGAAGGACTCCTCACCGTTGACGAGGAGGTAGAACTAACCCAAAGAATAAAAAAGGGTGACCGTCGTGCTCTTGACAAATTGGTTCGTGCCAATTTGCGCTTTGTGGTTTCTGTTGCCAAACAGTACCAGAATCAGGGTCTTTCCCTGCCCGACCTTATCAATGAGGGTAACGTAGGTCTTATCAAGGCTGCTGAGAAGTTCGATGAGACCCGTGGTTTCAAGTTCATCTCTTATGCCGTATGGTGGATTCGTCAGACCATTCTGCAGGCTTTGGCCGAGCAGAGCCGTATCGTTCGTCTGCCCCTGAACCAGGTGAGCGCCGTTAATAAGATTACCAAGGCCATGACCAAGTTCGAGCAGGAGCACGAACGTAAGCCCAGTGCTGATGAGTTAGCAGAACTGGTAAACGAGCTGCCTGAGAAGATCAACGACTCTCTGCGTGCCAGCGGTCGCCACGTGAGTGTGGATGCCCCCTTCGTAGAAGGTGAGGAGAACAGTCTGCTGGATGTAATGACCAACCCCGATTCTCCTATGGCAGACAAGACTCTTGTCAACGAGAGCCTGGCTACAGAGATCGACCGTGCCCTGAGCATGCTCAACGAGCGCGAGAAAGACATCGTAGAGATGAGCTTCGGCATCAATCATCAGGAAATGACACTGGAAGAGATTGGCGAACGTTTCGGACTTACCCGTGAGCGTGTACGTCAGATTCGCGAGAAGGCCATCCGCAAGCTCCGTACAGGCAGCCGCAACAGCCTCCTCCGCTCTTACTTAGGATAAATCCCCCACCCTATATATATAATAAGGTATTGGCATTACGTCAAGACCTTATTTTTTGGGGTATTTATAGCTGATTACATATATCTTCTGCCATATTATTGAGCGCCATGCATTCTGCACGACTGATGTGCCGTTTACCTGCATCATACGACCATGGGCTTAGTATCAGCACACGCCCTGCGGCACAAGCATCAAAGAGGACATCGGAGGGTTTGTAATAATCACGAAATCCGTTATCTGTAAGACAGATAAATGGAAGTTGTTCCTGAAGCAACACCTGCATCACCTGTTTCTCATCAGACGAGATGAATGGTGATACCATTACCGTTCCCTTGCGAGCTGCTAACACGCAAGAATTCTTGTAATTACGCAGAGGCTCTACATCACCTTGTTCGGCAGCTTTCACCATCATGCTTCGTACATGTACCGCTGCAAATGCCTCTGCCATCAGTAGTGTTGTGTTCCCCACACCGTCATAACTGCGTCCGCCAATCATTATTCCTCTTTGCACTCGGAAGAAACCAGGCTTCAGACGTTTGGTAGCCAGTCGTTGTGGATTCATATCAATATAACGTATTGTGTTGGGCAGTTGCGCCCGATGTCCCATCGGGCGGATAAAAGGCATCTCCGTAAAGACCGGCTGAAGCTGGTAGTAGGCATCATCACCCATCTGCTCACGCAGCCCTGCAGAGAATGCCTCTAAGCGAGCCGTTTCCTCTTGCAAACCTCCCATCTTTTCTTGGTAGTCACGCGTCCCTTCTTGGTAGTTTCTCCCCGCTTCTTGGTAGTTATGTGCTTCTTGGTAGTTTCTCCGAATATCATTCGGAGGAATAATCAAAGAAGCCCTTCCCAGTTTCTTCGCAGCCTGCCAGAAACCTCTCACCACACCCTTGACACCCGTGGGCATGGTGTGCCTAACGTACAAAACCGCATGCAGATGATCAGGCATAAGGCAAAAATGCAACACCTGCACCTCAGGATGGTGATACGGAATGCTCAGCAGGCAATTAACTATAGCATTTCCCAGCGCCGTTCGCCTTACCTTAGCCTTACCCGGGTCGTTGTCAGCGAATTCAAGGCGCCCAAGCAAAGGACTGCGGTCTGTTATTGTCAGCGTGACGTGATACAGTCCAACACCCTTCCATGCCGTTCCAGGCTCTTGCCACTTCCATTTCTCTTGTTCTGCCATCCCAGGTCCATCTTTGTTTATTTATAATAACGTAGAAACGACATGATTATTGCACAGAACACATAAGTATTGGCTCTTTTCCTGTTAAGAGTCCTACTTCCTGTCTAAGAAAGTCTCATTCTTCGCTTCTTGGAAGTTTGTCCCTTTCTTCTTGGAAGTTTGTCCGAATATCATTCGGAATAAACAACTTAGAAAAATATTTATTTAAGCCATTTCTTGCTCACAAATAAGCAGGGAAATTCGGCTATAGTCACCTTTCCCTCATTCAGATAGTCTCCATGAGTTATTCAGACTATCTCCACGACTCATTCAGATAATCTCTTAGGGGGTATAGAGACTATCTGAATGAGTTGTTCCCCCTATCGGAACAACTTGTTCCAATATAGGGAACGAATCAAAGGTCATTTAGGGTGAGTTTGAAGCTTAAATACGATGGGGATTCAGGCTTAATTCTCTTAGCACAAAAAACTTGCTACTATTAATAGTAACAATATCTGACTTTTGACAACAAAGATGATTGAGAGCCCAGGAAGGTAGAGGGACTATACTCGATCGATTGTTTGAGTTTACTCAGGGTTTTTGACCACAAATTATAGAAAATGTTGTAAATTCGCAGAAGAATTAGAATGATAATCTATCAATTTGACAGAACCTATGAAACAGAAACGAACAACACCAGAGATTATCACAGAACTAAAGCCTGGCGAGATATTCGTCTTTGGCAGTAACCTAAGTGGTATGCATGGCGGAGGAGCAGCTTATGCTGCTTATCGCAAGTTTGGAGCTATCATGGGACAGGGCGTTGGCTTGCAGGGTCAGAGCTATGCCATCCCCACTATGCAGGGCGGCGTGGAGACCATAAAGCCGTATGTGGATGAATTCATTGAGTTTGCCAAGAACCATCCGGAACTGACATTCCTTGTCACTCGCATTGGATGTGGCATAGCTGGCTTTACAGATGAAGAAATATCGCCTCTGTTCGAGAAGGCACATAATGTGGAGAACATCGTGCTGCCTGAAGGATGGTGATAAGCAGGCATAATCTCTGCTCTATTGATTACTGTAATTGTAATTACTGTAATTCAAAAAAGGAAATATTTTGACACTCACCAACCCCACCCTAACGAGGTGCTATACTCTATGGTGCAAGAGTATTTGCTCCCTAGTGAGGCAGAAAAATTTTTCTAGTTAGGGAGTAATTTTTCTCTAAAGTGGCATTAAATTGGGACAAGAAACGAGTTTTGAAGAATCTTTACAAAAAGTCATTTGTCCCCTACCCTATTGCTTGAAAACAGAGAGGTCCTGAATGATATAGTGCACTTCCCTATCCGTTCCGAAAGCTGTATAGAAATAGCTGCTGATTTCTCCCATACGCTCCTCCAACTGCTCGCGGACAAAATCGCTGGGAACGGCTATCAGTACATTCTTGTCTCGGACAGCCCAGAGGTCGCAATAGGCCAAGTAGGTTTTATAGAAGGTTTCGCCCAGACGTTCCCTTGCCTGCTCCATCCACCATGCATAACGCTCTCTGAAGGCGGGCTGTACGAAGGGGCGATCAGGTGTGTCGTCAGTAATCTCCTCGGCAACATCGAACTGGGGCTCCTGAGGTTTCTGCTGCTTCTTTAGCCAATTATACAGAACTTCAGTGACATAAGCATGCACATTGTCGGGCTGATGCTGTTCTATAAGCTTATCTATCTTCGCCAACTCTTCCTTCAGATCGAGACCATCATAAATGTACTCCTGAAGGCGAGCCCATTCCATAGGCTGCAAACGATATTTGGTGATAAGGTCGGAATGGACTTGCCCCAGGTAGTTCTCGTGATTCTGAGCCTGCCCCATCTTGCCCTCGATAATAGTAAAACGGATACTCTTGGGGTTGCCACGTGTGACTCCACGCGGATAGACGGGCTCATACTCGAAACAGAACTCTACTTTTCCCTCGTCTGACAACTTCTTCATCTCTCGCTGGACGGGATCCAGCACATCCCGATGAAAAGCTCCATACTTGAGATAATGGTCATCGATTATCTTCTTGTGATCCTTGCTATAGGTAAGAACGCCGAAGAATTCCTTAAGGTCGATGTAAAGAACCTCACAACTGCCTATCTTTCTCCAGGCACTGAGGTAAATATAGAGACGTGGCGTTCTGGGGCTTCGGCACAACTGGGTGATTCCCTTCAGGTGACGGGTGTAACCCTTCTTGAGGTTGAGAATCTCGCGTGCACTCTCGTCCACCATCTGAATACGTATATATCCCTTTCGGCGGAAGCCGCTCTTATACCCCATCTTCTCCCCTTCTGCATTGAGGTCGGCCGTGGGGAACTCTATCTTATGAAAGATGTTCTGCTTGACATCATACCAGGTATCTTCCTTCTCGTCAAATCTCTTGTATGACATATCAACATGCAACAAAGCTTCACAAGCCGTTTCCAGCTCGCCATACTTCTTAGGGCTGATGCCCAGTTCCTTAAGCGGAATCTCGAAGTTGAGCAGATTTCCACTCAAATCCTCCGGCTTAAAGAGCGTAGTCATGTTGTCGAAACTTAACTGTTCCTTTATGCGATCCTGCAATTGAGCAATAATGGCAATCATCAGATTTGTCTGAACCAACGAGAAGTTACCACGTATCTGCGTGTACGTGATAGGGTTCATAATGAAATCTATATCATTATTCTGCGAGATGGACTGTACCAACTCGTTTGTTTTGCTTACAATAGCAGGACCTTTTTTCTTAGCCATAACAGTCTAAAATTAAGTTCTCGGGGCAAAAATACGCCATTTCAACGTAACTTCCAAATTTTCTAACCAAAAAGTGTTCCAAACTTTCGCAAATTGTTGTTTCTGAGATTGTCACCTTGCTGTTCCATATTTACTTACATAAATGAGGAAAAGATTCCAACCGTTATGTTTACATGTTTATTACCTGTGTTATCCGTATTGTATTCCCTAGATATTCTAATCCGTAGCACAATAATGTTTCCTTCGTCCGCCCAGAAATCTGCATTCCGTTCTCACGCTTTTTCCCTATACATTATTATATATAAGAAAAGTGTTCCCAATGCTCGCACCTTTTGCATAGAAATACATGCATGTTCACGATCCCCGCACCTATGTTCTCGAAGTTCGCACCAAGTGCCCCAATCTTTCGCATCAAGTGTTCCTAATGTTCGCACTAAGTGTTCGCAAACTCCACACCATATGGTTGTTAGAAGACTATGAATCAGCAACTTACGACAAAGGTATACTTTAATAAAAAGATACGTTTTATAATTAATGCGAGAAAATCTTTTTCTTTTGCCTTTATCTGTTTTTATTTCTTATAGGTTATTGTATCTCTCTAATTTTCAGTTGTTTACTTCAATTCAGGTGCGTAGAACGTGAACATTTGGTGTGAAGTTCAGGAACACTTGGTAGGAACATTATGTATATTTGGTGCGGAGAATGGGAACATGTATGATGGTCGTATATAATTATTCCGTATATTCGCACATTCAAATACTTGGATATTTAGGCATTTAAGCACTCGCATTTTTGAGCGTTTGTATATCTGCGTACATACATATATAAGTATAAGGATATGCAACTACACGAATACGTAGGTGTTTGTGTATTCATAAATATAACAGAGTATATGTGTATGTAGAAGTATTAGCAAATACCTGTAAATATTTGACTTGTATTTCTCGATTATTGCAGAAATACATGGGAATATGTGCAAATTTGGGCATTTTTATACCTAAATATTTGAAAATATTTGAATATTTCTTTGCGTATTCGTAAGAAAAGCATAAATTTGTCCGCAGAAAACAGAAATTTAACCCATTTCATCGTATGTCACAAGTAATTTCTTTCTTACATGATAAGGGCGGTTGTGCCAAAACTACCTCTTGTGTAAACCTCGGGTTTGCATTGTGGCTGTTAGGGAAAAAGGTGTTGCTAATAGACACCGATCCACAATGTAACATGACGGATACAGTAGATAAGACAGTTCATCTGGAAGCAGAAAGTACCATTTATGACTGGCTGCACGACTTTAAGCCGGGCGAAATGCGCTCGCTTCCTATCTATACCAGATATGAAGGGCTGGACTATGTTCCTGGTAGTCATAGCATGAGTAACATCAATGCCGAGCTTCAGTTGATGTACAACCGCGAACATAGACTTGCGAACTTTCTGGACACTGTAGATCCAGAGTCTGGTGCGAAGATTAGGAACATGTATGACTATATCTTCATAGATTGCGCACCAGGAGGTGAGACACTTATGAACACTAATGCGCTTGTGGCCAGTGATTATGTGATTGTCCCCACTGAGGCAGGTATCTATAGCCTACAGGGTCTGCCCAGATTGTTGGACTACATAGAAAAGGTAAGGACACAATTGCATTGTCCAGTTTCCATTATGGGCTACCTGCTTGTAAGATGGAATGCACAAAAGGCTATCAGCAGAGAGGTAAAGGCATATTACAGCAACGAGGAGGAAGTAAAGGCACCCCTCTTCCCTGTATATGTCAGAGAGTGCGTAAGATGTACGGAGAGTGTAGCTTATGAAATGTCGCTCTTCGAATACAGCCCAGACTGCACTGCAGCAGACGACTATATGAGGGTTGCTGAATACCTTATAGGCAGAAAGGCTCGCCCCAAAACGTGGACTCCTGTTAAGTGGGGACAGATAGCGAATGCTGCCTTCCAGCGTTTCACCAAAGAGAGAGAAGCATAAACGGAAATGTCTAAGTATAAGCGTATCTGAATACGCAAATATTTGCAAATATTCAAACATTCACATATATGGCTATTAAGAAAGGAAGTTTACCTATTGCACAGGTGGCAAAGGACGCAAGCAGGAACTTTGTACAACCAGTTCCTCTGGCAAGCAACGAAGCTGTACGCACACAGATAGTGCAAGAAACTCCTGCCCCAAAGGCATTGAAGCGAGTTTGTAAGATTCAGAAGGTGGGAGGTTTTTCGTTCTTTACTTCTGAGGAAGATAGGAATGCACTGGATTTTATTGCATTCCGTAATAAGTTTGAGAAGCAGAACGTGGTGAGGGCTGCCTTGCATCAGTTCTTGCAGCAGCATTATCAGGAAGGAGTGGGACTCGACCAAGCTGCGCTAACACAGTTGGCCGAGTACGAGAACTCCATCTATGAGTGGGTATAGGGTAGGGGAGTAGGTATTACTCCTTTACCAAACATGCATCCAGCAGGGTAGCAATGGCTTCTTTGTCGAGATGCTGACCGATGAAGACCAATTTCTGCATACGGTCTCCGTATTTCTCATCCCAGTCGCGGCGCAGCCCTTCGTTCTGTTGCATGAAGGCTTCCAGTTCAGCTTTGGGCATGGTAGCGTACCATTGTCCTGCATTCTTTAGCTGAACTTGTTTTCCTGCCTGCTCGAAAACATAACACATATCTTCTTCGCCCTTGAAGTAGCATATACCCTTGGCTCTGATGATATTCTTGGGCCATAGGCGAGCAACGAAATGGTCAAAGTTGCTTAGGTCGAGGGGCTGACGGCGGTAGTATACGTATGTTCCGATGCCGTATTCCTCTGCTTCACCTTCGCCATCATGATGATGATGGTGGTGGCATCCGCAATGGCAATGCTCTTCGTGATGGTGATGATGTCCACACTCAGGGCATACTTCATCATCGTCGTCATCATCATCGTCATGATCGTGGTGATGGTGATGGCAGTGATGCTCCTCCTCCTCATGATGATCATGATGGTGGTGTTCCTCTTCCTCCTCTTCTTCCTCTGGGTGATGATTCTCTATTTCATTAATCCATGCAGCAGAAGTTGCCACCTTCTCAAAGTCAAACAGGTGGGTATTCAGGATTTTGTTGAGTTCTACATCGCCGAAGTTACATTCTATGATCTCAGCCTTGGGTTGTAAAGCGCGAAGAATCTGCTTGGTTCGTTCCAGTTCGTGAGGTTCTACCTCGGAGGCTTTGTTCAGCAGGATGATATTACAGAACTCTATCTGCTGGATAACAAGGTTCTCTATGTCATCCTCGTCCAGATTCTGTTTCATCAGGCCGCTTCCGTTGGCGAACTCATCCTTCATTCGCAGGGCATCTACTACAGTAACGATGCAGTCAAGCTGTGGAATGCCATTCTTGGTAACCTCTGGTGCCATCGATGGGATAGAGCAGATAGTCTGAGCAATGGGAGCTGGTTCGCAAACACCGCTGGCCTCGATAACGATGTAGTCAAAACGTTGCAGCGCAATGATATCGTGAAGTTGCTGAACCAGGTCCATTTTCAGCGTGCAGCATATACATCCATTTTGCAGTGCCACAAGGCTATCGTCGGTCTGGTTTACAATTCCGCCTTTTTGAATCAAGTCGGCATCAATGTTAACCTCACCAATATCGTTAACGATGACGGCAAACTTAATGCCTTTCTCGTTGGAAAGAATACGGTTCAATAATGTGGTCTTACCGCTGCCCAAATAGCCCGTGAGCAGCAAAACGGGGACATCAAACTTATTCATCACACTTTATGATTTAAATTTTGGAATGCAAAGTTACATCTTTTTGCATTCTGCGGCAAATAAATAGATATTTATTTCCTTCATATGGTTTTTTTGTATACTTTTGCCCTTTGATTGCTAAAAATGGCAGAAAAACTAATGCAAAGAATAAAACTACATAAATTTCTAACTTTAACTTTGTTGCTGTTATGTGCAACTCTTGTGCATGGCCAGCAGACATCCAAAAAACTTTCAGGAACACCTATCGGTTCACCCAATATTGACTACGATACAGGCAAATCAAGTTCAACCGTTAATACGCCTGCTTGTGCTTTCGACGGGAATTACAATACGTTTTATGCTTCGATGGAACGTTCGCGTACTTGGGTAGGACTGGATTTGGGTACGCCTCATGTTATCACCAAGGTAGGGTGGAGTCCACGCACCTCTCAGCCCACTCGTGTTCAGCTAGGTCTTTTCGAGGGAAGTAATAGTCCTGACTTTCTGGATGCCGTACCTCTCTATCTTATCCCGAACACAGGTACTGCCAAAGTGATGGACTATGCCAATGTGCCTGTGACACGTGGCTTTCGCTATGTTCGTTACGTTGGTCCTAACGATGTGCGTTGCAATATTGCAGAGTTGGAGTTTTACGGATACGAAGGCGAAGGAAAAGATTCTGTCTGGTATCAGGTT
>JAEEGL010364250.1_pt1 | contig 34181 bp, 34 predicted proteins | sample 9134231 | NCBI WGS metagenome assembly JAEEGL01 (sample SAMN16246548, study PRJNA631951) | gut metagenome | biome: gut microbiome; feature: rumen; material: fiber-attached | host: Bos | place: Iran: Karaj | collected 2018-10 | reverse complement strand
TCCGGAATCTACGGGGAGGGCGGCGAGCAGGCCGTCATCGACGCCGTACAGCTCGGCATCGACGAGCTGAAGGGATACATCAGCGAGGACACCGAGATCTACTCCCTGTCCTTCATGGTGACCGCCGGGCCCGGATGCCCCGTCAGCTTCGTGTTCTTCGCGAAGACCTTCTTCCCGGACAACCCCGTGTTCAAGGCTTTCGACACCGACAAGGCCTTCCAGGAGTACCTGAAGCTCATCGGCTGGGCCGACAGGGCCGACGTGTCCAAGATCTGCAGCTACGGCCCCGGATCTGTAAAGACCTAATTGAAATTATTATGAGCATGGCCCGATGAGTGATGCTCATCGGGCCATGCTCGATTTTAGAATGTACGTCGGTCCCGGAAGGCTCCTGGAGCTCATCCGGACATCCTTTTGATCTCGTCGATGAAGCGTTCGATGGAGTCTATGTTCTTGGAGATCAGGGCGAACATGTAGCCTTCCTTGCCTTCATTGACGAAATATCCCCTGTCGTATTTGGGAAGACGAACGAATTCCCCCATGAACCTGAAGGTCCGGTCGGGGTAGCGGACGAACAGGAAGATTGGATAGATGTTCAGGTTCACGTGCCTGTTGAGCCTCGACTCCAGGCTTATCCCGCTGGCGGACGAGGCTATGCCTTTGCGCGTGGCGCAATAGTGGATTATCCCGGGTATTTCGTCGTCCCATTCGTTGGGGTACGGGTTGTCCCTGTCGGATGAGACAGTCTGGACGAGGATCGTGCGTCTGTCCCTGTCATTGACGATTATCCCGGACTGGAGGCCCATAGGGCCGTCAACGCCAGAGAAATCAATCAGATCGTTGGCGGTGACCGTGGAGCACAGATCGAACATAAACGTACGATCAATGAATGGCGATATAAACCGCGCGATCATAATAATTGTCTCGAACGGCATTTCATCGAAGTAGTCTCTATGGACTTCGTCTCAAATGTCTATTATCGAACGGAGAATTTGCAAAATGTGATAGTTGTCTGATCAGCTGTTCAATCATGAAGCGCTGAACCAGTTTCATTTTATCAATCGGAACTCTTTCTATTATGCCACGCAAATGGCATTTGTCGTTACGGTACATTAAAATGAGCATGGGCTATTTCCAGACATCGTCATGGAGGTTATCGCATCCCAGCCCAGCACACGGAATCACTTGTGACAAAGCCGGATCTGCTAGACTTCCGTGCCGCAATCTTTTTGGTTCTTGATGGTTGCAATCTGGGCTCTGTCAAAGATTTTTGTGTTTTCTCAAGATTCTTTTGGATCGAAGAGGGGCCTTTGCTGGAACAGCTAAGGAGCCACTGTCTGATCTGCGACGATTACGCTGAAATCAAATCATTTTTTGAAAGCATCTGCGACAGTTTGATGCCGGCAGAGTCTGGAGAATACAAAGCGATTTTTTCGTCAGTTTTGGGGGACTTCCTGGAAGCTGTTCCCCATACGCGTCTGGGATTGCTGACCGAGGACGACCTCTACTTCAATGCGTATAACCCGCACATCTGCGAAGTCTGCGGCGATGTAATAGAACCAGGCGAGTCTGCCTTCTTCAGAACGGATCCGTGCCCCGCCATCCGTCACAAAAAATGCAGTCGCAACGTCAGATCGTCGCACGAGTATGCATACATAGGGCATATGGTGAAGGAAATCGAATACCACGAGCAGGTCTTCCGCTTCGAAGAATGCCGCAATTATAAATTGTTTGAATCGCCAGGGATCTCCCTTCAATGGCACCGCAGATACGGGTATTCAATAGAACGCGACGGTTCCGTGACCGGAATACCATTCCTGGGCGAGTTCATTTTGGATTTCATCTCAGGCGTGGAAGATTATGATCTGATTGTCAGATATAGGCCGTATCATCTGTATATCGAGTACATGCTGAGGGCAATCGGGGTTGATGAAGAGACCATAAGATCGCTCGGTGGCTGCAAGTTCCTTCTGCGCGAAGCGATTTGCCGTCAGAGACATCCGTCTGTCGTTGAGCGCATTGATAATATATCTATGTCAGATCTAATGTTCGATAAGCACATCCACAAACTCGTTTCATCGGAGATAGTCAACATCATCTATGTCGCGGCATTCAAACGGATCTTCCGGTCTATGGGCATACTGGCTGATGATGATATGATAATTTTGAACGGGATTCCCCAGTCGTATTCTGTGAACGATTGCAGCATCGAAGCGGACATTTCTATCATAGTCGACAGAGAGGACATCTATTGCGTCGATTTCGAGAAGTCGGTCCCGTTCACCGAGTATTTCGACCATCTGACTGATGACGTCAGGAAATTGCTGAACTATTGCAGGCAATTCGGGGTGGACATATGAGAATCCTGCGTTCTTCCGCCACTCCGTCAGCCACCTACTATAACTGTCATATCGAAACGGGGGAGAATTCCAAATGCCCCGTAGGGGATAGAATTCTATTCGATGACGGGGACGTAATAGCTGGCCCGTTCAAAATCGTCGGCGCGGAAACGCATAGATTAGTCGTGACTGCCGACGACGATTATGCGATTTATGAAAGAATGGATGCGGATGAGGCCGATCTGGAGGATTTGACGCCTATTTTTGAGTTGGAATATGAGCCCGTAACCAGCAGCATCTTTTTGGACGGATTCCTCGGCGCGGCATATCAGGACGTCTCAGGGATAGTCAGAGTCGATATCGAGTCCAGTTTGAACGGTCTGATAGATTATTATGTCAATCTGATGGACGAGAACGGAATCGAGTACAGGCTCACGGAAAACGGGTTCATTTTCCCCAATCCATCCGTTATCCAGGAGGTTTTCGCCAGACAACGTGACGTGATGCCACCGAAATACGTTATCGGTTTCATCTCCTCATTCATAATAAAATCGAGGGTCAGAATCAATCGCAACCCCCGTTATGAGAGATACGTCTTCATCCTACCAGCAGCCGAGGACTATTATGGGGGAATCGCACCTAAGGGGATGTACTACTACTCGTTGCGCGGACAATGCGCATTGTTTTCGATATTCGGGTCATTCGAGCCTCTGGCGCATTACATCGACTCGATCGAGCCGGATGCAGACGAGCCGATTTTCAGCGAAGCGATTCACATGGATGATTTGTTTCTCGAGGTCGCGCCCGAACTGATCATAAAATCATTCTCCTTTACAGGATGCAATCCGCGTCCTCTCGGGGCAGACGGCCCTGTAACGTATTGTGGCGTGACCTTAAAGGATGGGAGCCATTTCTGCCCGGCTGTCATAGCAATAGCAACAGCCGAGGCTAAGTTAAGGGACGGGGTCGATTACAAAATAGTCTTCGAGGGCAGAAAACCGATGATCTGCAATCTAGCGGGAGCGGTAGAGGGAAGCAACAACGCTGTGGACCTTTTTTACCATCCAGCGTTTAATTACAGCAAGGAAATGCGCGATTACCTACAGATAGTGTTCAACAAAATGTGATTCCCATGTCCGAAAAAGAGACGATTAACCTCCCCGCCAATCCCGCGGCCGTCATCGAATCCATGCGTTCGATCGGCTATTCTTTTCATGATGCGGTGGCGGACGTAGTCGACAACAGCGTGAGCGCTGGTGCATCGAACGTCGATGTGATGTGCGATTATGATTGTGCGGTTCCTTTCCTATCGATTTTGGATGACGGATGCGGGATGAATGACGATGAACTCAAATGTGCAATGACCTACGGATCCAAAAACCCGAATATGGCAAGATCGAAGGACGATCTCGGCAGATATGGGCTAGGTCTGAAGGTGGCTTCGCTTTCCCAATGCGCTCAACTCACAGTCATATCCAAAAAGGATGGCAAGGTTTCCGCATACGAATGGAATCTTCAGGAAATACGCAAGACCAAAACCACGGACTGGCCTGTGGTCGTGGTGGAGCCAGACTCAATCGAAGGCATGCAAATAGAGAAGCTGATGGCATCTCAGCACGGTACCCTTGTCATTTGGAGGGATTTCGATGTCCTGATCAAGGGCTCAGATTCCATTTCGTCATCCCTGAGAACCAGGTTGAGCAACACCCGCGATCATCTGGCCCTTGTTTTCCATAGGTTCATCAAAAAAGCGGGTCCGATGTCGGATGCCAGGGATGTGACCATCAGGGTGAACAATGTCGTGCTTAAGCCCAGGGATCCCTTTTTGACGGACAATTCTCGTACGATACCGAAAATATCCGAGCCGATTCCATATCATGGGCAGACCATCCAGATAAAAGGGTACATTCTGCCCCACATCAACGAATTGACCCCTGAAGAAATAGAGTCCCTTGGCGGAAAAGGCCGCATGCAGGGGCTGCAGGGCTTCTATGTTTACCGCAATAAGCGCCTGATTTTGGCTGGAGGCACATGGTTCAAGATGTCCGGCAAGAAACAGCTTCAGAATCTCGCTAGAGTGATGATTGATATACCCAATGACATGGACGTCGAATGGTCAGTCGATGTGAAGAAATCTAAACTTTTCATACCGGAGGATTTCAAGGACAGACTTAAGCCGGTGCTGAAAGACGTATTGGAAACCAGCACGCGCGTATACACTCGTCGCGGTAAAAGAGCGATTGGGGCGGGGGAAAGGATGATTGTCCGCGTCGATCACAAGGATTATGTAACCTACGAAATCAACCGCGACCATCCTATGTTGCGTGATCTATTGGGCAATCCCGAGGTTTCGCAGGAGTTCAGCGCGGTCATATCGATGCTGGAGCATTCTATACCGTATGATGAGATTCGTAACGACTTTGAACAGAAGCTGAAATCCAATCCATTGACCGATGACGAGCTCGACCAATATTTGCAGATGGCAATCGTCCGTATGCAGATGACGGGGGAAGATGCGGAATCGTTGCGCGTTTTGGAACCATTCAGCAATTATCCGCAGATTATTGACAAACTTAAGGAGAAGGGATATTGATGGGGCTATCTAGAGACCAGTTGATCAACTATTGCATAGATACGATTCAAACAATGGCTGCCAATAGGGGGGTCAGAACGGAAGAAGAACGCACGCAGGTGATTCGCGATGGTGTGGAGTTATGCCAGGGCATAATGTCAATGGATGATCCTTTTACGCCTGAAGAGATCAAGCAGATAACTCGTACAGTAGAGTACAATCTGTCTGTTACAATGGATTCAGGTTCCGCCCTACTCAGCAAAGATTATGTTCCTTGGTATTTTGAACGTAAAAATCAGATACCATTTCGTTTCTGGGACAGGTATCGCAAATTCCTTTCACAAAAACTTCCGCTCAGGGTCATGGGTGAGCTTGATCTTTCTACCAGCAAGATTGTGGATTATGCCGGGGATCCGAAAATAGAGGGCAGGTTCCAGCGCAGGGGATTGGTCGTCGGGGATGTTCAATCCGGCAAAACAAACTGTTACTTGGGCGTTACCTGCAAGGCGATAGATGCGGGATATGACCGTATCATCATATTGACGGGAACCACAAACTCGCTCAGAGTCCAGACGCAGATGCGCGTGGATGAGGGAGTCACGGGTTACAATAGCGATCCGCAGAAACACAAGGAATTGATTGGCGTCGGGCTGATCAACAGCCAGCTATCGATCAGTGCCATAACCAGTGTCGTTTCCGATTTTTCCGTCAAGTACGTCCCCACATCTAGCGGCAACAGCAGCCCCTCCATTTTGGTAATCAAGAAGAACACCAAGGTCCTGAAGAATGTTTTCGATTGGCTGAACGTCCCTCAGAACAAGGACGCTTCCGGATCGATCAATCAAAGTTTGCTTCTGATCGATGATGAAGCAGACAACGCTTCCGTCAATACCAGCCAGGATGAGATGACTAAGACGAATAGGATGATCCGTGCTATCCTGTCGATATTTGCCAGATCATCATACGTCGGCTATACCGCGACCCCTTATGCGAACATATTCATTGAACCCGATTCTTACGATGAGATGGTCAAAGAGGATCTGTTCCCTAAGGATTTCATCTATTCGATGTGGGCGCCATCCAATTATATCGGCCCCCGTTCTATTTTCGAGTCGGACGGCGAGCACAACTACATGCTACGCACGATACCGAATACTGAGAAGCTATTTGAGGGGAATCTGAAACACAAGAAAACGGCCATATTTGAGGTTATGCCGGATTCACTCAAGAAAGCTGTTGCAGCATTCTTCATCGGCTGCACGATGCGCGATCTGAAGGGGGATCGTGAAAAACCGATGGCCATGATGATCCATATATCCAGATTTAACGACGTTCAGGATACGATCCTGGACAAGATCCAGGAGTTCATCGATGCCATCCGCGACGATATTGTTTCGTACTACGCGCTGCAGGTGCCCGAAGCGCTTAATCACGACACTATGAGATACCTCCACGACGTATGGGAGGAGGAATTCTCGGCGATAAAGGGATGGCAGCACAATAGTTGGGACGAGATCCAGTGCAATCTTCACGAGTCGGTCCACCCCATCAAGTACATGCTGATCAACGCCAAGGGTGAAGAGAAATACATTGATTATCACCGCTATCCCGATTATCGCGTCATAGTCATCGGTGGAAATGCGCTGTCCAGAGGGCTTACGTTGGAAGGGCTGATGGTCAGCTACTTCTACCGCGTTTCTAAACAATACGATACCCTGCTGCAGATGGGCAGATGGTTCGGGTACAAGGACGGATTCGCTGAGGTATGCAGAGTATGGACCAATCCCGGAATCCAGTCATGGTTCGGATACATAGGGAGGGTCAACGACGAGCTGAAATCCGACATTGACGATATGTGCGCCCAGAAGCTCACCCCGTCCGAATACGGCCTGCATGTTCAGGAGGATATGGTGGGCCTGCTGATGACTTCCCGTGCGAAAATGAGATCGTCCGCCAAACAATTCGTAGTGAAATGCCTAGCGGGAGACGTCCACGATACGATGTATGTTAACGTGGATAAGAAAACAACTCAGGACAACTGCGACTCTCTAGACAGATTCTACGATAGGCTGGAAACATATAGTTGCCATATGCAGAGACCCGATTACGGCAATGTCTGCTGGAGCTGTATCCCGAAGGACGAGATTATCGCCCTTCTAAGAGAGATAAAAATCGCCCGCAAGAACGTATGGTTCAGCTTCGATGAGATATCAGGATTGATTAAGGATGGAGATGATAAATGGGACGTTGCAATCATCAGCAGGAAGAAGGATCCCACCGGAGGTCCAGCTAAGAGCCTTTATAATGTCCATGGCATGGAGATATACTGTCCGAGACGCAGTACATACACGTTCAAACCGGATGCGGACCCAAATGTCGTTCAGATGGGCAACAGGACGCTCAAATCCCCCGAGGATTCCAAAGAATTCCTGTCGGACGCCGAAATCGCGCGCATAAAAGCTAGCAAAACCAAGAATGTCAGTGCCAAGGACTACATGATCGCCGGTCGTAACCCGCTCCTTCTCATCTATTATCTTGACCTCACCAATATCGAAAAGGTTCCTGAACCAGATAGGAAGGACTACGAGCGCATGATCAAAGATCTCGGCGGACTTCATCCCGTCGGTTTCGCAATAGGTTTCCCTGCCGGTGCAGCAGGCGCTGAGAAAAAGCTAGTGAAGTACCGCGCCAATGCAATATATCAGAGGTTGTACGACGATGAAGAGTACTGAGCTCATGCACCGTTGGTCGAAAGACCATCCGATTCAGGTCCATGTCACCGAGGGGCAGCTAACAGCATTCATGCTTATCTCTCCTACCAGGCCGCCGGCGGTGAAGCAGTCCAAAGCAGTGTCGATAACGGTCGACGAATACGCCGATAGCCAGTGGAGATTGGAGTTCAGACTTAACGACCCCCGTTATTACTTAATGTTCAAGGCATTTTATGAGGACGTCTTCGATTCAACATGGGACGTGAAAATCGAAGAGGCAGCCGCAAAATTCATCGAGATCTACAATAAATGGAAGCGTGCATTTTCAACCGAAGGCTCGCAACTGTCGAAAGAGGAGGTTCAAGGCCTCATAGGGGAGATGTTCGTAATCGAAGAGGTTCTGCTGAAGAAATACGATCCCAAAACTGTTCTGGCCGGATGGATGCTAGACCTTAGAGGAAAGCAGGATTTCATCTTCTCAGATGCTTGGTACGAGGTCAAGAGCACCCACGTCGGGTTCAACTCTGTAACAATAACCTCCGCAGAACAGCTTGATTGTGATGCCGACGGTTTTCTGCTGGTAGTGAAGCTGAAGAATACTTCCATCAACGACGAAAATAAGGTCAACCTAAGCATAATCATCGAGCGTCTTATGAGATTATTTGATGAACACAATTGTGGCGAGGAATTCCTTGCTAAGCTTGCTGATTTCGGGCTTCCCAGCAACAAATATGACGATCAGGTGTATGAAATAGTCGAATTGGAGCGTTATGCGGTGAAAGACGGTTTCCCATGCCTGAAGAGATCAGCTCTCCCTCCGGCAATCGGCATGGTCAAATACGAGCTCTATCTCGAGCAGCTGAGGACTTTCAAGGTGTGAATATGGGGAAGCTGGAGGAATTCAGGCAAAACCTACTGGCAGACATCCGCACCGAAGCAGAAGAGAATACGCAGTATGTGTCGATGCAGTATCTGGAGACCGTGACTTCGAATCTCTCCAATTACTATAAGTGTCCAGCAGCGGTACCATGTTTCTACGAAAGAACGGGCCGCAGGAACAGGAAGTTGCTGATCCACGGTTACAACTTCGATGAATTCGACAACACGATGTCTCTGTTCGTTTGCGATTTCTCGGGCGAAATAGAGATGACCACCATCACCAAGACTGTTTTCAAAGATTATATCAACCATGCCGTTGCATTCATCGAGGATTCCATAAGCGGAGACGTGGAGGAAAGCACAGACAGCTCAGATGACGGGTACAGTCTGGCCCAGGACATCAGAAAGAATCGGGGCAATATCGAGCGGTATTTCATCTACGTCGTCTCGGACAGGAAACGCAGCGACCAGTTCAACACGTTCGAAGAGAAGACCGTGGATGGCAAGAAACTTGTCTGTAGAATTCTGGATATTGAATACTATTACGATGCTCTGATGGAGCAGAGCGAACCCGACAGCATCCACATCGACGTCAAGGCAATAAGCGGAATAGACGGGCTGCCATGCATGGACGCATCCATAGGCGACCTAGACTTCCATTCCTATCTTTCGGTTGTCCCCGGCATTTTTTTAGCGTCGATATACAAGGAATACGGATCTAAGCTCCTGGACTCCAACGTCAGATCTTATTTGGGACTTACGGGGGACACCAACAAAGGGATTAAGAAAACCATTCAGGAACATCCAGAGCTATTCTTCGCATACAACAATGGGATAACCACTACTGCTACTGCGATAAGAAGGGACGAAAACGGAAGCATCCTCGAGTTCGAGAATCTCCAGATTGTGAACGGGGGGCAGACGACCGTTTCCATTTACAATGAATGGAAGAGGAATAACTCCGCCGTGGACGCGGTGTATGTTCCGATGAAATTGACTGTTGCATCGCCTGAAGAGGCCAAGAAAATTGTCCCTAGCATCTCAAAGTATGCCAACACCCAGAATGCCGTCAAGAAATCGGATCTCGACTCTAATACTGAATTCCAGATGAAGATGCAGTTCTTTTCAAGGAACACCCGTCTGCCCCAGAGCAATGAGTCCATGGGCAGCAGGAAATGGTACTATGAGCGTACTCGCAACCAATTCAACACCGATCCTGCAAGCATTAACGACGCGTACAATTTCAAGCGCCAATACGACAAGAAACGCAAGGTCGACAAGCTAGACTTCGCAAAGTACCGCTACATGATTGAGATGCGGCCATACATCGTGGCGAAGGGTAAGGAGGATTGTTACAACAAGTACTTCAAGCCTGATGTGGCCAAGAAATGGGAGGAGAACAAGGACTATTTCAACGTCAACTACTACAAGGAAACCGTCGCGATGATCATCCTCTACAAAGCGGTCTATGCGGAGATTCCCAAGAGGGAGTGGTTCAACGGGCGCAGTTCGATAAAAGCTCCACTAACGTTCTACCCCATTTCCAAGGTGTTGTACGAGCTGTCGAAGAAGGGCATGAGATTGGACCTGATGAGGATATGGGAGAATCAGGTCGTGGACGATACTGTTCTTCGCCAGATATTGAACACCGCCAGGGTTTTCGCGGAGTACATAGACCACATTCAGATCGACGAAGGAAAACTGGCTACGCAATGGGTGAAGAGGGAGCAGTGCTGGGAGGATGTGAAGAAGTTGGTCGTCGCATTCGATCCGGAAATGGCCAGTTATGCGGTAACAGATGGGCAATACGCTGCGACTTACTGCAAAGCTGAGAAAATCGAGAAAGAAGTTCAGAATTCTGCGGTTAAAAATGCTATTGTGATTAAGACTCCCGCTTACTGGAAGCAGTTGAAATCCTGGTTCGAGAAGAATCTTCGTGCCCTTAATGCTGCGGAGACAACCATCATAACCCGTGCGATAAACAAGAATGTGCTAAGCGACCGGCAGATTCAGAAGTTGCAGGAACTGATCGATGAGGCAAAGGCCAACGGGTTCATCGATGTCTGAAGCCGCAGAGGATGCGTTTCTGCATGCCTATTATAAATGATGCCGCCATATATGACATGATGAAGGGTCATGGCCCCTATACGTTCGGTAGCCTTTTTGCCGGTATTGGTGGAATCTGCATCGGTTTCAGCCAGGCAGGTTTCACTGTAAAGTGGGCCAACGAAATTGACAAGTTTGCATGCCAAACATACAGGCACAATGAGCATTTGATCAATCCCAATCTCGACATCGTAGAGGGGGACATCCGCGAATTCCACCCAGGATGCAGGGTTGATGTATTGGGAGGCGGTTTCCCGTGTCAGCCTTATTCCGTAGCGGGAAAGATGGGCGGGCTCGACGATTCCCGCGGGCGCGGGCGTCCGATGTTCGAGGAGATAATTCGCATAGCCAATGAAATGAGTCCCAAGCCCCGCGCGATATTCTTGGAGAACGTAGGCAATCTGAAGACGTTCGATAACGGGCGGACATATCAATTTATCAAGGACCGCCTCTGCTCCTCTGGCTACCCCCATATCACAGATGCAGTTCTCAATAGCAAGGATTACTCCGGGATAGCCCAGTTCAGAAATAGAATCTACATAGTGGCGTTCAAGGACGAGGCAGACGCTGATTCATTCAAAGCCATCTACGGCGAAGGTCTGCCCAAGCGCGAGATTGTGACCGCCTTCGATGGCATCGTGGAAGACGGCCCGATCCCGAAGAAGTACTACTACAGCAAGGACGACCATGAGAAGTGCGTCTCCATCCGCTATGAGGAGCATTTCGTACCTTCCGTGACCGAGGAGGGGGTTTTCTACCAGTACCGTCGCAATAAAATGAGGAGGAACCAGAGCGGCCTCTGCCCAGCACTCACCGCGAGCATGGGCGGAGGGGGGCATAATGTTCCGATCATCCTTGACGAGGGTGGCATAAGAAAGCTTACGCCGAGGGAATGTCTGAACGTCCAGGGGTTCCCCAAGGAGTTCCGGTTCATCGATGGCATGGCCGACGGGCACAAATACAAGCAGGCGGGCAATTCGGTTTCTGTGCCAGTGATCCACAGCTTCGCGGAACTGATCCGCAAGGCTCTCGAGGCCGTCGATTCATCGAACCGACCGTATCGATTATACCTTTAGACCGGTGACCGCTGCGAATCTGTTGTTGTGATACTCCAGGTATTTGGGGTCGGGCCAGTTGCTTTCGTTGACTTTGATCTCGGTGCATTCCTCGACCATGCAGCGGTACAGTCTGTCGGGGATGCTCTCTTCCAATTTCGGATCGTATATGATCTCCATGGATTCGCTGACGGTCATCCTGTATCTGTCGAACAGCCTGTCATGGAAGGCATTCAGGCACAGTGCATTATGGACGTCGGTCATTTCTGCTGGGGCGCAGACAGACCACGGTTTGATGTGGCTGGCTACAAGGATGGAACGGTCGTTGATTCCGGTGACGCAGCATCTATCTTGCGAACAACGGAGTGTGGTCTCGCGTAACTTGTCCTGGTTGTCTCTGTACTTGGACAAATACTTGTGGTAAGATCCGTCTCCGATTTCCATGGGGCCTGTTATCGCAGCCAATTCCGAGTCCGAATTGGATTGGCAGCCTACTGCCCCGGTCTTGATGATCTTCTCTGCCAACAGCGCCATCTTTTCCGGATCGCCGGTGTATTCGTCCCAAATCCGCTTGGCATGTTGACCGCCGTTTCCAAAGCCGCCCGTTCCTTTTCTGAAGAAATCAAAGTTGCCGAACCTATACTTAATAGATGATTCGTTGCGGCCCAAATGCATGAGAGCCTTTCTGATTTTTTCAGAATAGGTCGCATCGGAGTTGTATATGTAGCAGGCGACGATCAACTCCTCATCTGACCAAACGTTGTTTTGCATGGGCTAATGACCGGGTTGGGCTGATTTATTTCTGCCGGCTTCCATCCCATATTAAGTTTTACGATTGAGCCATCCAATCAGATGCAATCTCGTCCATCAAACAATCCTGGCTGGGCATCTGTTGTTCCTGATTAGTCTGGTTGGTGTACTCAATAGGGGAGATTGCGGCCGGACACTAACATTGGAGGGGATCACCTGCCTGGTGAGGTCCTGCACAGGATTATACATGTCCGATTTCTCTTGCCATTTGACATTGGCAGAGGCCTTTTACAACTGCCGTGCCTGGTGTCCGTGGACATGGGCAGCGCCGAGGCGGTCTTTATGGTATAAAACACATGGCCGGCTACGACGCCCGTGAGCTCGATTACAAGGCCATGGGGGTCTACCACGATTCGATTTTCAGCGCCATGGTCTCCCCCGAGTCTGTATACGAGGTCGGGTGCGGCGCGGGCGTGAACCTGTGTTTCATGCAGCTCGACGGCGTCCGCGTCGGAGGGACCGACTACAGCCCGAGGATGGTAGAGGTGGCCAGGCGCGTGCTGGGCCCTGGCGTCAGGGAGCTCACCTGCGGGGAGGCAAAGGACATGCCCGCGGGGGTCAGGTACGACGCCGTCCTGTCGAACTCCGTCTTCGCCTATTTCCCGTCCCTGGATTACGCCGAGGCCGTTCTGGGCAGGATGGCCCTGAAGGCCGACACCGCCGTCATCGTGGACGTCCACGACGCCGAAATGAAGGAGGAGTACCTCGACATGCGCAGGGCCATGATCCCGGGGTACGACGAGAAATACAAAGGGCTCGACAAGCTTTTCATCCCCAGAAGCTTCTTTGAGAGCTGGGCGGAGAGGAACGGGTTCGCCGTTAAATTCGATCGCCCGTCGGTCGAGGGCTACTGGAACGCCCCCTACGTCTACACAGCCATTCTTAAGGCATGATTCCCGTCATTTTTAGGACGGGCGATGGTAGCTGCGCGCTACCATCCATCCCTTTTCAATCCTGAGAGTCTTTCTGCTCGGAGCATCCGAATCCGATCCGCGAAATCGATTCTCACGCCCTGCGCCTCATGTCGTATGGCATCCTCGCTTCCCTCATCTTCGCGTTCAGTAGTCCGCGTTCCCCCTCCTCCTGGGGTCGATCTCGGGGATGCGGGCCATGTCGGCTATGTAGCAGTCGCCTGATATTTTCGCGGATGATTTACTTCAGGCATTGGGCATTGAGTCGCAGATTTCCGTTGAAAGAAATGTGGGGAGGTTTCCCTCCCTCATTAGTTGATGGTTTAGGCTGCCAGGCGAAGGGATCCGCCTGATTTTTCGAAGGTTTTCCCGGCGAGATTGCTTGCTGAGGCGATCATTGTTTTGCCGTCATTTTCAGCGAACGTAAGTCCTCTGAAGGCCGAGCTCGAGACATCCTGTAGGGAATCTCCGAAGGATATCGTTTTGAGCGAGCTGCAGCCCCAGAATGCTCCGTCGCCGATTGTGCTTATAGAGCCGGTATTCGCGGTTTCCAGAGAGGTACACCAGCTAAACGCATACTCCCCGAGGCTCTCGATGGAATCTGGGAGGGTGATGGATTTCAGCGATGTGCAGAGATGGAATGCGAAGTCACCGATGGTTTCCACCGATTTTCCGAGTGCAACAGATTCCAGCGAAGTGCAGCCCCAGAATGCGTTGTCCCCGATGGACACGACGGAGTTCGGGATTGTCACAGTCCTAAGGGAGAAGCATCCGCAAAACGCATAATCCCCTACGGTTTCCACCGATTTTCCGAGGGCGACGGTTTCCAAGGACGAGCATCCTCTGAAAGCTCCGTATCCGATGGTTTTGGCGGAACCCTGAATGGAAGCCGACTCCAGAGACAGGCATCCCCAGAACGCTCCGTATCCGATGGTTTCGGCATCGGTCACGACTGTTTTGAGGGAGGAACATCTCGCGAAGGCTTTCATGCCTATTTCGGCGCTTCCAAGGTCGGCGGCTGTCAGCGTGTCGCATCTGTAGAATGCCTTGCTGTCTATGGCCGAGACGTCGAATGTGTATCCGTCTGCGGTGACGGAGGCCGGGATACTTATGGATTCGGGGTTTCCTTTGTATCCGGAGACTGTGACGGCCTGGGTTCCGGATTTTATGCTGTATTCTATGCCGTCTACGAAGAACGACTTTGCTTTGAAGGCCCCTGAAGATTTCGTGAAGGTTTTTCCGGCAAGGTTGGCAGCCGTCTGTTCTATTTCATCCCCGTTCAATCCGAAGAATTTCACAGATCCGAACGCTTTGGCTTCTATCGACGAGAGGCTGTCGCCGAATGTTACGGTCGACAGTTTGTTGCAGCCGAAGAAAGCGTAGTCCTCTATAGTTTTCGCAGAATCTAGATTCACATCGTTCAGCGCAGAGCATGTTGCGAAGGCTTTGGCAGATATGGTCGTTACAGCCCCGATGTCTACGGTTCTTAATGATTCGCATCCGTAGAACGCTTTAGAGCCTATGGCAGTGATTGAAAACAATGCGTTCTTGTAGGATACCGATTCTGGCACTATGAGATTCTCAACTCCGCCCTCATATCCTACGATGGCAACTCTGTTGGGGATCACCGATGTGACTTTGTAAGTAAGCCCGTTCTCGGTGAATTTGTTTCCGATCGCGTAATTCAGAAGGAATCCGCTGGCAGATTTGACGAAATTCTGTCCGCGTAGGTCTTTCTCAGCGCTCAGATATGATTTGCTTGATTTCAGGAATTTGTATGGGAACGCGTTATTCCCTATGCTTTGGAGCTCATCGCCGAATGCGACGGATTTCAGCCCGGTACATTTTCCGAACGCATAGGCCCCTATGGTCCCGGTCGATGTCAGATCGATAGCTGCCAGCTTTTCGCATCCGTAGAATGCGAATGACCCTATTTCTTTGGAATCCAGCGTCGCCGTTGTAAGCGCGGAGCACCCTCCGAAGGCTTTGGTCCCAATAAGGTCTATTCCTTCAATATTCACGGTTTTCAGCGAAGAACATCCGTAGAACGCTTTGGCAGCGATCTCAACCACGGAGTATTCGAGCCCATCAAAGGTTATCTCGGACTTCAGAGAAACCGACGTTATCTTCCCTTTGTACCCAGAGACCGAAACGGTATTGGGATCCGTCGTCAGAACCTTGTATTTGATCCCATCTACGATCAGTTCGTCACCCGTTCCGGGGCGCATGATGTTGAGGGTTCCATTCGTTCCCGTGAAGGTTTTTCCTTTGATGGAATCGGCGGTTATGCTGAGGGTTGAGCCCCCGTATCCTTTGAATGTGGCGCCGTAGAAGGCATTTTTATTCACAGATTCGAGATTGTCCCCAAAGATGATGGTGTTCAAGGAAGTGCATTTGCCGAACGCGTAAGCCCCTATGCTTTTGACAGACGTGAGGTCGAGCGTTTTGAGGGATATGCACCCATAGAACGCATAATCGCCTATGATATCGGTCGATATGGTCGCTTTCGTGAGATATGCGCATTGGGCGAACGCTTTGGAGCCGATGGGTATGCCGCTGACATCAATCGATTTCAGCGTTTTGCATCCGTAGAAAGCTTTGTCCGTCATGGTTGAGACGGCGTAAGTAATGTGGTTGTTAACGACCGAATCGCGTATGGTGGCCGTCGTTATGCCGTTTTCAAAGCCGGATATCTTGGCGGTCGTCGGATTGAGGCTTTCTACCGTGTATTCGATGCCATTCTGGACGAATTTCTCCCCTACCGAAAGGGCGATCCTGAACGCTCCCTCGGATGCGATGAATGTTTTCCCGCTCATAGCTTTGGTGCTGAGCTCTTTGCCGTCTGTCCCGACGAACTGAATGTCGAAAGCATTCTTTCCGATGGATGATACATTGCCGAATGATATCGTTGTCAGGCTATCGCATCCAAAGAATGCGTTCGAACCTATTATCGAAGCCGAAATGCTTGCTGTTTCCAATGATGCGCATTTCGCGAAGGATTTGAGTCCGATCGTGACGCCTTTGGGTATGGTTACAGTTTTTATCGTCTGATCGTTCAGGAACGCTTTTGTTGATATTCCTGTGACCGTGTATTCTATTCCGCCGAACGAGATCGTTTTGGGTATCGTCAGGTTTTCCTTGGGGATCCCCGAGAACCCGGAGACAAGGACTTTGTGGGCTTCCGAATCGGTTATGTCGAACGTCAGTCCATCGGCGTCGAACATTTTCACGATGTATGTGACATTGGTGTTGTAAGTTTTATTTTTTAAAAGGTTCTCGGACGCAATTCTTCCCGACGTCTCTACCGTCAGAGATTTGCTTATGTTATAGAATGCATAGCGCTCGATTGTTTCAACCGAGTCAGGGATAATGACATTAGAGAGATTGCTGCAATTGTAGAATGCGTTTTCACCTATCGATTTGACGGATTTTCCGATTATGACAGATGTCAGATTCTTACACCCATAGAACGTGTAGTTTCCGATGCTTGATACCAGGTCTGATATATTTATCGTTGATAGGCTGGCGCAATTGTAGAACGCATACGGTCCGATGTAAGTCACGGTGTCTGGAAGATCGATGGCTGACAGCGCGCTGCAATTGTTGAACGCATAGCTGCCAATGTACGTGGCCGAATTGGACATTTCTACGTTCGTCAGCTTTGTGCATTCGGAGAAGGCGGATTTGCCGATGCGCGTCACGGAATCCGGAATCGTGACGGATTCGACCGCCGTCTTCTCGAAAGCGTTCGCGCCGATGCTCGATACTTTGTAGCTTACGTTTTTGTATGCTATCGACGAGGGTATGGTCAGTTTTTTGGATTGCTCCCCAGAGAACCCGAGGACTTCGGCCATCTTCGCCGCATGGTTTGTTATTTTATACGTGAATTCTCCGACGTTGAAGGAGGCGGATTCATAAAGGACGGTGGTGTTATTTGGGACGTATTTGTCCAGGAATCTGCTTTCTATGAGTTTTTCATTGGTATAGACTTCAATCAGGGGGCCCATATTGTTGAACGTTTCAACCCCTATACTGAAATTATTAATGGGAGCATACACAATCGTGGAAAGTCCTTTGCATCCGTTGAATGCTTCTCTTCCTATGCTAGTCACGGAATCCGGGATTGAGATTGATTTCAGAGATGAACATCCATAGAACGCTTCGTTTCTGATGCTGCTAATAGAATTTCCGAACTCTATTGTCGATAGTTTCTGGCATCCTTTGAACATTTCCGTTCCAATATAGTTTAACGAATCGCCGACGGTAGCAGATGAAAGGTTGGTGCAATCTTTGAATACACTCTGGCCCACACTTGTGATTGAATCGGGGAGAGCAATTGATTTCAGGGATGAGCATCCGTTGAATGCGCAATCTCCGATGCTTTTCGCCGAATTTCCAATCGTTACGGATTCTAAAGATGAGCACCCGTTGAAAGCATAATCTCCGATGGTTTCCGTAGAATTGGGGATGGCAACGGCCGTCAGGCTGGCGCATCCGTTGAACGCATGTTTCCCGATGCTTTTTACAGAGATGCCGATTGTTACAGATTCAAGCGAAGTGCATTCTTTGAACGCATAATCACCGATTGTTTGTACTGAAGCAGGCATTATTGCGGTTTCGAGTTTCGAGCATCCTTCAAAAGCATTGGCGGAAATGGATGATACGTTATTTCCGATTTCGACTTTTTTGAGCTCTTCGCATTTCGAGAATGTTTTCTCTTTGATGTTGGATATGGAATCTGGAATTATTATCGATTCTAGTTTTGCACAGTTTTCAAAGGCACCAGATCCTATGTCGGAAACCGAATCTGGGAGCGTTGCCGATTTAAGCTCTGTGCATCCAGAGAAGGCGTTACTCCCTATGCTTGATACGGAAGGGGGTATGGATATCGATCTGAGGCTGCTGCATTCGCCGAACGCTTTTTCATCTATTATTCTGATGGAATCTGGCAATGTCGCTGATTCGAGGTTTTTGCACCCGTAAAACGCTTCCTTGCCTATGCTGACAATAGTTCCAGGCAAAGATATTGTAGTTAATTTGTCCCATCCGTAGAAGGCCCTATATGTTATGACAGATATAGATTCATCAAATGTTACGGATGTAAATCCGCTGTTTTCAAATGCATTTTCCATGCTGGTAACAGATGAAGGCAGCCTGATTGTTTTCAGTGATTCGCAGCCTTCAAACGCTTTTTTGCCGATATGCGAGACAGAGTCAGGTATAGTGATTGATCTGAGGTTGGTGCATCCGTTGAAAGCTCCGTCCTCGATATGCGAGACAGAGTCAGGTATAGTGATTGATCTGAGGTTGGTGCATCCACCAAAAGCAGTTTTTCCGATTGTGGTGACAGTAGATGGGACGGTGTATGATCCTCCTTTTGCGTTAGGGTATGCGATTAGTGTTTTTCCATCAGAGCTAAATAAGACTCCGTCCACAACCATGAAATTTGTGTTTCCCCCGATTTTGAACTCTGCAAGGCTAGTACAACCATAGAACGCATTGTACCCTATGTTGCTTAGATAGTTAGGTATTTTTACGGATGTTATTTTACTACATCCATTAAAAGCATTATTTGCTATAGAGGTTACTTCGTATCTGTATTCAGAGAATACAAATCTATATGTCCATGCATTGACGAGTTCTAAATCTCCTTCTATTTCTGGATCACATCCTGTTATGGTATTGTTATCATAATTCACCCCATAAAATGTTGCAGTATCGGCATCGGACTCTTGACTTTCGTATGAGATGATGAAGAGTGCTGCAGTCAAAAAGAACGTCGTTATCAGAATAGGGGTGAGAATGGATGTATACTCCCCCCACGCGTGGTATGGATGTTTTTCAATATTCATAATATATTCCTGGACATGCGTCCTAATATGCAAACTGCATTGCAATATTTAATTTAGCTTCGACAGGAATTGAAGGTTCCGGCAAACGCGCGTGCGCGCACGTAGGAACACTCTTGTAAAATTCATGAGCTCAGTTGTCTGTAGGTGTTGCAGAAAAGAACGTGTACGGCCGAGTGCTGCAGTGTTTCGTGACAAAAATAACAGTTCTGGCCGACGGCGGTTAGTCGTCGATCAACAATATGTCGGTTCCGATAGGGCTTATAGACTCTTTGCGGGAATAATTTGGGTGGTGCAGGAACGCTCCCCGTGACTGCGCTATCATCCTGAAGAGGGGGCGGTTTTAGAGGGTCCCTGTCTGCTGAAGAAAATGCGCCTGCAGTTTCGAGCATCAGGCTCTGACCCAAGACTTCGAGTCCGGGTCGTATCTCCACGGGTTGGTGTGGCGGATGTCTTTCTTGTCGGGTATGCATACGTATTCGTGTATCATCAGCATGGGCGTGGCGACCCCGCGGCGGTTCTTCCCGGATTTTCTCCGGGGCATCGTGTTTTGCGCCCCCTGTCGTAGGGCATCCCGGCCTCCCTCATCTTTTGGTCCCAGTAGTCCGCGTTCCCCTTCCTCCTGGGGTCAATCCCGGGGATGCGGGCGATGGCGGCCGTGCGCCTCCTCGCCGCGTCTACGTCGAACCCGCCGTAGTCCGGGGCGACGAACAGCTCCTTCATGTGGTAGATCTGGGGGTTGGCGGAGCGCCCCCTGATGACCCTCGTGGGGGGCCCGCCCTCCCATGAGACGAGGTCGTAGGCCATGCTGGCCCCCACGGTCGGCTCGTAGGCAGAGTCCCAGTCGGGCGACTCTATCAGGGACAGCGTCATCCTTCCGATGTTCAGCTTCGCCACCGCCCAGTCGGCGTCCTTGGCGCTGATGATGACGTTGAGCATGGGACCCTGGAGGTCCGGGAAAGCCTCCATCAGCTCCCCCAGGTTGGACCTGTGGACGTAGAAGCAGTCCCTCACGGCCTTCATCGCCACGCCTCGCAGACCATCACGCCGTCTCTGATAGACACGTTCTCCCTCCCGAACACGGAGTAGGCGAAGGGCAGGTACCCCTTCAGCGGGATGCCCCTTTGGTAGCCGTCCCTGGTCGGGCCGGGCTTCCCCGAGTCGTAGACCTTGATGAGGGTCGTGTCCGCCACGGTCCTGGCCAGTTCCAAGAGGTCGATTATCTCCGCGTCGTCCTCGATGACGTTCAGGACGTTGGATATGATGGCGGTGTCGTAGGCCCCCCTCAGCGCCCGGGCGTTGTTCCCCTCGGAGAGCCAGTAGGGGTCGCGGGGGACTACGTTGGGGAAGGCTTCCGCCACGTTGCCGAAGTACCCCCCGGCGCCGAGGTCCACGACGTCCTTTCCCTTGATGTATTCCCTGACGACCCACCTCTTGCCGTAGATTTTCGGCAAGAGGTTCCGGCTGGTCCTCTTGCTGGAGATCTTCTGGGTCTCCGGAGGCTTAGAGTAGCGCGCGACCTGCTCCTCGGTCAGGCGGACCCCGTTCCGCTTGTTCCGCGAGAACAGCATCGGAGCTCCCTGCCCAGCGTTTTTTCGAGGTAGTCCTTGACCTTCTTGCGGTCCGCATCCCCTTCCTCGTCGAGGGCGTCCCAGACCCAGTCCGGGAGCTCCATGACGGGCGCAGGTTCGTCGTTCCTGTCGCACCAGGAGCCGAGCGTGTCCTGGGGCCAGTAGAGGTAGCATCCGCCCTCGAAAGTTTCGCCGTCGGCGACGCGGTATCTGTCGATGTAGATCTCGCCGTATGGCTCCTCCCCGTCCAGGAGCAGATCCTCGGGCTCGTAGTCCGCCCATTCGTCGGGGTCGTAGAGGAGGTCGGCGACGTGCCCGACGGACCCGTCATCGAACAGGGTCGGGGGCCAGTATTGGGTCTGGATGGTGCTCAGGCGCCAGCCTGCGGGGCTCCGCGCGTTGCGGCTTTTCACGCGTTTCCTTCTGCTCAGAGAGAATGACGTCGGAATTTCCCTCCCGTCATCTTCTCGACGTAGCCCTTGACCTTCATGAAGCCGGCCTTCCCGTCTTCTTCGAGCGCCTCTTGGGCCCATTCCGGGAGCTCTTCGACGGGCACGGGCTCCCCGTTCCTCGCGCACCAGGAGCCGAGGGTGTCCTGGGGCCAGTAGAGGTAGCATCCGCCCTGGATGAATGTGCCGTCCGACAGCCTGTATCTGTCTATGTAGATCTCCCCCTCGTACTCTTCCCCGTCCATCATCAGGTCTTCGGGGTCGTTCACATAGTTGCCGTCCTCGTCCGTCTCTTCCTCCCATTCCTCCCAGAAATCCCCACCATCGGAAACCGTTATGACGCCTACGGTCCCGTCCGGGAAGAGGTACGGGCCCTCGCATTCCGATGGCGGCCGGTCGGCTAAGTTCCGCGCGTTGCGGCTCCTCACGCTCCCTCCGCTCCCGCGCCAGAGGCCGCGGCCCTTCCTCTGCGGCCTTCCTCTGCGGTCCCGGCGGCTCCGTCCCTTGAGCGTTGGCAGCTTCATTCTGTCGCCTCCGCGTAGGGTAGGGTGATCACGGGCCCGGGCGTGCAGTCCTCGTCGGGCAGGCGGGTGGCGATAGAGAGCCCGGTCCCTCCGTCCGTGACCGATTCGACGTACAGACGGTCCCATTCCTCCCAGACGCATCCCTTGCACCGCATGATGGTGAGCAGCCCCCTCTGGAGGCAGTACTCCTCGTCCGGCCTGGAATGGCAGAACGCGAGCTTCTCGCCCCTGGCGTAGCCCTCCGCGATCGTCTTCCCGAGATCGGCGGTCAGGCCGTTCCGCCTGTTGGAGGGGTCGATTCCGATGTCGATCACAGTCTCGCCCCCTTGAGCTCAGGCACGGTTTTGGCGAATCTCTTGAGCGCCCTGCGGTCCTTGGCGGCGAAAGCGTCCCAGATCCCGGGGTCCACCTTCCTCAGCGGCCCGGGCCAGCCGGCCGAGTCGCAGTACCTGATGACGGGCGTGCCGGCCGCGGTCGTCCTCCCGATGTGGAGCCCGCCGCGGGGGTCGTAGCGGTCCATCCTGGAGAAGCCGTTCCCGGAGGGGGCCGTCCTCCCGATGCTGCCGTCGGCGAGCAGCCACACCGCGCGCCTGGAGAGGTTCAGGGATTTGATGTACTCGTCCTCCTCGTCCTCGAACTCCCTCGCGTCTTCCTCGTCCGATATCCTCGGCGCGAGCATTAGCTGGTAGCCGTCGTCGTAGTCCGTGGCCCTGATGGGGTAGTGTTCGTCCAGAATGTTCAGGCCCTGCATCTTTGACCTTCCCAGCCAGCGGGACAGCATCTCGGCGTCCAGCCTGACCCGCCTGGTCCTCTCGTCCCCGTCGTTGGGCCTCCACGCGCCTATGCGGGCGCCGCCGATTATCCTGCCGCCCCCGTCCCTGACGACGGCGAACGCCACCCTGTTCCAGTCGCGGTCGTGGCCTGCGACGAGGGTGGCGAAGGCGCCCTTGCCCGGTTTCTTCAGCGCCTTCCTCAGCGCGTCCGCGTTCAGGTCCACGTCGGCCCCGGGCCCGTAGTCCAGCTGCGGCGCCTTCGGGGGGTCGGGCATCTCCACGAGGGGTATGCGCCATTCGTCCCTCCCCCTCCGGAGCACCAGCGCCCCTCCCACGATCGAGGCGTCGAACTCCTCCCCGTCGTCGAAAGCCCCTTTGGAATGCCTCAGGGAGACCCCGAACCCCTCCGCGTCGGCGCCGAACGGGTAGCCGTCGGCCGTATGGCGGGTCATATGGTATCTCTTCGTGCCGACGTAGAGCGCCTCCCTCCCGGTCCGGACCGCGTCGGCTTCCCCGAGATCGGCGGCCCTGATTGCCGCGTTCATCCTCTTGCCCGTAGTTTTTGCCATGTAATCACTCGTTCCTCGGCGCGATGAAGACGGCCGCGCCGACGCCGCATATACTCATCTCCGTCCTCAGCGGGGCCCCCTTGCCGATGTAGAGCCGGCAGGGCCCGTCCGCATGGGACATGATCTTGGCCAGCGCAGACAGGTAGCGCGTGCCGACCAGGACATACGAACCCTCGTCCTGGTAGCCGATGGACCTCGCGTCGCCCACGTCCACCTCCATCCCGGCGGTGGCGTGGCCGACCCTCATCATCAGGTCCCCGGCGTCCTCGTAGAGGTACGCGACGTCCTCCCATCCCCTGGCCCCGCCCCCGACGATTATCCCGGCGCGGCGGAGCTCCCTGACGAACGCCTTCGCGTCCATCTCGAAGCCGACGTGGGCTTCCGGCGGGTCCCGCCTGATGGGGCTGGAATAGGGCAGGACCTTGGCGGAGACCGTCTTCGACCTCCCCCTGAAAGTCAGCCCCCCGCCCGATTTCTCGGCAGCGTAGACGTCCGCGGCGGTCAGCCCCGAGACGGTCCCCAGGTCGAGGGCCTCGTCCCCCCATCCCATGCCCAGGAACCCTCCGCCCGGATAATCCAGGCGGATGGCCATGACGTGGTCGTCGCTCACGATCCATCCCGACGAGAGCGGCATTTCGTCGCCCAGCACTCTGGCCGCGTCCATCAGCGGCTTGAAGTCCCTCCCGGAGAAGGTGCCCCCTCTCGGCACCGCGGCCTTCGGCTTCGCGGGGGTATTCGGTTTTTTGGGTCCAGCCTTCGGCTTGGCGCCGGCCGTTTCTGCCCAGTCCTCGCCCATGAAGATCACACGCACAATCTCGCCCGTGCTCGCGGACCATTCGGCGCTGAATGAGCCTCCCAGATAGCTCCCTCTCGCCACGAGCAGCGTCCCGAAATCGCTGTCAGGCTCTTTGGAGACGTCATGGAAGGCCGAGGGGCACAGCATCGTGGCTTTCTCCGCCGCCGCGGCCAGGTGGCTGCCCTTGTCCAGCCCCATCAGGAACGGGACGAACCTGTTTCTTCCGAGGGAGTCGTCCACCATTTTGCGGTCCCATTCGGACATGGCCGGCAGCCAGATCTGCACCGCGCTCGCCTTGGACCTCACGATCGGGGTCCGGAGCGATCCGTCCCTGAAGAGCGCGACCCCGTCGGCCTCATAGTACGGCCTGGCGGGGCCGATTCTCTCCTTCGGCGCAGCTTTCGGCTTGGCCGGTGCCTTCGGTTTCGCAGTCGCCCTCGGCTTAGTCGCCGTTTTGGGCTTCGCTGGCATCTTAGGTTTAGTCTTGCCCTTGATTTTTTTAGGGCTGTCTTCATTCACCATCCCGAGGTCCCTTCTCCCGGCAGCCCTCTGCGCCCTGATGAACGCGGCCGCGGCGGTCTTGGAGCTGAAGATCCCGTGCGTCTTGTAGGAGTCGTCGATGACTCTGTATTGGTTCGCCATCGGCGGTGCCCCCTCACATCACTCTGAATCAGATTCATCTCAATCATCTCCTTCTGAAAATGGGCTTCGCCCTCGCACGCCCAGCGCTCTGGCCGCCTCCTCGCGGTTGATGTCCATCGCCATGGCCATGCCTTCGACGATCGCATCCTCGCATTTCGGCAGCAGGGGTATCCAGCCCTCCAGGGCGAAAGCCTCCGCCAGCGTCTTCCCCTCGCCCGCGGTCTTCTCCCAGACCTGCTCGAACGAGAGGCGCGTCACGGGCGGGAGCTTCCTCGAGGCCAGCCACATCCCCACGTCGCTGTGCGGCTTCGGCGTGCCCGCGAACCTGGGCGGGGAGTGTGGCGCGCCGACCCAGTGGAACTGCTCGATGCGCCCGGACGGCCCCCAGACCAGCGTGGCGCGCCCGAGGCGCCACCAACCGGAGGTCATGCCCCAGCCGTCGGCTTCGATGATTTCCTCGAAGAACCCGTAACCGTCGGACAGGATGTCGGCAACCGTCCCCCCGTTGCCCAGGCTGTCGTATCCGGTGCCCTGGCGGAGCTCGCCCGTCTGGTGGGCCGCCCAGATCGCGATGGCGACGCGGTTCTCCTCGGAGTCGCTCCTCGACGCCGTGGGGAGCAGGACCACGAATCTGCCGTTGTCCTCCTCAATCACGGCGGGGGCGGTGCAGGCGCCGCTGACCCTGAACTTGAACCCGGCCCCTGGGCGCGTTCTAATCTGCGCTCTCTCCTGGGTCCTTTTCTTCTTGACGGGAGGTGCCGCCTTCGGTTTCGCGGGGGCCTTGGGCTTCGCCGGTGCCTTCGGTTTCGTCGCCGATCTGGGCTTCGCAGGCGCTTTGGCCTTCTTGGGGGTCTCCATGGTCACTATTCCGAGGTCCCTTCTCCCTGCCGCCCTCTGCTCCTTGATGAACGCGGCTGCGGCGGTCTTGGAGCTGAATGTCCCGTGGGTCTTGTAGGAGCCGTCGACCACTTTGTATTGGGTCATCTCTTTGCACCCGCCCTTCTGGCGAAGCTGAGGGCCTTCGTCCTGGACGAGAAAGAGCCCAGAAGCCTGCCGTTCCTGCGGACCTCGTAGTCCCTCCTCTGCTTGGTGGCCGCCTTCTTTGCCGCCGCCTTCCCATTCGCCGGGGCTCTGGTCGGCCTGCGGTTCCGGCTGAGGGGATCCGCCATTCCGTTGTCGCCGGCGCTGTTCTCCCCATCCGACGGATAGAACCCGTAGCGGGCGGACCTGCTGAGGAACGCGGCTATCCTCTCGCACTCGTCCTCGTGCATCCTGGCCGCGCGCGCGATGCGGGATCTGGTGGGCTCTTCGCCTTCCCCGTATACCAGCCTGCAGAGCGATTCCGGGTCGGTGCGGCGGGGCTCCTCTACGAAGCTCACGAAGAACCCGCTCCCGTAGTCCCCGTCTATCTCCATCCTGTAGAATTCGAGGCCGCGGTTGAACCGGTCGACCTCCTTCATCATCCGGATCACGTCGTCCCGGCTGTCCTCGGCGACCGATTCGATGTGGATGCCCCATCTCTCGTCGTCGCTCAGGTCGGGGTAGAACTTCTCGTAGAACTCCTCGTCGTAGGGGATGTGGTTCACCCACACGCCGAACCTCTCGTAGGCGCTGGGGTCTCTCATCTTCTGGCCCCCTTCGCCTTGCGGGCGACTTTCTTCTTTGCGGCGGCCCTTCCCGCGTATCTCTTCCCGGCCGGGGCCAGGTTCCTGGACGCCCCCGGGCCGTCGGGGTCCGTGTAGGGGCAAACGGCCGAGGCGACCTTGTCCGCCAGGTCGTCGCCTAGGAGGACCTCCGCCCCGCGCACGGAGAGCAGCATGTCGCCGCCGTGCGGCCTGACCGAGACGCCGTCGCCGACTCTCACGAGCGTCTCGTCCCAGGGGAACTCCGCGAGGGCGTCTGACAGCCGCATGGCCTCCTGCGGTTTGAGCGCCACGCTGACGGGGCGGCCCCCTCCGGTGATGCTCATCCAGACCACGCCTCCGTAGACCCTCTGGACCATCAGATGGACGACCATGGGGACCTCGAACGTGTTCATCTCCTTGCCCCCCTGGCCTTGCGCGCTGCGGCCTTCCTCCTCGCCGGCGATCTTTTCGCTGCGGGCTTCCCGGCCGCCGCTTTCCTCGCGGGGAATCCGGCCTTCGCGGCGCGGGCTCCCCTCCTCGGGCCTATGTTCCTGGACACGGAGCCCAGATCCACCGGGGTGCCTACGAGGTGGTACTCTATTCTGGACCAGAATCCGAGTGGGTAATAGCCCCTGACCTCGGAGTCCCAGCTCTCGTCGATGATCTCCATGCCGAAATGATCCTCGCCTATCCCGTCCAGGAAATCGCTGATCCGGGCGAACAGCTCCCCCGACTCGAAGTGGTTCCTGTCCTTCCAGACGGCCGTCACCGATCCGTCCCTCTCCCTCGAGACCCCGTCCGGCGCGTCGCCGCCCTCCGCGAGGATGCGGAGGAACTCCTCCCCGTGCTCCGGGGACACGGTGATCCCGGTGCTGGTGTAGTAGCTCATCTCCTCGCCTCCTTCCTCGCCAGTTTCGAGTACCTCTTGCTTAGGGCCATCAGCCTCCTGCACAGGTCGATCTGCCTCTCCGAGGCGAACTCCTTCCCGTCCGGGACCAGGTATTCCTACTCGTGCTCCGGGCGTAGGAGCATGTCGATGAAACCCTCGAACATGACCTCGGACAGCGCCGGCTCGTTCCCGCGGTCGTTCCAGTGGACGTACTCCCAGTAGTCCGCGAAGAAGTCCAGGGCCTCCTCGTCGCCGGCTATCCTGGCTCCGACGGGGTCGCTTCCCCTGGTGTCGCCCAGGTAGACCTCCCTCAGGATCTCGATCCCGGCGGCGGGGCACGCCCTGTCGGCCTCCCCGAGGAGTCTGTCCCTCGTCTCCGGCGGGAGGTTGCGGGACACCACCCACGCGGGCGCCCCCGTGCCCATGCGGGCGATGCCCACGACCCTTCTCCCGCTATGGGGGAGCGGAAGCGCCTGCATCGCCTCCTCCCCCCGTACAGACCGGTCATGAAGACGTGGTCCTTCACCTTGGTCTTGCCCGGCTCCACCCACATGTCCCTCTCGACCGGCAGGCCGAACGGCGGGAACCGCAGCCTCTCCAGCTCGCTGAGCATAACGTAGCCTCATTCCCAGAGCAGGTCGCTCGGGTGCATGGGGTCCGGCAGCCCCAGGGTCACCAGACCGAACAGGGTCCAGTCGCCGTCGGGCTCCTTCTCGCCCTCGGTTATCAGCCAGGTCGCCGCGGATCCGCCGAAGAATTTCACCACGACCTTCGAGTCCCCTCCCTTGCCGTCCTGGGAGTAGAGGCCGTATTTCTTGAACGCATTCTCGATATCTCTCGTAATCAGCTTCATGTTAGCCATCTCAGTGTTTCCGATTCGTTTTCGGGAATATTCCCTCCATCAGGGTCTAAAGGAGCGGATCTCCCTGATCAGGGCCTCCGCCTTCTTCTCGCACCACTCGCATCTGGGCTCTATCGAGGTTATCCACCCGACGACCAGGTCGGGGTTCCCGCTCAGCAGCTCCCTCCGCGCCCCCATCCCGATCCTTCTTATCCCGTCGCTGACGGATTCCAGCGGCGCGAGCCTCCTCCTGAAGCCCTCCGGGTCCGCCGCCTCCATGTATCTGGCGATCTCCGTGGCCAGGACCGCCGCCCTCTCCACGCGCCTCTCCTCTCTCGTCATCATGCTATTGTCTCTCCTTTTCCGGCCATCGGAACCTCTCCAGCGCCCTCATGACCGAATAGAACTCCTTTGAGGTGGGCTTCCCCCACCCCTCTATCAGGCCGCCCTCGTCGTTGTAGTCCCTGAGGAAGGCGATTATCTCGTCCTTCCTCCCGGACAGAAGAAGCCATCTCGCCTCCTCCGCGGCGTTCTCGATAGCCTCCCCCACCGTGTCTCCATCCGCGCGGTCGAAGAAATCCCAGGCCTCCAAGTCCAGGGTGAGCTTGGCCAGCCTCCTCCCCAGCTCCGTGGCCTCGTCGTAGATCCTTTCGCTCTTGGTTCTCATCTTCTGAACCTCCAGAATCCGCGGGGGTCTTCCCCTACGTGGGGGAGCAGCCAGGAAGCCCTCTCCGCCGCCGTGGGCCCGATGTCCCTCCCCTCGCGGACGCCTCTGACGGAGGCGGAGACCCCTCCTCCCGGGCACGCCCTGACGGCGACGGTGTAGGCTCCCCCGCACCTGGCGCATTCGCACTCGAAAGTCCTCACGGCCTACCCGCGGACGGCCAAGCCGCCTGCAGATCTGCGTCCGGACAGTTTCCTGGATCCGCACCAGGGGCACGCCATCGGCGCCTCCTGGCCCTGGGGCGGAGCCTGCTCAGCCGCCTGCCTATGGAGGCGACTGCCCTGCTGGGGCTCCTAGCGATCGAGAGCTCCCTCTTGTCCACGTACTGGCCCACCACGGCCGCCATCTGCCTCGGGATGGTCACCTCGCCGCACATGATGGCGGTCACGAAGTCCTCGTCCGTGGCCAGCGCAGCGCATTTCCTGGAGAACTCGGAGTCCGAGACGGTTCCGTATCCGGAGCCCGACCCGACGACCAGGCGGTCCCTGCGGTCGAAAGCCTCTGCGGATTTCAGTCCCAGATCGAACGCGTCCTCCGGCTCCATCGGGCGGAGGACGTCCTTGCGGAACTCCTCCAGGGTCATCGGTGCGTCCTCCGGCGTGACGGCGAGGAGGTAGCTGCGCCCGACCTCCATGGCCATGGCCGGGTGGGAGCGCATGAACTCGGCGACCGCGTCGAATACGGTGCGGCCCGGGTCGTCGTCGGCTCTGCTCTGGCGGAACCCGTGCCTCCTAGCGGGCCTCTGGATCATCTCCCTAGGGCCCTCCAGCTGCCGTCGTATCTTATCGGCGTGCGCCTGGCCATCACCGGGGCCGCTTTCGCGGGGATCCTCCTCGCGGGCATTCTAGTGGCGGCCGGCTTCCTGGCCGGGACGGGCCTCTTGGGCGGCGCGGCCTTCCTGGCTTCCGCCTTCTTCGCCGGCGCCTCTTTTGCGGCCGCCGATCTCTTCGCCGGCGCCTTCCGGGCGTCTCTGGCCTTGATGTTGTCCGATCTCGCGCGCCTATCGGCCATGCATTCCCAGACCGTCTCCCAGTCCTCCCCGACCAAGTCGACGTGGGTGAACTCCGCGTCCCAGCGGGCCATCCCCTCCCTCCCGCACTCGGGGCACTGCCAATCGCAGGATCCGGACAGGCCCGTCGAGGCCGTTTCTTCGATGTTCCCGATCTCGAGGTAGGGCAGCCTGCTCCCGCAGAACGGGCAGCCCAGCCTGCCGATGTTTATCCTTCTGACTGTCTCTATCGTCATTCTCTCACCATATTCCCGAATCGTTTTCGTCAATCTTCCTCGATTGCGGGCTCTCCTCTTGGGTGCGGCCTTTCCTTCCCGCGCCTTCCCGCCGGCGGCAAGCGCCCTCCTGAGCCCGGGCGGCATTTCGCTCTGTACGTCGCCCTCGCTGACGGCCTCGAGGAACGCGGGGTCCTTGCCGAGGACCTCCATGCAGAGGTCGGCCAGCCCGATGTCGTCCAGCCCCCTGAGCCTCTTCCCGTCGTCGACGGCGTATTTGTGGGCGCTCGGGTCCACGCGGAGGTCGCGGTCCCCGTAGGCGCTCAGGAATCCCATCACGCCGTCGTCATCGTCGAACTGGTCCGCCAGGAGCCGCAGCACGGAGAACCCGACTCCGACGCGCTTGATCGGCCAGTTCCAGGTGTACTCCTCCATGAGCCAGACGCGGTCTCCGGCCGGGCATCCCTCGAAATATCTGAGGGCTCTTTCCCGCTTCGAGGCGCTCATGCCATGGCCTTCCTGACAATCTCGGCCGCGTACCCTTCCAGCTCGGCCTCAGGCACGTCCAGCCCGTATCTCTCGCAGTATCCCCTGAGCCACCGCGCCGTGGCCCCGGTAATCCCGTGGTAGTCGATGTAGGTCGGGTCGCAGTCGCGCCTTACCGCCCTGATAAGCGATTTCGGCGAGTGCTCGGCCTCCAGCATCCTCTTCATCCTCGCCTGGTCGGGGAGGGTGTTCATCACCGCGACAATGCTCACGGTCCCCCTGGCTTTCCCCCTGCACCTGGCGCAGTTGTCTCTCCATCCGTATCTCAAAAGTATCAACTCCTTTCCGAAACGTTTTCGGGATTTCTAGAGCGGAAGAGGCGGAATCCTCTCCCGATCTCTGCTTTGGGCCTCCCGCAGGGCCCTTTGGAATCGCGTTCGCTCTGTCTCACTCCGGCAACATCGCCGAGGGTCGCCGGGGAACCGAAGGGAATGGAATCCCTCCAGGCGGCGGCCTAGGCCCACCCGCGCTCGTGGTCGGGGAACGGGCCCCCGAGCGTCACGCACGCGGAGAAGGCCGACAGGTATTCCCCGCGCCTCTGGACGGACCGCTGCATCTCCACCGCGATCCATTCGGTCTTGGGCACCTCGAAGAGGTATCCCATGATCTCGTCCTCCAAGGCCTTGGCGGCGTCCCTGTCGAGCTCGTTGAAAGCGAACCCGACGCAGTCACCGCCGTAAGCTATCTCCGGCGCCTCCGCCTTCCCGGCGAGGAACCGGGCGAACCCGGGCGCCTCCTTCATGCTGACCGCGACGCCGACCCCCCAGGCGGTCCCCGGGATGTTCGTATCCGTGGCATCCATCCCAGTCCCTCCGTCAGCTGGTCGTCTTCCTGCCGTTCTGGAAGATCGCGTGGAGGCGGTCGGTCCTGCCGCAGTGGCGCCTCATCCTTATCTCGCGCCCCTTCTCGGCGGACAGCCTCCTCCCGAGGTCCTCGAGCTCGTCGACGTCCCCCCGGTACTCCGAGAGGGTCGCCCTGATCCCGTTGCTGTAGGTGAAGGTGTACCAGGCCTCGACGTCGTCGCGCCTGGTCCCGTGGGAATACTGGGTGATCATCGCATCGCCCCCGCCCAGACGGTGGCCAGCGCGGCGAGGAGCCATACCAGCCCGCGGCAGTAGTGCCGGAACTTCAGGGCGACGGCCGCCCCCACTATCTCCCCTGTGAGCGCCAGCGCCAGCCAGTTCGTCTGCAGGAACTCGATTATGGGGGACAGCGTGTCCCAGGCCCCTGCCACGGCTTCCGCCGTCTCCTCGATCTCGGCCGCATCCATGTTACCGATCCCCGAACAGATTTTGGCATTCGCACTTCGGAGGCCAAAGGGTCATAGCAGTCCCTCCAGCGTTTTCTGGCGGCATATCCAGTCCCATATCGAGCCGGCGAATACGACGGCGAACAGGACCAGGCCGATGCCGAGCGCGATATACACGTAGTTCCTCGTCAGCAGCCCGTAGGCGGCGCAGATGAGCCCCAGTGCCATGGCGATGACGAACACCCAGTTGGTGCCGGTCTCCTCGGGGTCGGGGTCGGAGTCCCTCTTGATGAGGTGTGGGTCGATGAAGTTGACCTCGGTCACGTCGAAATATATCTCGCCGACGGTCTCCATCGGGGGGCTCTGGCCGTCCTTGCAGATCGCCAGCTCCGTGTTGGTCAGGGTGTATCCCTTCCCGGCGAAGGTGGCGCCGTAGTAGACCGTCCCTGCGCCGACCGAGTCGGAGTACCATTGCTGGAGGCTCCCGTCGGCTTTGCCCCAGACCATGATGAGCGTGTTCTGGTCCACGGTCAGGTCTGCGCCCGTGCGCATGGTCACGTCCTCCGTCTGGAAGAACGGGGTGTAGACCACGTCCTCCTGCTGGAGGTTCCCGTACTCGTCGTAGATCGACCCGCGGACGAACGGGGCATTGGGCATGTCCTCGGCGTTGTAGAGGGCGACGTAGAGGTCCTTCAGTTCGCTCCCGTTCTCCGCCCAGTACTCGCCGAGCTGGCTCAAAGCGGAGAGCTCGGCGGCCTTTTTCATCCCTTCGGAGAGGAACCAGCCGTCGTAGTTGAACGAGTTCATCAGCGTGGTCACGGTGTAGCTCTTGGCATCGGCGGCGGCGTAGATGCCCCAGACGGCCCCGGCGGCGTTCGCCGCGGAGGTCGCGGTCCACGCCATCCTGTCCAGAAGCTCGCCGTATGATTCCAGCATGCCCTTCAGGCTGACCGCCTTGGGCAGATTGCCGTATTCGCCGGCGGGGTAGTCGCCCTGCGCGAGGACGACCTGGAACGTCATGTCGGAGAGCTCCGCGCCGTTGCACATGATTTTCCCGCCCTCGAGGTAAGCCAGGTTCGCGTCCCCGCCGTCGGCCCTGAAGGCCAGCCCGGGCATGAGGTCCAGGGAGCTCGCCCCCTGGGTCTCCGCGAGGGTGTCCCCGGCGATGATTGCGTTAGAGATCCTGTAGATCCCCGGCTCGAAGCCGTCCAGGTCCGAGAGGTAGTGCTTCCCCTTGTCCAGGGTGTAGATGTGCTTGGAGTTGCTCAGGACCGTGCCGTCGGAGAAGGCGTAGATCCATCCAGGCTCGTAGGGGCTCCCGTCCTTTTCCTCCACGGTCAGGACCTCGTCGCGGCCAACGTCGCCGACGTAGACGTATCCGATGGCGCCCCTCGCGTCCGCGACCGCAGCCATGTCCGCGTTCCATTGCCCGCTGGCGCCGGAGAAGCCTCCGGAGAACCTCACGGTCATCTTGTCCTGGTATGCCGCGTCGGTGCCCCAGCCTTCGGTGCTCTCCTCGAGCGCGTCGGTGGCGTAGTCGAACTGGGCCACAGCGTTGGCGCTCATGATCGCGGCGTTCCTGTAGAGCGCGGCGTTCGTCAGCACCGTGTCCTTGTCCATGCTCTCCCCGCTCTCCCATTCGGAGTACGCTTCGAGCTCCGCCTGCCTTATCCAGTGCTCCTTGGTCATGCCCCAGAGCTGGGCGTAGTTGGCGTTGGCGTTGTCCGCGAACTTGGCGGACGTGTCCATGATGTTCGAGACGTCGCGTGCGGACATCAGCCGCAGGTACGGCTGGACGTTCGCGTCGTTCGAGCTCATCAGGGCGTAGGCTGTCAGCCCGCCGGCGGCGAACCCGCCCGCGAACCCGGCGATAAGGCCCGCCAGCACGTTTGGGGCGAACACTAACCCCACGGCGGGCAGGACGGCGTCCACCTCGGACTCCTCCCTGTCGTCGGCGGCGACGGCCACCAGAGGCGCGGACATCATCAGCGCGACCGCGAACCAGGCGAACGCGCGGCTCCTGCTCACAGGTACCATCTCGCCACGGCCAGCAGCGCGATGACGACCGCGATCGCGCAGCATATCTGGATCATGCTCAGCCCGCCCTCGGAATCCTGGGGGTCCTCGGCGGCGGTCTCGTAGTTCCATCTGGCCGTGAGCTCGCCCCTGTCGGTTTCCGCGGTGACCTTCACCCATCCGCTGTAATCTGCCGGGGCCTCGTGGGGCGCGATGACGTCCCCCGGGGAGTAGCTTATGGGGTTGGCCTGGTCGTCGGAGTAGGTTATTGTCGCGGACGAGATGTTCGCGTTCCTGTCCAGCGAGACGCGCAGGGATGTCCCGTCTACGTCGACGCTGAAGATGCTGACGAAGATCGGGATGAGGACGGTGTCCTCCGTGAAGGCGTCCGCCGCGAAGTTCCATTCCCTCCCGGCCGCGGTCTTCCAGCCGGCGTGGGCGTATCCGTCGGGGGCGTTGATCGAAGGCGAGTCCAGGCGGTCCCCGGCGTTTATGCGCTCCTCCTTGACCG
>JAEEGL012198480.1_pt1 | contig 34182 bp, 19 predicted proteins | sample 9134231 | NCBI WGS metagenome assembly JAEEGL01 (sample SAMN16246548, study PRJNA631951) | gut metagenome | biome: gut microbiome; feature: rumen; material: fiber-attached | host: Bos | place: Iran: Karaj | collected 2018-10 | reverse complement strand
TCTTTTCGATCTTCTTCAAAATTGAATTTCATCTGCGCTATTTCCAATAGCTCCTGCTCAGTGTACTGCTTTGGCTCTGCTACATCATTAAGCTCTTTTGTATGTTTTTCTCTTAGTCTGTTTTCCTCTTCTTCAGATCTCTCAGTCGCTTCATGTGTAAGAAATTTAGCATGGAGCTTTTTTGGCAGATACGTCCTCTCCGTCATGGCAATACCATAATTAGTAAATCCGTCGAAAAGCATAGTGTTTTCAAACATATCGCCTTCTCTGCCACCGACTCTTTTGATACCTACTCCAACTCTGTTTTTTTCAGTCTTCTCCTGATCGGCAGATTCCTGAATATTTTCAGGCGGGAGTTTGAGTTTGCCATCAGGCTCCATGGATACATGAGCACTGGGTACATTCAGAAGAGTCTTTCCGTCTTTGGAAAGTTTCAGATCTTCAATGTAATTAATCTTTATTCCAAAATTCCCATATCCTATAGCGTTCCCAACCAAAGAAGATATAGAGGCCCTATAGGTAGCATCAGGATTGGGTTTATGACCATCTTTACTCTTTGGTGCGTGAGACTCTAACGAATCCTTATAATATACATTATCGCCTTCTATTCCAACAATCGTAATATAGTGACCACCCGCAAGTAATCCTACAGGCGCTTTGACGTTTTCTATCGTATCTTTTATTTTATCTTTCAGAAAATCACAGGCATTCTTTACATACTGCGCACGACTAATACCTCTTTTAATTTTGTCGGTAAAGGGGGATATTTCAACTTCCTTCATCATGGAATTGGGAAGAACTTCCGATACCAGGTCAGCACTCTCATACGCATTTACCAAAACGTCAGCGTTCATATCCGTGCTGGTCGTATCTTTCATTTCACCGGCTTCTTTTCGAGATAGTCTTGGTCTGTATGTTCTGATTCCCTCCTGATTGAAATCGAATCCTCGTACATTCAATGCATTACTAAGGAAACAAGACCAGCAGCCGTTATTGGATGACTGAAATGCCCTTTGATGAACATCATTTAGTATCACTCCACCATTTCCAAATGTTGTAACTACAGGTTCAGTACCTACAGGACTTTCATTTTCAAGTCTGAACATAGCCTGTTCCCTGTATTGCTCAACACGTCCGGTGGTCTGTAATACTCTATTCAGATAATCAACATCTTCCTTGGAAAGCTTACCGTCATTCTCTCTAAGGAAGTCGTTGATAACATCTATATCTCCGGTGTTCATTATACTAGAAGGAATTTTTGTTTTTCTGTTTTTCGGGAATTCCCATGCATTCTTAGGCATAAATCACGCCTCCTATAAACTAAATCTTTTTTTAGAAATACCGTAAGCACCACCGAATACAAGTGCTTACGGTATCAGGCTAATTAAAGAAAATCATGAAGTTTATTTGCTAACACTTGCTTTCTTTTCTTTCATTATGTAATACATCGGTTTAGCAGCATCCTGCTTGTGTTCTTCACAAACACCCTTCAGTATTCCCAGATATTTCTTCATATTTTTGCTCTTTGTTGCATCGCTGGCTTTATCTATAGCACGACTAAGATTGTCAAGTTTTTCTGCTACCTGCTCAGGATTATCTGTTTGGCTACCATTGTAAATCTTAGCCATACAACTAATTACACCTTTTGTTTCAGGATATTGATCTTTGGTTTTCATCATTGCTGCGTGAACTCTTGAATACTTCTGCATATAATAAGATTTTGGATTCTTCACCATATCCTTTTTCTGTGCCATTCCGCCGTTCTTTTTTAAATCAGCTAACAACCTCTTTTTAGCATCCATTTCATTCTGATGTTTAATTCGATTCATCTGTATCCTTTTTTTGGTTGCGGATAATTTCTCTTCAGGTGAAATTTCAGCCTGAGCATTCTTAGCAGCAGCTTTAGGCTGTGTCACGGTAATATTGGGTGACTTTTTAGACGCTTCCACGTTTTTCGGAGCCGGATTTGCTGCAACCTTAGGTGCTACGGTCTGTTTTGCAGTCTTCTGTGTCTTATTCTTATCCGGGGCGGTTTGATTTGCTGATTCTACAGCCTTTTTAGGCGCACCCTGGGTAGCTTTCGGTTCAGCTGCAGGCTTTGCTGCTTTACCACTAACAGGTGCAGTAGAATTAGCTCCCTGTTTAGCTTGAGTAGTCTGTTTAGCTTGTCCTTTCTTTTTAGCCTGTGCATCTTTTTTAGCCTGTGCTTTCTTTTCAGCCTCCACCTTGCGCTGTTTTTCTTTTGCAGCCTCTCTTTCTTTATTTTGTAGTTCAATAGCGCCTTCTTTAGCAAGACGATCCTGTAAATCTTTTATTCTCTTCTGTTCTGTAGTAATAACAGGCTCAAGCATTGGCTTCTTGCCATTACCCATCTGTTGCTGCTTTTGCTCTTCAGCCTGGTTACGTTTTGCAATCTTTTCCTTCAGTTCGCTCGCATATTTCATGAAATTTTTCATATACGAACTATTTTTAATAGACTCAATTGTAATAGGTCCGTTAAATTCAAGATCATCTTCGTCTTTAGAAGAAGGTGCTGCATCCTTCTTAGATGTTGTGGCCTCATTCTTTGTCTCTGATACCTCAGGCTTTGCAGACGCTGTGGTCTGTTTCTTAGTCTCCGTTACCTCAGGCTTTGCAGCAGGTTCAGACTGTACCTTCGTTTCAGAAGCTTCTGGTTTCTTTTGAGTATCATTAACTTTCTGAGTGGATTCCTGAGAAGTAGGTGCTTCCACCTCAGGCTCTGCATCATCGATTTCCTGGCTTTCTTTCTTAGTCTGCTCAGCCTGTAAATTGATGCTGGTTGTATCTTCTGTCACAGAAGGCTTTTCTTCAACGTCGACAGATTTTGCTCCCGTATCAGCTGCCTTTTCCTCAGGTTTTATTTCAGAAGCCTTCTCCACGGGCTGTTCCTGGGTCTGTTCAAGTGGCTTATCGTCACTTATCTCTTCAGTAGCTGTTTTCATCTGGGGCTGCTCTTCAGGCGCTTTCTCTTCCGGCTTCTCCGGAGATTCACCTTCTTCAAGCGTAAGAGGCTCGCTGTCAGGATTATCAATTTCATCCGTCTCTGTAACAGCTTCGCTGACTGCTGACATTGCAATCTCTTCCTTGTTAGAAACATAATACTCATCAGCCATCTTCTGGAAGTTTTGTTCTCTTTGTCTTTCGGCAAATTCTGCCTGTCTGTAAGAAGCAAGATTTCTTGTCATTGCATTGTTTGCATCAAGGCAATCCATGCAAAGTCTTTGTAAATCAGGATTACTTCCCTCATAAGACAACGCAATCTGATTGATCTTATTAGCAGACTCCATCAGCGAACCAAGATCTCTGTTATCTCTGTCAGAAAGCTTGTCAATCTCAGCTGATATCTGATCTATTGTTTCTTTATCTGCACCTGTAGCCTCAATACCCTGCAGATCATTATAGATTCTGATATATCTGTTCTTAGAATTTCTAAGAAGATTCTCATTTCTGTTTAATCTGTCGAGGCCGCTGTTGAAGCTCTTATTTATCTCCCTCCTGAAGTTGGCTCTCATATTGGTAGCCTGCCCCAGTACATCGCTAAGGCCGGGAGTCGTGACCTTAAGATCACTCATATCCTGACTGATCTGACCAATCAGCTGATCCATCTGCTGAAGGTTCTCTCTGCCTGAAATAGTGCCTAGTTTCTGAAGGTTAGAAATAAGCCCCTGGAGCTTTTCTCTATCCTCACCCTTAGGGTTAATCTCGTTAATCCCCTGAAGGATATTGCGAGCTGTAAATGAATACGTAGCCATGACACTCTTCATCTCAGGTGTTACAGGAACTCTGCTGAGTGTACTTGATTGTGGTGCAGCTGAGGGTGCCTGACTTTCAAGAGATACAGTTCCCTGGCTCTGAACCTGAAATGTACTTGTCTGCCCGGGCTGTGCAGGACTAGGATTCGATGACTGAGCCTTAGTGGTCTGTGGCGGAACCTGGGATGTCTGAGGTGCACTCTGTGGCGGAACCTGGGATGTCTCAGGTGCACTCTGCGGCGGAACCTGGGATGTCTCAGGTGCACTCTGCGGCGGAACCTGGGATGTCTCAGGCGCACTCTGCGGCGGAATCTGTGATGCTGTCGTTGCATTCTGCTCTTTCTGCTGCTGAGATGTATCTGCCTGTCCCTGCTCAGGTCCCTTTTCCTGTGGCTTTTCTTCCACAGTTGCCTCATTAGGTTTTTCTTCTTCAACAGGTGCTTCTACTGAAGGCTTCTCCTCTTCAGGAGCTTTTTCCTTTGGACCTTCCTGTTCAGATTTTTCTTGGGGCTTTTCTTCCGCAGGCTTTACATCGTCAGTTACATCTTTCTCTGGTGCTTCTTCCTCAGGTGCTTCCTCCTCTGCGTCCCCAGTATCTTCCTGCTCAGGGTGTTCCTGCTTTTCCTTCTTCATCTCCTTATCAAGTTCCTGAAGCTCCGGATTATTGGCATACTCCTCTTCTTCAAGCGCTTTAGCTTCAGCTTCCTCATCCTGTAGAGCCTTAAGCTCAGCATCAAGCTTTGCATTATATGAGTCTACATAATTAGGATCATTTAAATGCTCATATTCCTGAGCAATTTCATCATCCTCATCAACTACTAAAGCTTCAGCCTCCTGAGCCTCAGCCACCTTCTCCGGAGCAGGATTTAATGATGCACGAATTCCCTTTGAGATTCCCTCTCTCTGTGTATCAAGCGCAGATTTATTCTTTAACCCTACCTTACTATTGTAATAAATATCATTCTTTTCCTGAACATCCCTAAGGTCAGCCATAAGCTGTGCTTTTTCATCATCAGAAAGTTCGCCGCCATCTGCGTATTTCTCTTGATAGAACTCATATTTATCATGAACACGCTTAAGAGAAGCTACCAGATCATTATATCTTCTGGAATTGAAATGATTCCATTTGTCAGCATTACTCATGCTGGTATATGCGTCACTTACTTCCTTGAGCATATCCATGTTTACATGAACACTATCATCCCTGAAAGATTTACCCTTTTCAGCATTACGCGCAGAACCCTTTAAGCTTCTATCATGGTCTGCCTCCATACGCCTTCTTTCCTGTGCATTAAGCACTGTATCTCTTTCATTAAAGGCTTCAGACATTTCATCAGCAAGGTCACCCAGTTCTTCCTTTTCTTCGTCTTCTTCTAACTTAATACCATGTAGTTTGGTATCATAACCTTTTCTCCATGCACCGATAAATCTCTCAGATATATCAGCATCCGGTTTCTCACTATAGTTTACTTTATTAATAAGTGACTCTTTATAAACATCAGCAATATATCCCTGGCCCCTATTCTCAAGAGCAAAGGCTTCATCATGAAGATTCTCACGTGTGAAAGCGTCATTTGTAGCTGCAAAGTCAATCATTACACGCTTCTTGGCGTCGGGCTCCATATGATCCAGATCATAATTATTCTCCAGAGCATACTCTTTAAACTCAGCTGCAGCCTGTTCTCTGAGTTCCTGTCTTCTTTCATTTGACGCTTCTACTCTTTTATAAAATGTATCAGTATCCGGTTCACCATTGCTGTCTACCGGATTATAGAAATTGCGAATGCAGCTGTCCAGCTGATCAGCCTCAGCTCCGGAAAGATTGCCTGCCGCATACATTACTTCCATATCCTCAAGGAATTTCAGCTTCTCCTGGTCAGTTGCCAGTGCATTGTACTGATCCGATATTCTCTTTGCAGAAATCTCATCAGTTCCATCAAGTATATACTTATGAGGATTTGAGAAATTTGCTGTACTCCTGTAATTTGTGTCTATAGAAGAATCGAAGCCCCTTGCACTACTATTTCTAAGTTCCCGGTATTCGTCCTCAATCCCATATTCTTCCGGATCATCAGGCATTATATTGGTATCCTTAGCATTAATTGCTTTACCGATGTCAAAACGATCTCTGTCTTCGGAAGAAAGTGAAGCCCTAAAATTTTTCTCAGCTTCCTTTCGCCACTCTTCAGCCAAAGCTTCGAAATTCTTATATCCTTCACTCTCAGCATATCTGTCAGCTACAGCATCACCTAAAGCGAACTCTTCAAAATCAAAAGCATCCGCAAGAAGGCCGTCTTTAGTTACACTTGCCATATGCGCTGCGATAGGACCACGATTCTCAGCATCATCAGGAAGTTCACCGTATCTCTTCTCGTATTCATTACCGATCCTAACAAATGATTTGAACTGCTCATTCAGCATCGACTGATATCTCTGCTTGCAAAGCTCACCGTTTAATTTATCTAGCTCAACGTTAGATTGAATTTTAGGTAATAAAAAATCATTCTTAAGCTCATTAACCTTATCGTACTCAGTAGTGGAAATTCTTCCGCCCTTGCCGGCAAGGGTAACACCGACAAAGAAATCCATCTTCTGTCGTTCGTTCATCTTGCCAACATAGCTCTCCATATTATTGGCAAATTGTGTATCTCTATCTAAGTCCACAGCATTCAGCGCATCATGTTGTATCATAGTTTATTCTCCTTAAAAAAGATTGTATTATCTTATCTCCCTTACAAAAATATATATGCATCAGCTATAAAAATTACACGCTTTAACACTAAAAACAATTTGATTTAATTTACAGTCTTCCCCCAAATATTCCATGGGGGAAGACTACCTGGTACTAATATCAGTCTCCGTATGCCGTAGGTCTGTCCTCAGTACCGTCTGATGCATCAGGTGTGAGGCTCTTGTCGATCGGCTTATATGGCTCGAAGTCCTCATAGACCTTTCTTGCACTTGCTGCAGGATCCTCAATATTGGAATCAGCTGCAAGAGTTGCAAGTCCTGCAATGTAGTGCTCCCAATCCTTCTCATTGTCTTCCAGATAGGACTTAACAAGCGAAGACTCCTGCATGCTACCTATTACCTTCTTGTAGAAATCCTGCTCAAGTAGTTCTTTCCTTCGTAATGATGCCTCTGAAGACATCTCTACAGCTACAGGCTTAGTTGCACTCTTATCCTTAGATTCTTCAGTAGTGTCAAATGTCCTCTTATTAAATGCTTCATAATCAGACATATACTTCTTGTATGCAGGCAGCGTCATTCTCTCAATCATTACTGCCTCTTCTACTGATTCGTAGCCTGAGATAGTCTCAAGACCGATAAGGAGATCTTCTACCATAGCAATCTTGGTCTCTTTACTTACATTACCAGCGCCTTCACACATGAACTCAACAAGCTGTGCGAATGTACCGGCTGCTGTCGTATAACCTCCGGGGGCTTCACCTGTCTGATCATCACGAAGGACATTACCTGACTGATTACTGAATATTGACTGAATATACTCTTCCCAGCTCTGATTCCTTGCTTCCAGTGTAGCTGCAAACTGTTTATCAGAGAGCAGGTACGATTTCAGCTTGGTATACCATTCTGAAGATCTCATCGCTTTCGCTTTTTCACTGACGGATTTGTACTCCTTCTCCTCCCAGGTAATGAATGCATCCCTGTATGAACCATAAGGATTACCCAGATTCTTAACCTGTGTTCCGAAGAAAAGTGCCTCCACATCTGCGATTGTTTCACAATCCTTAAGACCGGATGATACAGCTTTTAACATCTTCTTCTTGACATCATCATTAACCGTAAGCGGATTATCAGTAATCTTGCCGTTCTCATATGTCCTTGCCGTAGTATAGGTCAGTTCACCGAACTCGTTCATGGCTGTCTCACGCTGTGCTGAGAGGTTATCGGGATTGATCCTTGAGAGGAGATCTGCCAGATAATTCTCCCAAACCTCATCCTCACTCTCTGCAAGTACCATTTCTGTATATGTTCCATCAGGCGCATATACTTTCTCAGGCTCAAGAGGATGAATTTCAAAATAAGCATTCTCAATATCCTCAATGATAAGAGCTCTGATCTGCATTCTGTCAGGAGCAGTTGATTTAGCATTGTCATTCATGATACCTTCTGTATTCATAGCTTGATCCAGGGGATCTATCTCATTATCCTGACCGCGCGTAACTGAAGAATACTGTTCCTCATAATCCTCTGCTGTCTTTTTGTTCTCCAGCATTTCATCAAGTTCTGTTGCTGTGAGTCCGACTTTTTCAAGTGACTGATTCTGTTCCTTTTCCTCCTGCCTGTAATTTAGTGTCTTACGGAAATCCTTGTAGGTCTGTACATCATTTGGAGCGAACTTCTGGATCATCTTATCTTCTGTTACTATCTCCGCCAATATATCCTTAAGATCTCCGATCTCTGTTGTGTATTGGAGTCGCTCTTTCAAGCCTTCCCAATACGGATCCTTGCTGATATCACCGAGCTTATTGGCTTTGGTCAGTTCAAATACTTCATTGAGGGCTTTTTGCTGATTATTGACTCTTTCTCTCAGGGTCTTTAAGTATTCCCATGAGGAATCGCTTGAAGAAAGTCCCTTTGCATTTGTGAGCTTGGTAAGTCTGGTCTTGGCCGCTGATTCATCACCTTCAAAGAGCTGTCTCTCATCCTCGGCTTCATCGGAATGGTCATCCGTGAACGGAAGAATTACTGTCATCTGTGAGATGATATTACCATCCTTATCTTCTCCTATATCCACACGTGTTCTGTGAAGACGTCTTACATAATCGACAGCCTTCTGATCAAGTTCATTCTTCATGGCCTTCTCAAGGATATCATTCTTCGATTTATTAAATGAGAAGTCATATACCTTGGCTCTGGCCAGATCCATTGATCCATAGAGGAAATCCTCTGTATCGAATCCAAGTATCTTATAATCTTCAGTCTTCTTATCAAGGAAGCTCTGATAATAGGAACCACTCCTTAAGTTTATAACCTCAAATTCCATAGGAGTCTGTGATTCAACATTACTGATCTGCCATGGAGACTTTTTCCCCATAACCTTAAAGGTCATCAGAGACAGTCCTGAATCATATGCAGTTATAAGCAGCTGATCATTATTAACTGCTGTGAAACTGGATGATGACTGCAAAGTACCTACACGGCTTGAGTTGAGGCTGACCGTCATATCCTTCTGTGTAGCGGATGCATTTATATCGTCCTTGTACTTCTCATCACCATCTACCTCACCGCTTATTCGTTTATTAACCGCTGCCTGTGTTCCTGACTCAGTGTAGGGTGTAAAACCTGTTGATGAAAGGAGCTTCTCATTTTCTATATAAACGCTATAGTTCTTATCTCCGGACCATCTGACAGATGTTACTTCTTGGCCATCGACTTTTACGTTCGGTACATAGAACTTAACACCTGATTCTGTTATAAGAATAAAGAAGTTAACCGGTGTTTTTGTTCCTTCATAAGTATAAGGAAGTGATCCTGTATCAATTGCTGCGCCGGGCACATTGGAGTCATTGAAAACATTACCTCCCTCCAACTCAAGTTTGATTCCGGAGGTGTATTCCATTACACCATTATTATTCTTAGCCACATCGTAGAATAAAAGTGCACCTTTATCGATAGAGGTAGTACTTGAGCCTTCTGTATTATCCATATCTGCCGACTCGATATATGAGCCCGCCGGAAATACCAGCTGATAGGAAATCGGGTATGTACCTGCAGGAATGGAATACGTATCACTCTTTTTGGGTGTCTTTTTTACTACATAGCCATATAGTGCATTATGAATATCCTTTTCGGTAAAACCTTCATTAAGCATATTTGTGATAAATGCCGGCGTAGCCCTTCCATCTTTATAGGGCGAAATATTCACAGTAATATAGGCGTTTAATATACCACTTATGTATTGTTCTCTTGCAAGTGAAGATGCATAAGAATTTAGTACCTGATATATATCCTGTTCTGTTATTACCTGTTCTTCTTTCTGAGATTCTAAGCCTACATTTCCTGCTGTTTCAGATGCTTCCTGCAGTCTGTCCGGTAGTTCATCCTGTAATGTTGCTAATGTGGGTTTTACATCCTTTAAATCTGCCAGAATATATTGAACCAGCATTGAAACAACCGTATTAGCAACTTCGGTATTTTGAATATATGAAATATCATATCCGTCATATATCACTATTTCTTCGTTATACTTATATGGCTTGAAATATACCGGATCATAAGTATATGTCTTAGATGCAGATATATTATGATTGATTTCCTTACCGGAGGTTCTGTTTAGAATCGGGTATAACCGCGGTGCCTTATATGCTACCTTTCCATAATAGTCATCATCCATATTTATACTTGTAAAGAATAAATTCTGCATATACCATTTGCTTGTAGCACTCGGAAAATCCGACCTATTTAATTTCCTACCGGTGTTATACTCATACATTCTGGGTAAGATGCCTACGTCTTTATAATAATCCTGCAGTATGTATAATCTTTGAGCACCGGAATAAGACTTCAGTCTGTCACCAACCAATTTGAGAACATAACTCATCAAGCCATAAAGATAATCCCTCCAGAAAAGACACCCAATCCATCCAAAAAATGAAAGATGTAGTCTATCTCCAAATCCTGTGACAAACAGACCTTTTCCTTTTTTCGCCGAATAGAATGGCGTCATTTTGTCAGGACACTTTACAGTTACCTTTTTGCCCAATAAATCCATAAAGGTGACATCACCACTCTTAATCTTATCCATACTAATGGATTTATAATACTCTTTATATAATTCAACCTGTCTACTATGATTTTCGTTAACAGATATAATTGTTCCAAAGTCACTATTAAGATCAAAGCTGGTAAGACATACTACTCTGTTGAATAATACGTCTGAGGACCATGGGCTTTCACCTGTATAGATCATAAGTGATGCATAAACAACACCGGTTGAATCAGTGACAATAGATTTGATCAGGTACTTAAGATCAAGCTTTGAAACATCACCGCCACCTGTATCATAGCTGTGACCGGTTGCATTTTTCAGATCCTCGAGTGCTTCGTCTTTATCCTTCTTGGATTCCTCATCACCATCATCTAAGTCTGAAACCAGATCGCTGATCTGCTGACCATTCTTTGCTCTGTTTTTGATCTCTGTCTCAAGCTCTTTGACTTTATAATCAAGAGTAGCGCCTATATCAATATAAGAAATCTTCTTAAAGCTTGAATTATATACACTCGCAAAGCCCCTCTGGTCAGCTATGAAATACTGTTTAGTATTTGCGATTCTGGATCCATAGCAGTGGGAAAGCATATAAAACTTATAATTGGGTGATTTGTAGAATTCGATACCTGTATTAGCTTCACCACCGGTCTCACTGTTAGCTGTGGTCTTATCATAAGCCTGGGCATCGATTACAATATAGTCTTTTGTTGACGGATTATAAGCCATGAGAATCATGGCATCACAAGGAGACTCGGCAGATCTGTCTACCGCTTCATATGGCTCATCCGGTCTTTTCTTTGTCTTACGTGCTATTACATCTTCGCTACTGAATTTATATTTCTCTACATCTTCCTTGGAGATATATGCAGGTGCGCAGTAATAGTACAGAAAATATCCTTCGTCAGTATAGTCCAGGCATATGAAGTCCTGAAGGAAATCGGGATTGTTCTCAATGCCCGGTAAAAGGTAGAATGCATCTGTTCCACCCACATCAAAGCGATCGGGATCTCCCTCTCCGTAATTGTCAGTCACAACTACCTGGGGTGTTACCATAGGAGGAGCTGTCACAATTGTGATCTCTCCATCCCCGAGAATGTTATTGCAGCCTGTTGCTGTATATGTTATTGAAAAGCACAACACCATAACGAGAGCAGTTCTCAGCTTCCTTCTGATCTGCCCTTTGTGCTTACATATTCTTAATAAAATTTCGTTTAACATCTTTTTCATATTCTGCCTCGTGTCTGAATTGATATTTCTGTCCCTATAATAATGTATGTTTCAAACACGAAAAATCCACGATGATCATCATATAAAATCATCCATGGATCTACCTTCCGTGAATTTACGGCACTTTATAATGACACGCCTGTATCTTTCCGCTGCAGCCTTCTCATTTGTTCCGAGAACCTGAGCTATCTCCTTGAATGACAGCTCAGCATTAAGTCTGAGAGCCACCAGATATCTTTCGTCATCACTCAAATTTGAGAGGATTCTTTCAGCTTCTCTATTAATTGCGTATGAGGATACATCAACCACATCCTCAGTAGGAGTTTCCGGTAATGTATCCGTTGCAATTTCCCTCTGTGTTGAAGCTTTCCTGTACTGCATTCCGACCGCGTGCATCGCGATGGAACACAGCCAGGTTCTTACAGAGGCTATAGAAGGGTCAAACCTGTCATAACTGTTAAACGCACTTGTGAAGGTTTCACTGGTCAGGTCTTCCGCCAGTTCCTTATGTAGCACCTTCATGTAGATAAAGTTGTAAACATACTTAAAATTCTCTTCGTAAACTTCTTCGAAGCTTACCTTAGACACTATCTCCCCCACGAATCTAGTCTCCTTAGTTTTAAGATTTATTTGCTGTTTGGTACCATTGCTACATTATTGTCTTTTACCTGAGTAGCTTCAGCGGATTTCTGGGCTGCAGTATTCTTAGCGGCAGCATCCTTTCTCTTCTGTGCTCCTTTTTCGACTTTTTCTTTGAACTTCTCATATTCAGGGCTGTCCTTATCGAAAAGATCGGTATTATTCTTCTCGGGCTTTTGTTCTAACTCCTTTTTCTGATTCTTTGATGCCTCTTTACCCGGTCCGAACAGATCCTTTGAATTGGCTTCGGACTGCATCTCAAGTTCCTGCTTATGCTGTTTCTGTGCAGCTAATTCCTTTTCCTTCTTAGCTGTATCAGCTCCGGAGAACAGATCCACTTCATTGGATTCCGGCTGAAGACCAAGTATTTCTTTATTTAGACTCTTCCTGCTTTCAGCAGTAAGTTCAGGTTTCTTACGCTGGAAGCCCTGTGTTCTGGTCTCTTCCATCTGCTGATTACCTATCTCTACAGATGGCTTACCGCTAAGGTGATCATTCTGGATCTCATCCTTCTGTCGCTCAGTGGATGATTGCTTGCTGAGATTCTCTTCAAGTTTATCCTGTTTCTGCTCAGGTTTAACTTCATCCTGCTTTTTGGTATCAGAGGGACCATTACCATTGTTACTTTGCTCTTTCTCCTTCAGTCTTTGCTGGTAGATAGGCTGATTCTCACGGTCCTGCTTGAAGTAAGTATCAATATGTCTGAGCTTTTTATGAGTATCCTTGTAATACTCCTTAGCTGCATATTCTATGGCATCAATATTATCATCATGGAATTTGTCTCTTCTTGCCTGCTTCACCTCTTCTGGAAGAGCATTCCACTCTTTGGTATACTTATCGAGATCTGCTTTACTCCACTTCCGTGCCCATTCATTGGAGATATCCATGTTATTGTACGCCATCTTATCATGGACATTCTTTGGAATATTTTCACCCTTATCGTTTATATTTGCGTACTTTTTATTTTTTCTTCTCTGTTCGATCGCATTTCCTATTATTTTTTCTGCTATCTGTGTGAAGTAACCCAGTATAGCCTCAAAGAAATTGACCATATACTCCATAGGAGTTTTTTCACTTCCTGCCATCTCTAATCACCTCGTCATCAGTTTACATTGTAGGACCATTTTTCTTAGGAGGCTGAATCTCAGTTGTTCTCTCAGCTGAACGTGATTTTGTTCTTGTTGCTGTATGATCAGCCTTAGGTCCTGAATTAGAAACACCGTTCTTCTTCATAAGATCATCGAAACTTATATTCTTGACCGGTGGGAATAACTCTTTCCTAAGTTTGGTCATTAAATTTGTTTCTTTTGAAAAATCTGCACTTTTTAAAACCTGTTCTGCGTATTCCATAACAATTCCTCACATCATTTGTGTTAGTTCATCACAGTCCTTAGGTCATACATCATCATCATTCAGCAGGTTATTTAATGTATCTTTCTTTGTTATTGGATCCTGTGGCTCTCCGACTATACTGTCTACAGACATATCGGAAGAAGAACCTGAAATATCATACATCGTCATATCTGAAGAAGAACCAAATATCTCATGTGTCGATAATGTATTATCTTCATCAAAGAATCCATCTAATGACGGCTCTGTAAAGCCGTTTTCATCATCTGATAATGAATATGATCCGCCAAGACCCGGTTCATACGAATCTGTGGCTGATTGTGAACTACTACTGTCTACTGTTCCAAAAAGGGCATTTTCATCATTTATTTTATTAGGACCGGTCAGATTGGTTGAAGTAAACTCTGTTCCGCTTCCAAACGATCCTGTACTTCCTGTGTCAATTGGGCTGTCTGCAAAGAGATCAATATTGCTTTCCGATGGTCCGCTTACAATTTCTTCCATCGTAAGTGGCTTGTCATTACCGGTCTTATTCATGAAGGTCTCTGTTGCTTTATCCTGGTGACCACTCAGTGAACCATCCAGCGGGCTCTCTGCGAAAAGATCGATATTGCTTTCTGACGGTCCGCTTACAATTTCTTCCATCGTAAGTGGTTTGTCATTACCGGTCTTGTTCATGAAGGTCTCTGTCGCGTTATCCTGGTGACCACTCAGTGAACCATCCAGCGGGCTCTCTGCAAAAAGATCAACATCCGCTGTGGATCCTGTCCCAAGAATATCATGCATAGCAAGCTCTTTTTCGCTCTTGGTTCCGGTAACTGCTCCGTCGCCGTTTAGATCAAGACCTGTACTGCTCTCAGCTGCCAGAAGTGCTGCTTCATCGATTTCAGCCTTAAGAAGCTCGTCCATCTCTTTCTGCTTCTTTTCTTCCTTTACAGCTTCCTGACCAACCCATACATAACCATGACCTTGAGGATCCTGCTGGTTACCTGCAGCTAAGAAGCTGTAGTCCATTTGACCTGTCTTAAGCTGTGACTGATCGAAGCCCTGCTGACCTTCAGACTGTGCATCCATAATTCCTTCGAGGAGCTGAGCACCAAGTGCTTCCTCCACGGTTTTGTTTCCGGACTTCCTGTCTGTAGTTCCTTTTCCTCCGGGCTGATCTTTTTGCTGATCTTTTGGCTTTTCGGAAGGCTTGTCTGTTGATCCTGCCTCGGGTTTACCGGAGAATTTCTGCTGATCTGCAGCCTGTCCGGGTTTTGCATTAGCACCCTGAGCCTTTGATTTAGTTTTATCAATTTCCTGCCCATCTGCAGGTATTATACCTGCCAAAGCAGCCTGTCCCGGCTTTGCCGCCGGTGTTTTTTCCTGTTTTGCTGCCGGAGTTTTATCCGGTTTCTCACTGCTCTTTGCAGTGGGTATATTAGAAGGAATGGCTGCGCCACCCTTTTTGCCGTTAAACTGGCTTCCGATTCCCGGTGAATCACTCCTAGGCTGTCCATAAGCATCACCTTTACCGGGAGCGGAATTTGGCCGCCTGCCTGTTGTATCAAGCATATTGGCGATTTCATCACCTGCTTTCTCACTAGCCCAGCCGAAGAATTTGTCTGCCGCTTTTTTAAACGGATATGCTGCGGCTCCCATTACAGCAGTTGTAATTGTGGTTCCGGCTGAAATGCCTTCCAACTCTCTGCTTCCTGCTTTCTCACTCATAATTCCTGTTATCATAGGACCTGCCTGAATAATACAGTAAGCACCTGCTGCTGCGAATATTAAGTTGACTACGTATACTACTCCGGGTGTTGTTCCGGGTCCGAAGAATGATACCTTATTACTGAAGATAAGTTCTATCACTCCCAGATATACGTTTACTCCTACAACCATGCCATAGCAGGATACAAGTCTTCCAATAAATGTCTCCTGCCATTCCTGGAAATGAGCTCCATCATCAAGTGGCATATAGGCTGCGAAAAAGGGTTCTACCAGAAGAAGCAATACCAGATCAAATGCTCTTGAAATCATTGATATAGCCATGACTCCGAATATGTAAATGAATAATATTGCTCCTCCGATAGTAATCATATAATCAATTTTTCTTATATCGAAGGTTTGGAGAACGACTGTAATGTCATCTCTCTTAAGTGTTCCGTTACTCAGTTTATCACCTTCATAGAAGGTTTTTCTGTATTTGTCCTTGAGTCCGAAATCGTTTGTACTGTCTATAATCTCCTGGCTTGCACCGGATAGAGCTGCTGCTCTTGTAGTGGAATTGTAATAGGCTGCATCTGAAAAATCCTTAGTTCTTACGGCATCCAGTGTTCCCATTGTAAATACAATGTTCGAAATGCTAGTCTGCGAAGGATTGGTAGCCATATCAATTGACTTAAGGATCGCATCTCCCAGAAGTATCATGAACAGTGCCATTATCGGGATCAGGATCAGTCTCAAGAGGGCATTGGCTGTAAGGCGAAGCACTTTGGATGCTGTACGCCTTTTATTATTATCTTCCTCCATATCGAAAATCGATTTCGCTGTCGCTATCAGGGAGACCAGGAAGCAAAGCACGAAGCTCGCTGCGATCATCCCCAATAGTGCAGTGATAATATAATTATTTCTGAAAATCGTAAGAAGGAAGGACCCTGATTCTCTTACTGATCCATCTGCCTGCCTAGTGTAGACCGGTAACAATCCACCGAACAACCTGAAGGTTTTTTCCACCGCATCCAGCACCCATAAAAGAGTTCTCATGATCCCATATAAGAGGTCATATATGAAATTCTCCAAGAGTGCTACGATCATTTCGATCGCCAGCTTGTACTGCAACTCCAAAAGCGGGAGGAACACATTTTCAAATAATGTTTTGAACAGTGTGTTCAGCAGGTTTTTCATGAAATCGAATACCGGTGATAAAATGTGGTCGTAAATCCAGTCTAAGCACTTCTGCAAAAATCCCAGTTGGACGAATGCTCTTACATACATAGAAGATTATCGTTCCTTATCACTAGTTATAGATTAAAACATTGTCCTGAAATATGTTGCTGCGTTTACTGCAAAACCTGTAAGTGTTGTCTTCTGACCCTGCATCCAATTGAAAAGAGGTCCAATTGTCAGTCTTAATACTACAACAAGGATGAAAATAAGAAGATATCCTGTGATTGCATTCTTAAGAGCCATCTTAGCCTTCTCTCTCTCCTGCGGCTCATCAGCCTTTGCAAGCTTAACACCAAGCAGTACACACCAGATTGCTCCAAGTGCTCCTACAATCATGATGAGGGGAGTCAGGATATTATTCAGCATAGAAACGATTGGAGTTGCTACTCCGCTGAAATCAACATCTGCTGTTGATGCCTCGGCTGCCATTAACATTGCGTTTGTGAAAAGTGTCTGTAACATAGTTTTGTCCTCCTTAAGTTACAATTTGTTGTTTGCCCTTTGTATATATATTTGCATGTGATAAAAAAATCCCACGCACAAATATCAAATTTTTTCATTTTATTCTCATATATTTTTTTGAGGTGAGAATTACGAACATACTCATTAGTATAAATGCACCAAATACTACGCCTACAAGCGGCCAGGGAATGTGTCCTCTTCTCAATATAATGAAGCTGTACGACCTTCTGTTACCCGATGAATCCGTGGCAGTTATATAATAGTCACCTGCCGCAGCAAGTACATGGTTCTCCGAAACAGCCTGTTGTCCATTGTAGTAAATTGCAACATCCGCATCCGATTCAGTGACAGAATAAGTAACTTCACCTGCAAAATGTCCCCGTTCTATCTCACCGTCAAAATGAATTACCGGGGGAGTTGTATCTCTTACAAAATAAATACTGTAATCCGGCAGGATATTTCTAATCTCTGCCACAGGTGTATAAGATATTTCGTAAGAACCATCGGTGGCAAGAGATACGTATCTTTTATCCATTGCACGTACTGTACTTCCATCACAGATGACGCTGTTTAAATTATATCCTTCAGGTGTCCATATAAAGGATTCATTGACTTTCTCTGTTGGCGATACTATTCTGAATGTCCCCTGGATCATTGCCGTTCTGCCGTTATCCATTCCGCCAATCTGAAACTCATATTTACCATATTCTCTGAAGAGATATACGCCGTCATCACCGGGAGCATAATCTAAAACAACTCCATCTCTTAAGATATTCATGAGCTGAATATTCTTATCTGTTTTGATCGCCACCGCATAATTGGACCATCCACCGATGGGTACAGAAATCGTAAAACCATCTCCCGAAGAATAATAGTACCTGTACATATTTCTGGCTTTATCATACCCGCAGTGGTATTTAGCCAGATTCAGTACCTGATTGCCAAGATTTTCAGCCATATCGTCAAGTTCTGTATCCGATGGCATTGTTTTCCTGATAAGCTGTTCAATTTCTTCATCAGATAAACTTTCCAGTTCGGATTCTACAGCCCCGTTCTCTATATCCTCAGGCTTTAGTCTGTTCTCATCATTAGGATCATAGCTCTCATCCGCATTGATATCCTCATAGATCTCGTTGACCAGCTGCTGTTTCTCTTCTTCGGTCATTCCCTCAGGAAACTCATCGGCATCTGTAATCTCTGATGTTGAATCAAAATCCGTAGCCTGCGACGATTCGCCAGTATATACTGTCTCATTTACCTCATCAGAAACTGATACCTCCGATGTGGAATCGGAAGTTACAATATCCGGTATCGCCTCAGCTTTTACCCCAATACTAAGAGAAGATGTAAGAACAAGCGACAGAACAAGCGGCAATATTCTTTTTATTTTCTTTGAGCCGTAATTCTTCTCATCTCTCATTTATAGAGCCTTCTGATCCAACTTCATCTCACGCTGCATCTCACGCTGCCTCTGTCTTGCCATCTCTTTTCTTGCCTTGCTTCTTGCCTGTTCCTTGGCAACAAGCTGCTCAAAATTGATAACCCTTACACCCGGCCTTACCGAATTCTCATCGGCTACTACAGCCTTTGCTTTCTCAGGTTTATAGCCGTTCTCTTTACGTCTTTGTCTTTCCTCATCAAGAGAAGCGAGATGCTTTTGCCATATAGCTTTGTTTTTTTCACTATCAAAATAAGCCATATCTTTCTCCGTTATTATTCTTTAGCTGTTTCCGTTTCGTTACCAAAGTTTGCGATAACGCCATTCATTACAGATGCATGAACCGCACCGTTTGCAGGAAATACTGCTACATAGTATTCCTTGGGACTTGATGTTATCTCCTGTGTCTGAAGTGCACTGGGGAAGCTCTTTACAAGTCCCACAGCATCCCTTTCACTAACTATTCCCATACTGATGACTCTGTCTCTGATATCCTCACCAAGTCCCACCGGATTGTCATAATCCTTGGGTGAGACGAAATCTATATTCGGTACACTCTGAGAAATCGTTTTTACATTACTCAGGATACCAACAGAATATCCTGTCATCAGATTCAGAGAATCGGTATAATCATGAAGTGCTGTCACCAGGAAAAGTGCACTGTTGCCATAATCCGTGGAAGTGTAGTATCCGTTTAATCCCATTTCAGTAGATATTCTTCCAAGTGCCACATCTGCAGCCTTTGTATCAAGAAGTGATAAAGCCTCTGCCTGAGATTCAGCCTCAATTATCTTGAGGGAAAGTCCCTCAGCCTCAGCCAGATTCTGAGCAAGCGATGGCTCAATTCCTATGAGTTCTCCACTATCTCCTCTTCTAGCGAATCTGTCATCCCCCTTGACTATTACTGCAGTCATCATTCCGGGACTGACCGTAGTTGCTGATTTATTAGAACCTTTGCTTAATGCTCCGATAACAGCTACCACCAGAAGTATCACAATAAATGCTCCTACTCCTATGAAGATCAGCTTATTATTTTTGAACAGTTCCGCAATATTTATTCCCGGAACCCTGTCACTTTTTTTCTCCTTGTTGTCGTCTGCCATTTTTTCCTCCCCCTTACTATATATAAGTAAGCTTTATATTACATTGTGAAAAGCTCTTCTATTCCCTCACCCGCAACAATATTTACATTCGTTCTCTCTGACGGCGAAGTAATAACAAAAGCACGACCTCTGCCGTTGTTGATAATATCATCCTGCTCACTTGCATTGATCGCTCCGGCGTTCTCATATAGCTTAACCAGATCCGTCATATCATTAGGCGATAGTGGGAATATGAAGCTGTACTGGCTGGCATTGATGATAGCTGTAGATTTTCTTGCCAGCTCTTCGGTTCCCACGAAGTCCTTGATGTTCTGTGTTATGACAATCTGCATACCGTTGTACTTACGGATACGCTTAGCCAGCTGGAACATGAAATCAAGTGCTATCGGGAACTTCTCATCAATGAATACGTGTGCCTCATCGATTACAACTACAATCTTGCGGTTAGCACCGTAAGCCATGTTGTATTCACGGTTCTTGATGATCTCATTATCAAGCCACTTCAGTACCAGAAGCATCTGTGCATTGGCTACTGTTCCGTTCTTGTTGGCCAGAAGTGACTGGAAATCAAATACTACGAAGTTCTCATCTGTGTTAATGGAAGCCGGTCCGTTCCACAGCTGTGAATCTCTTCCGCCTGTAGCAAACTTACTTATATAGTTAGTAAGTATTCTCAGATTATTCTTGGAATAATCTCCCTTTGTCATCTGATAATCATTCAGAATCTTGTCATACAGATCATCAAATGTCGGATAATCCTCAGGTCCCAGCTTTGAAAGGTCGGTGTATTCATCAATACCCTTTTCCTCATACATCTGGGTTGTGACATTGTTAAGCTGTTCAAGAGCATCTCCGCTGATACCCGGAAGTATCTGCTTGTAGAACTCCTCCAGGAACTGAAGGTGCGTTGAGTAGCTGACTGCAGTCTCATTTCCAAAGGTATCATTTTCATCCTCATCATCTGAAAGTGAAGTGATGATATGGAATGGATTAAGTCTTCCTTGTACGGCACTACCTACATCAATAACCTTACCGTTAAGGCCTTTAGCCATCTTAGTGTACTCATTCTCGGGATCGAGGATGAATATCTTTGAATTCTCAGCAGCAAGCTGCGCCAGGATTGACTTGGTCGCATAGGATTTACCGGAACCGGACTTACCTATGATAACCGTATTGGAATTAACTCTCTCATGATCTCTCTTAAAGAAATCAATAAATACGGGAACACCTGCTGAGTTACCGATATACAGACCATTAGGGTCATTTAAACTCTTAAATACGAAAGGAAATGCCGCCGCTATTGAACTTGAGTGTATTCCTCTCTCATATTTTTCAAATGCATCAAACCCGCTAAACGAACCGGATACATATCCTTCAAATTCCTGCATGAACATGTCAGTCATCTTGAAGCTTTCCTCTGCAAGCTGCCTCCTGACTTCCTTCTTCATTGCATTAACATCCATGCTGTTGGTCTTAACGCCGCTCTTAACTGCCTCTGAAAGTTTATAGTCATTGACCTGTATGAAGGTGTTCACATTAAAGAGCATTTCGTTCTCGCCCTGAAGGAGACGAAGTACGTTTGCAAGAGCCTGTATCTGCGTATTCAGATCGATGATCTTGGATGCTCTTCCCGTTTCATTATGCTGGCTTCGAAGTTCTTCCAGAGAACGGTCGATCTGTCTTATCGCCTTTCCTCTTTCAATCGGGGTCATTCTCATGACTACCTTGCAGCCTACTTCGTTATACATTGTAGCCGCCCATGCATTTCCAACTACTACCGGGTAATCTCTTACTCTGAACTGATGAGTGATCAGATCATCGTAGTGCACCTGACGGGTTGTAAACTTGATATTATTCGGGAGTATCCAGTCCATATACTGGTCCGGTCTTAAGCTGTAGACCTCCCTCTCATCAAAATTCATTCCGTAATTATATTTCAGGAACACTGCAAGTTCTGGTCCGGAAAGCTGCTTTGCGTCAATATTGTTCTGAGAGAATTGAGTTACACAGTTCTCAGCCTGACTCTGAATAAGCCCCTTATCCTTATTGATGAAGACAACATAGTGGAATGGCTGATAAATCTTGTTCTTAAAGTTCATATCCTTTAAGAGCTCGATTCTGTCATGAACAATTCCCACACGAACTGTCAGCTCATCGCTGTTTAATAATCCGTTCATGTATGCTTCTTCAAGCTCACCGATCTTGGATTCCTCATTTGCTATACAGCTGTCATACATAAGAGGTCTGTCCAATTTGACCAGAAGTATTGTCTCGTCACTTGCTGCTGTTCTGAGTATTCCACCGAATACCCGGTCAATCATATTGTTCTGTCTGGTCTCGGTATAGAATCTGAATTCCACAGACGGAACATTTACAACAGTTGCATAATAATCTGTTCCGTATTCAATGAAATTACCGTCTATTCCGGTGAATGCTGTTATATCCTCTACTGTAAGGCTCTTGCCGTTATCCCCTGTCTCTGCCCTTTTCTTGAATTTACGAGGGCGTCCAAGATATCTGAGGAAATAGATGAGCATAAGATATCCCTTATCATCATCTATGGGTATGATAAGTGCCGCTGTTATTGCAGCAACCAGAAATGCAAATATGAAATGCCATTTGATATTGGCCATCAGCAGCATTACTGTCAGGGCTGCTCCGACCGCTCCCACACAGACATCAACCACTTCCAGTCCGGGAAACAATTCGAGTCTTACATTAGTTTTCTTGGGAATAACTCTCATGTATGTTCTTCCTTTGCAATTGATTAGTTACTTTTTAAAATTTCATACCATCATCGTCGTCATCATCATCGACGTCGTTGATACTTCCTACCTGATCGAACAGGTCAATTTCCAAATCGGGTTCTGATTCACTAAGCAGGTCTTTGAGCTGCTTGTTAGCAGAATTTCCGGAACCTGAATCAGAGCCTGAGCTCTGAGATGCGGAACTCTTCGGCGATGAAGGCTGTCCCTGAGATGATACCGTACCTGATCCTGAATCTGATGATGAATCTGATTTGGTTCCTGTGAACTGCATGGACTGACTTGAAGTACTAAGTTCCTGGGAGCCTGTATCTCCAAGGAGATTATCCATATCACCAAGGCCTGATCCTGCTCCTTCAACAGCCCCCTTAAATGCTGAATCATCTCCTGCGCCTGTTTTCTTGGTCGCAGTGCCTTCAGAGCCGCCTGTATTTGTGGCTAAACCGGAGCCACTAGCTGAACCTGACGTACTACCGGTTCCATTAAATGCACCACCCTGGCCACCGCTGCCGGAAATTGAAAATGATGTTCCGGATGATGACGGTTGGCCGCCAGTATACCCACCTGGCGATGAGGGAGTTCCGGGATTTGAAGGTACATTTCCGTTTGTGCCGGGCTTTTTACCATCAAACTGATTACCACTTCCATGAGGGCCGCCATTAGCCTGAGGTGCTCCATCGCCCTTAAATTTGTCGACTATCTTATCTGCTAATTTACCCATGCCATATTGTGCAGGCATTGTAGCGATATCCATCATCTTACCGGTGAATGCCATACCGGCCTGTGCTGCTCCGCCTTCCTGCCCTGCAACAGCGCTGTTAAGAATCGATGTTATAAGAGGTCCTGCACTCATTACTGTTGCTGCTCCGCCGACAAGAAGTAGTATCTTCATAAGCATATCCATAAGGATATCTCCGATACCATCCTGCGGTGTGAAAATGATCTTGCCCTCAAATACCATCGCTGCAATCAGCAGATACAGGTACATGGCAACAACCATTCCATATCCGGAGAATATCTTCGCTATGAACATATCCTCCCATTTCTTAAAGTGTTCTCCGTCATCCAAAGGCATCGTCGCTATGAAGAACGGTTCTATCAGCAAAAGAACAAGTACGTCAAATATTCGGCTGGTAAACACAAATAGCGATGTCCCCAGTATAAATATGAATAGTATCGCCCCTCCTATACCGACTACGAAGTTAATCCTTGTCATAGCGAAGACAGGATCAACGTCAGCTGCTTTGGTATAATTCTTTTTACCTGTATAGAATGGTTCTCTGAACTTATCCTTAAGTCCGTAATCACTTCCTGCTCCCTTATGAGATGCAATATATGCCGGTCTGGTGCTGTAATTATATGCCAGGACTTCTCCGCCCTTACTATATTTGACTCCGTCTTTATCTATGGCGCCGTTTTCATCATCCACAGCATCAAGAGTGGATATAACAAACAGTGATCTTGCTATAGTCGCATCCGTGCCAAGTGTCATGGCTCTTGTCATGCTTGTAAGAACTGCATCCCCGAGCAAAATCAGGAATAATCCCAAAGCCGGTGCCAATATCATTCGAAGCATGGCTTGCGCTGTCTTCCTCATGACATGTCCGACAGGCTTGGAACCGGGCCCTCCCATGTCAGACATTGACTTCAGGACACCCGCTATTGCAAAAGCAAAGCATAGTACAAATGAAACCGCTATTATCAATAGCATTGAGTTGACTATAAAGGGCTTCCTTGCCAATATGCTAAGAAGTGACCCAGTCATACCTGTCTTTACATCTTTTACCGGTGCCGTACCTGCAAGAACATTGTAAATATTCTGCATCATATCCACCAATGACAGGATTGCTGTTTCTATTCTGAATAAGATTCTTGCTATTATCTGCCACAGCAGTTTACCAACAAGCTTGGCAACTTTTTCAAAGAAAAACTGAAGGATAGGTCCAAGAATATTATTAAATACCCATTTAAAAACATCTGACAAAAGTGATGATACCCATTTAAAAACGGGATTAAGTAACTTGTCAAAAACCCAGTTAATGGCATCCTGGATCCATCCGAGCTGTACGGGAGTATACATTAGCCTTCACCTCCTCCGCCGGAATTACCATCGCCTCCGCCGTCTTCTTTACCGCCTTCCTGACCTTCTCCGTCTTTTTTACCACCAATCATATTGATGCCCTTCTGAACATATCCTCCTACCTGCTTAGCTGAGCCCATAATAACGGAATCAACAACAGAACTTGAGGAATGCAGATATTTGGACACTTCGGGATTGATAAGATCAAGCATCAGATTCTGACTCTTATAAACAGCGAAACCACCCGCAGCTATGAAGAACAGTCTGAAGAGATGTGTTGTAAGACCAACAGCTTCAATCTCTGTTCCTGTCATTGCTGACTCAATAGCTGCGCTCCACTGAGCATAATTGCCCACCTTGAATCCCAGTTCAAGTCCGCCGTTAGTTACAATATACGGCAGAAGAACCAGGTAGAGCTTCATGGAGAGAATTGGCCCGAATACACTTATCGTGAATCCAACGAACATCTCCTTCCACTTTTTGAATTTCGCTCCATCATCCAATGGCATCATCGCCACGAAGTATGGACTGACGACGTATAGTATCAATATCATGAAGACTCTGGTCATACATTCTATGATCAGCTTCAGGAATATTATAAGTACAAGTCCCGTTTCAAAAAATGCATACAGCCAATTTATCCTGGATACATCTACATCCTCGTAGGCAGCCTTTTCATTCTGGAAATGCTGTCCGCTCAGATAATAGGCTTCATTTGATTTATTTCTAAGGGCATCCTTTACACTCAGGTAAAAGATCAGATCACAGGCTCTTGTGTCTGCATTGGGAGTTGCCGTTTTTGCAGCAGCAATAGCTTTTTCAATATTTGACTGCTTGGATCCGCGCTTCGGTTTATCCGTATTATTTGACAGTGCTTCGGAAACAGCCTTAGCAGCTGTAACTCTTGAACCGCCTTCAATATTGTTCGGCATATACAATGCTACGGAAGCAATGGTAAGCCCCGCAAGTCTTACTACAAACACACATACAATAGGTATAAGTGCAAAGATGAGACATGATCTCGCTGTCATTCTTATCACATGTGAGACGGGTCTTTTCATTTCTCCAAGACCCTCTCCTATCGATTTGATAACTGCAAAGATTGTTACTATAAAGCAAAGTGCAAATGCTCCGGCGGTCATTCCAAGAACTGCTGTGGTCACATAATCGCTCTGCATAAGTACATCCAGAAGTGAATAGTTCTTACTTACATCCACATATCCGCTGGTAGCAACCATCTTACCGTTTACCAGCTTATAAACTCCCACATTGCATGAGAATACATCGAACACCCGCTCTAATATCAGGAGAATCTTGAGCAGCAAAACAAATATCTTAAAGAACAAATGGCTCAGGAAACTCATAAGCATTCCGCCGACCAGATCCCATAAAAAGTCGAATGCGATCATAAGTACTGGCAAAAGAATGTTATTCAATATGTCTACAAATAAGTCTTCTAATACTGATAAAAAGCTAAGTGTTACCGGTGTCATAGATTAACGTACCCTCACTTTGGTCTTGGTGTGCCTGAGGAAAATGATGAGTGCTGCAATGAGCCCTATAACCATCAATATCGCCAAAACCGCATAAATATTGATTCTGTATTGAACTACAAAGTTGACAGTTGTTGTGTTTCCGGCCATGTCTGATATTGTGAGCTGATAGCGTCCGGGCTGTGTTACATTTGTCGGGAGGCTTCCTTCAGATATGATTTCATCGCCTCTCATAAGCTTTGCCGCTGCAATATCATCTGTCAGATATGTAATCTCAGCAAGGTTCGGTGAGGTCTTAACACTTACCTTAGGCGGCTGGGTATCTCTAATGATTGATGTTGTGGTTGAATTTCCACTGTCGTGAAGCATAACTTCCCAGGTTCCGTCTTCAGCCATTGTAATGACTCTGTCCGAAACTACACTGTTTTCAGTTACATCTACTGAATCTTTTCTGACAGCATCTAATGTCATTCCCTCAGGTATTGACATTATCGCCATCTCGGCAGTAGGACCGGTTAATATATGGAATCTGACTATAGGTCTTGTTGTCCTGTAGTAGCTTTCATAATCTAAATTATCAATTATCGGTATGAGCATATAATTTCCAGGATCAGTAATATAATCACCTGCATTGTAATCAATCATCTCTCCGTCTTTGTAAAGCTCATATCTTATTGAATCAGCAGTATTGAAAAGTACTGATCCGTTGGTGACCATTCCGTTAGGGATATTGGAATAGAAGAAATCTCCTGTTAAAAGAGTATTCTTGTAATATCCGGTGGAAGGATCATACTCAACCTTAAATGCATTTGCGTTTGTTACTCCGCCTTCGGGAAGAGTGCTTTCCTTTGTATCCTGAGGCTCCTGTACGGGTTCCTCTACAGGTTCTTCAATGGGTTCTTCCACAACTTCTGTATTCTCCGGCTCTTCAGTGATCTGCTCCGGCTCCTCCTCAGGAGTATAATCCGCATAGGAATCAAGTTCCGTGGTCTGAGGTGTCTCGAGCTTAGTGCCGTCAAGAGCGGTGTACTGTATACGGAAAGTGAACATTGCTCTGTCTACAGTCTGTGCCCACGCAGGTATCTGTTCCATACTCTCCTGCTGTACGTAGAAGTACATCAGATATGTTCCCTCTGCTTCGATTTTGCCCTTGTTTTTGAAGCCGCAGGCTTTTCCGTCTTTTGTCATACGTACTACAACACCTGACGGTACATCGAAGATAACCGGCTTATTGGTTATCGTTCCGGAAGAAATATTGGTATAGATGGCATATATGTCATCCATTCGCTCTTCATATACTTTGTAATTCTCGTGAAATGATTCACTGAGCGATACAGTATTTACCTGAGGTCCTATAGGATCTGATTCCAGGGGGCCTATCTCCTGTACAAATGTACTTGAATTAAAACCGGATGTTGTTGCTACTCCTGCGCCACTGTTCTGAACGTTTGAAGTAGTTGATCTGCTGATGGCACCCGTTACTGTATGTCCTTCAAAACTCATTGTGAAGGAATCCAGATTGACGGTTACAAGAATATCACCGAAATTCGTGGTGAATACTACGGTTCCGGACGACTGCATCGGCATCGCATAGGTGTTGTCATCTGTAGTCAGCAGTATCTGTGTATCCGCAAAATTACAGGTATACTTGTGTCCGTCTACCTCCATACTTGCACTACCGGATATGGTCGTTGTCGGAGTACTACTGCCTCCTAATATTGAGGAATAGCCACCTGATTGCTGATTATAGGATTGTGTAACCTCATGGCCTATTGGGTAATAGGTAATAACAGGTCTTCCGTTTATGGCTGACCCGCCGTTTGAGGTTCCTATTGAAGCTCCGCTGCCACCAAGATATCCACCTAAGGTATCTGATACAGATCCTACTACATTGGAAATTGTAGATGACTGCGATGTTGCCTCAGATATCACATCTGAAGCCGATCCGTATATCGATCCGAATGTACCGTACAGACCATCCCCAATATCGCTGGCCTTAGCCACAGTCCCCGGTATAAGGGTCATCGCAAGTGCGGCTGCTCCCAAAATCCCAAACGTTTTTTTAATGCATTTCATACTTTTCATAAATCCCCCGAAAATGATTTATTTTACTTATCATTTTTTTCCTGATCAGGAAACCTTTCCTTCCTCATCGGTTCTTTTTTCATAATCCTCAAATATTCTGTCCAGATCATCCCCGAACAGATCGATGAAGCCGGCATCCGAAGACTCATCATAGTCATCATCCATGTAGTCATCTTCAGCTTCTTCATTTTCTGAATCGTCTTCAGTAAACTCATCAGCCTCAGATTCTTCGTCTTCAAAAATATCTTCAAGCTCTTCCATATCTCTCTCAAGAGCTTCATCGTCTTCATCTGCAAACAGATCTATTTCTCTGTTTTCACTATCCATATCCTCTTCTCCTTCATCTGATTCCTCAGACTCAAAATCTGCTTCATATTCAGCATCTTCCTCATCTGATTCCTCCTCGAATTCTTCATCTTCGGAAAATTCTTCGTCTGATTCTTCGAATTCTTCATCTTCAGCGAATTCTTCATCTGATTCTTCTTCAGCATCCGCGTATTCGTCTTCATCATATTCAGAATCTTCTAATTCGTCTTCTAATAATTCATATTCTTCATCTGATTCTGCATCTGACTCTTCATACAAGAATTCATCTTCTGAAACATTGTCCGAATCGGATGTATCAGATTCCATTTCATCGATGTCATCAAATAACGCTTCATCTTCTGAATCAGAATCACTATCTTCGTCGGAATCTTCGTCTTCGTAATCCTCATCCTCAAAATCTTCTTCAGAGAACTCTTCCTCGTTATCCTCATCATATTCTTCGGAATCAGCGTACTCGCCTGTCTCCTCCATATCTTCAGCGTATTCGGCATTCTCATCATCTTCGTCCTCTTCCCCATCCATATCAAGGACGATGTAATTTCTTTCATCCAGATCGTAATAGATGTCATCACCGAAGAAGAAATTATTTCTGACTTCAGTCAGATCCATCTGTCCAAATTCATAAAGCGGACATTTGTAACTGGGTGTGTATTTTGTCTTCAGCGGGAAATTGTTGAAGGTAACAACAATTGAATTACCCGTTGACTTGGCATTGTTCAGACGTGTGAGCTCTGAAGGATAGATCAGCGGTCTCACCTGTGTCTGAGATGAAACGTTAATGTTGTTTGTTTTATCCTTAAGACCTGATGAAGTACTGGTAGTGCGGACTGTCATATTACCGCACATCTTGGAGAACTCTTCACAGGTAGGGATATCATTGGAACCGATGAACAGCTTAATACCGCAGTTACCTTTTACGATATCGGCTATTGTCTCACCATATACGTTCTTGAGCTGAGCGAATGACTGTACGATCATCTCGAACCAGATCTTACGTGAACGACCTACGGTGATCATCTTATCGAACTTCTCTATCTTAGGCATGTTACCAAACTCATCCAGAAGGAAGAACACGTTTCTTGGAAGCGAAAGGTCTTCTCTTGCTGAAGCAACCTTGATAAGAGCCTTATAGATACATAGAATGAATACGGCTGCCAGAGCATGTCTTGTATCTTTTTCATCCGGTATCTTCAGGAAAAGCGCTGTTGGCTGATCTGCAAAGGTTGTAGGTTTAATATCCGTAGCACTTGTCAGTGCGCAAAGACCTTCGTCGTTGAACATTGACAGCTTATCCAGCGCGATACTCATGTAGGATGCAAGTGTCTGATCCGCTGCACCCAGAACCTGTTTTGACAGGCCGGCTGCCTTTGACAGCTTATCACGTCCCTGGAAGTAATCCTTAAGTGCCTGATATTCATTCTCTGAATTACTTATTGCCTTATTTATATTGTAGAAACAGAACTTATCTTTGGTCATCTCCAGCTTGGGATTACCACTGTCCTCAAGCATGGCAAGACACACTGCCATTATGATTGACCTTGCACCCTTCTCCCAAACGGGATCCTTCTCATTCTCTATAGGGCAGATAACTGATACCAGGTCATTCAGATCCTCATAGCATTCATCGTATATCTTCTGCTTTTCCATTCGGATCTTGTTGATCAGATCCACTCCTACAGCCCAGGCACAGCCATCCCATTCGTACCAGTCTTCCGCCTCTTCGAATTGCTCATCGGAATGCATACGCTTAAGATCGGGATAGTCCTCAATACTGTCAGTGTGTTCCAAAATCTCGCTTCCGAGATTTACATATTTCTGGTAATTATCAAAAATGTCCCCCAGGGGATTCCATCTGAATGAACTGTAAGGATCACGAAGATCCAGGACCATACAGTTATAGCCGTGTTCATCGAGAAGCTTACTGTGCATCTGGAAAAGCTCACCCTTAGGGTCGGTACAGATCATTGAAGATCCTGCCGCACTATGTCCCAGCACCTGAATAACAGGGTTAACGAATGTGGTCGTTTTACCGGAACCGGTAGCACCGATGATGATTCCGTGAGCAGGACTCATGATGTTCAGATCCATATCCCTTTTGCGCTGATTGTATACAGCGTACAGCGGGATACCATCCTTCTTTAAGTCTGAGAGCTTGTGGAAGGTATTGTATGGAAAGAGCTCATTCCTTTCCTTGTCAGTCATCCATCTTGAATTCTCAAGTGAACCTTCTACTCTGTCAGGTGATCCTGATTTACCTTTCAGAAGTCTTGATTCTGATCTGTAATTCAGTGACAGCTTATAAACGACATAAGCAGCAACAAGAGTACCAAACTCAAGAATTCCATAATAGAATGCCGTAGGACCAAACATGGCATCAAAAGAGAACATGATTCTGAAAGGCTCTGATGCAGACCAGTTATCAAGACTTGTTATCAAAACCCCCGATAACGCACCAAGGACAATCACAGAAACTATAGATAATCCAATATAAATCAATACTTTTTTAAAATCGATCTGTGGAAACTCCATATGTTATCCCCTCAAAAAATTTTAAACTTCACTTGTGATTCTCTTTTTGTACATCATTGCTGTCATTATTGCTAATACTAATCCCAGTACTCCAAGCAGCAGATTTTGAAAAACACCAATCACTGTCGATGTAGCCTGAAGCTCCGGATGAATGAAATAAATAAACCATTGTATGACAGAAGGAATATTGAAGCCTGCATGTATAAATATACCGTAGAGAATATTGCCTTCTATCATTGATACCTTTCCGATGATTAGTCCCATCACGAAAGCATATAATATCCAGATACTCGTACCGTGCATTATTGAGAATACTATCGTTGTAACAAGCAGTGCCGGTATATCAGGCCATCTTCTAAGGAGCCTGTTGAGCATGTATCCTCTGAAAATGATCTCCTCTACAAGCGGTGTCAGAAATGCACTTTCAATGATTGTAAGCATGATGTCGTATCTCTGATATATCATTCCCACCTTGTTGTCATATGTGGCAAATACCCATACCTTAGGTACCAGGGTGAGTACGGATGAGAGAAAAAGTGCAACTCCCGCTCCAAAAAACAGACCAATAAATATCTTTTTGAAATCAACATCTTTATGATAAAGGGATGCATCTTCAAAGAAGGTGCTTCCTGCCTGTTTCGATTTTTTGTGCAGATGCCTCAGCGATAATACCACACCGAGAGCAATCATCAGATTGGATCTTTCTTTTATATATGCACCAAATCCCCTATACAGCTGACCTGATAGAGGAAAACCTATAAATATGCATAAGAGTGTAATCCAGATGTAAGTAAACATCGGGCCTGTTGCATAGAAGAAATCCCTTACCGCAAAATATACACATTGCTGTTTTGTAAGAGGCCCTGTCGTGGTTCTGAAGCTAACGGGGTTTTCATCATCAATACCCTTTCGTTTCTTTTTCCGGCGACTCTTTTGTGACTGGTCTTCCAGAGGCTCCTCAGTTTCTATGACTTCATCATCGGTTTCCTCTTCCTGCTCGTTGTCCAGCTCCTGCGCCGTATCTCCAAACAGATATGGAATCCAGTCAAACATCCTGTATCCCTTATTCTTTTTCTTACTGTTAAACTTCTTACTCAAATTATCCTCCGGGGTCTGATTCTTACTCCATAGGGAGATATCCGGATAAGCCTGTCACATCCAAAAGATCCTGAACGCTGTCGGAAACGCTGCGGAGTACAAATTCCACTCCTGCAGGTTTTGCTTTTTTGTAGCACAAAGTCAGAACACGAAGTCCTGCGGAACTTAAATAAGTTGTTTCAGACATATCTACAACAAATTTATCAGCACCTTCTGCGATCGCAGCCTCTACATCACCTACCATCTCTTTCTGTAATGCAGCTGAATTTAAACCGTCTATTCTGTTTGGTGCATTAAAAACTTTCTCCATTTGTCCTCCTGATAATTCACTTTAAATATTTAATTATTCTTAGGCTCCCTCACATCCTGAATTCCTACTCCTGCGGCAGAAATAAACATTTTTGCAAAAATCCATATCGGACTCGAATCCGCCGGGAATGTGAGCGGAACCGGGAATACCTTTATTAGCTGTTGGAAATAACCTACGGCAGCAAATCCACCGACAACAGCAGTCAAAATAACAATTACTGTACGATTGAGTTTAATTGAAAGAAACGCAATCAGTATACTTAAAACAAAACAAATTATTATTGCAAACGGTCCGTCGAAGAAATCCTTAAGATTTTCTCTTGCGAATTGATATGCCAGCATCGCAACACCCGACAGATATATCCTCCAGGCAAGTACCGCAAGTAACAGCCCCGATGCAACTTCTACCATAAGTAGTATTTCATCGTTTGGTATCCTGGCCCAAAAAAGGTCATGAGCAATTCTGTATCCAAAAATAAATGCTCCGGCATAAAGTACCATCTTATAGAGCTTTATTCCCTCCAGACACACAAACATGGCAATTGTAAGTAAAAGACAATATGTAGGAGCTCCCCTGAAATCCAGGTTCGCAAAAACTGCTATAAAACCATCAATGGCACTGTTCATTTCAGCTGTCATAATGCTCTCCTCATCTTTCCAAGCGAAAAACAAAAATCTTATTTATATATTTATATGCTTTTGAATGGAAAAATCCCACGCTGATTCATATAATATTTATGAGAGGACATTTTATCAGTTCCACCGGAGGTATTAATTATGAGCAACGACGAAAACTACAGAGAGTTAAAACGAACAAGCTTCGCCGAACTTGCAGGTGATTTTATAAATTACAAACCACGAACCTCACGTAAAAGGGAGAAAATCGATTATGATGATCCCTATTTTCGTATATTGGACGCAGGTCACGATCTCCTTATGGCCAAAAGACGCGGAAAGGAAATATATGATAACCTTCCAAAGGATCTTAGGCGCATCGTCGGTGAACTGGAATCTATAGTTAAGGAAATGACCCTGTCTGCCATGTCTGATGAATTCGACTACTCTGTTGAACTCAATCGCAGTTATTTCAATATGATGCGAATTGACAGACTATCCAATCTACTTGCATTTAAGATGAAGCGTTTCACTAAAAACCGGGATGAAGTTGAAAAATATCTCGGTGAATTAGGAAAAGGAACTTTCAGGGATTTCACAAAGGAGCTGACACGCTGCGTCGGGATTGCCGAAGAGCTTACCAAAGCCTCCAACATGTTCATGGATCATATTGAAAAAGAATATATCCTTGAGAACGACGCTCTTATAAAACGCGATCTGGCTCATGAAAAAACCATGGACATGATCAATCATATGTAATTCATAAATTGTATTTATTTGAAATCCGCATTTATGCGGATTTCTTTTTGTCCCTGTTAAACCTCTTCTCAAATGTGGAAACATCTTAATCCACAATCAGCTGTACATTTCCTTTCCTTCGTCCGAATAATTTTGCGGTCTCATGTGTATCCATGTACATATCTATATGTTTACCCTTAATCTTGCCTCCTGTATCTTCAGCTATGAAAACGAACCCACCTATCAGCACCTTTGACCCGTAAGGTATTACATTTGGATCTACCGCTATTGTCCTTCCCGCGAAGCACTTTGTTCTGGTCGCTGTAATACCATCTGTCTTTCCACAGCAAAGCATGCAGGCGTCGTATGCGGTCAAAGTAAAATCACCCAGATCCACTAATCTGGATCCATATCTCTGCCAATTAGTAGTAGGGAATTCACCCTGAGATTGTATATTATCTATGCTCCTGGCAGCTCCCGGTGT
>JAEEGL010116220.1_pt1 | contig 34189 bp, 32 predicted proteins | sample 9134231 | NCBI WGS metagenome assembly JAEEGL01 (sample SAMN16246548, study PRJNA631951) | gut metagenome | biome: gut microbiome; feature: rumen; material: fiber-attached | host: Bos | place: Iran: Karaj | collected 2018-10 | reverse complement strand
TGCTTGGTGTTGTTCGTCCGGGCGATATGGGCTTCGATATCATGCACTTGAACCTTCACAAGACCTTCTCTACACCTCATGGTGGCGGCGGTCCCGGTAGTGGTCCTGTTGGTGTTGCAGAGCATCTGGCTAAGTTCCTGCCTGTTACCAGGGTTTCTGGTTTTAACGGTAACTTTGGCGTTATCCTGCGTGCTTATGCTTACATTCTGGCTCTTGGTAAGCAGAATATCAAGCTGGCCGGCAAGCTTGCTACTCTTGGTGCCAACTACATCAAGGAGAGCTTGAAGGATAAGTATAAACTGCCGATCCCGTCCATCTGCAAGCATGAGTTTGTGTATGACGGACTGATTAATGATGGTGCCGATAAGGCAGAGGATGGTCATGGTGCTACTACGTTGGATGTTGCCAAGCGTTTGCTTGACTTCGGCTTCCATGCTCCTACGATTTACTTCCCGCTGCTCTTCCATCAGGCCCTTATGATTGAGCCTACTGAGACAGAGAGCAAGGAGACGATTGACGAGTTTATTGGTGTTATGCGTCAGATTGCGGATGAGGCTGCTGCGGATCCTATGATTCTGCGTAATGCTCCTCATAATACTCCCATCCGTCGTCCTGATGAAACTACTGCTGCTCGTCAGCCTATCCTTAAGTTCGGTGACTAATTTACATCTGGTCGTATTGTGATTGAGGAACCCCCTAGGCCCTTCGGGCCTTTTCCCCCTAGCCGGGGGTGGCACGATCCTTCAATCACAATACGACCAGAATTATAAGAATAATACTATGAAATTAATAATCATTGGTGCCGGGCCGGGTGGTTATGAGACCGCCGTGGCCGCTGCCAAAAAAGGAATAGAAGTAACCATCATCTCTGATGGACCGGTGGGTGGTACTTGCCTGAATGAGGGCTGTATTCCTACCAAGAGTTTCTGCAGGAATGCAGAGGTTCTGGAGGACCTGGCGAAGGGGGAGACCTTTGGCCTGGATAACCTTAACTATAGGTTTGATTTCCAGAAGGTTCTTTCCCGTAAGAACCAGGTTGTGGAGCAGCTCAGGCAGGGCGTGGAGTTCCTGCTTGGCGGCAAGGGGATAACCCTTATCCATGGAAAGGCTTCTTTCAAGGATGCTAAAACGGTGGTTGTTGACGGAAAGGAGATTGCCGGAGATAACATTATTATCGCAACGGGCTCTTACAGCGCTTCGCTGCCTATACCGGGCGCAGATCTTGCGGATGTGATTACCTCTAAGGAAATACTTGATATAGAGGAGGTTCCGCAGCGTCTTTGCGTTATTGGTGCAGGAGTTATCGGCCTGGAATTCGCTTCTATTTTCAAGAGCTTCGGCTCTGAGGTTAAGGTGGTCGAGTTCTGCAAGGAGATTCTTCCCCGCTTTGATACCGACCTTGCAAAGCGCCTGAAGCAGGCTCTTGGCAAGAGGGGCATAGAGATAGAGACTTCGGCTGGCGTGCAGTCAATTGAAAAGACTTCCGCCGGACTTAAGGTAACTTATCTTAAGAAGGAGCAGACCTTTGAGGTCATCGCAGACAAGGTGCTGATGGCCGTTGGTCGCAGGCCTTCCGTGAATGCGGTTAATCTTGCCGATGTCGGTATTGAATTCACTCCTAAGGGTATCGTCGTAGATAAGGATATGCGGACCAATGTTCCAGGAATTTATGCAATTGGCGATGTGACAGGCGGTTACATGCTTGCTCATGTTGCTACTTTCCAGGGAATGAGGGCTCTTGCAGCCATGACCGGCGAGCCTTGCGATGTTGACCTTAGCATTGTTCCTGCCGCTGTATTCACTAATCCCGAGGCTGCCTGCGTGGGTAAGACAGAGGATGAGATGAAGGCTGCGGGTGTTCCGGTCAAGTGCCTTAAGTCATTCTTCCGTGCAAACGGTAAGGCTTTGTCCATGGACGAGCCTGAAGGCTTTGTGAAGCTTGTTGTTGCCGGTGATGGCGCAGAGGGCTACAAGCCTGGTCAAATACTTGGCTGTCACCTCTTTGGCGCACACAGTGCTGATATTGTTCAGGAGATTGCGGCCCTGATGAACCATCAGGCCACGCTTGAAGAATTCAAGTCAATCATTCACGCACATCCCACTCTGGGTGAAGTCCTAAGCTCCGCCGCACATAGCGCCTAGTCGTCGGACTCGCCCATGACTATGATTAGATGGTCTCCCGCTTGGAGCTTCATGCTTCCGTGGGGGACCAAAAATTTATTCTCGCGGCGCACCATGACAACACGGATGCCGTGAGGCAGACCCATCTCGCGAAGCGTCGGAGCAAACTCTACATCCGCCTCTGTAACGGTATGGTCACGCAGCATACCCATCTCTTCCGGAAGGTCCATGCCGAAGGTCTCTACCTTCGGATCCTCGTCGTAGCAGAGCTTCAGGGCCCTGGCGGCGGCAGGAATGCTTGAACCCTGAACAAGCAGGGAGAACAGGGTAATTACAAAGACCATGTTGAACATATCGTCGCCCCTGTCTACACCGGCAACAACCGGGCACAGTGCAAAAAGAATGGGACCGGCACCCTTAAGACCCACCCATGAAGTGAAAAGCTTTGCTCGGGTGGTAAGGCCGCGGAAGGGTAGGAGGCAAATGAAAATGCTAAGCGGACGTGCCACAAACATAAGGAATGCGCCAATAAGCAGGGCCGGAAGAATGATTGACGGCATGTCTGAAGGGTTTGCAAGCAAGCCCAGCATGAGGAACATGACCAGCTGCATCAGCCAGGTAATTCCGTCAAAGAAACTGATGACCTCTTTTCTGCGAGGCAGTTTAACCTTGTTGCCAATAATGATGGCTGCAATGTATAATGAAAGCAGTCCGTTACCATGGAGTAAGGATGAAACGCCGTTTGCAAAGAATCCTATGCTAAGCATAAGAACTGAATACAGAGCAAAGTTAGGAAGCTCAATCTTGTTCAGTATGCTCTTTGCGGCGAAACCAACCCCTACGCCAACAAGGATACCCACAACAACTTGCAGCGCAAGGACAATCAGTGCTGAGCTAAGAACAACCGCACCGCTCTCGTCCTGAATCCCCGGGGTGGTGATAAGCTTGACGGAAATGACGGTAAGTGTAAGGGCCATGGGGTCGTTACTACCGGATTCCAGCTCCAGAAGTTCTCCAAGATTCTCTCTAAGGTGAAGCTTTTTGCTGCGAAGTACAGAGAACACGGACGCCGAGTCTGTGGAACCCATGATTGACGCAAGTAGGAAGCATGCAAGCAGAGTTATGCCGGCAGAGCCTCCGAAGACAAAATAGATGAAAAAGCCGGTTAATGTTACTGTTAACAAAACGCCCAGGGAGGATAGCAGAACGCCCTTTTTAAATACCGGTTTAGTCTCTTCCATGGAAGTCTGCAGACCAGCCGTAAACAGGATTATGGTCATTGCAAAATGGCCGATGGACTCTGCTATTTCGTATTCATCGAATTGCAAACCCAATCCGTCTTCTCCTGCTGCCATGCCCACCAGAAGGAAAAGGAAGAGGGACGGCACACCAAATTTTGACCCCAGCTTTGAGACCATAACGGCCACAAAAATAAGGATCGAACTAAACAGCAAAAGATCTTCTGACAGAAGATTGAAAGAGAAGATGGATAGAAGATTCATGGGTCCTTGCGTTATTTCTTCTTAACGGAAGAGATGCGTTTTTTCCAACGCTCCTTGGCAAGCTGCTGCATGTCGCGCACTTCGTCGCGCTCGTCTACAATCTCGTTACCAAGTATGGTTTCAATTACGTCTTCAAGTGTAAGGATGCCCTGGAATGAACCGTATTCATCAATGACTACGGAGATGGGCTCGTCTTTGGAGATCATCTCGTCCCAAATCTCGTCCAAAGTCCTGTCTTCCTGGAAGGAAGGAATGCTGCGCCTGATCTCTCCAAGGGTGACGTCAAACTTGTCTTCTGCAATGAGTTGCAGGGCTTCCATACGCAGAATGTAGCCAGTAATGTATTCGTCGTTGTCTGAATACACCGGAATACGGCTGTGGTGAAGGTAACGCTTGTCCTTGTAGAAAGCCTTCAGCTTCATGGATTCCGGGGCGATGGCACATACTACGCGCGGGGTCATGGCATCGCTGGCCGTTATTTCGTCCAGGGTGATAATGTTCTGGATAACCTCGTTTTCGTCCTCGTCCAGCTCGCCTGATTCCTCTGCCACGTCTGCCATGGCGCTGACTTCTTCACGGCTGATGGTAGCGTCGCTCTCTTTGGGGGAAATCCACTTCTGAAGCCATTCTACGGCCCTTACGATAGGGTAGAGGATGATGATCAGGGAGTGGATGGCACCGGTTGCGACACCCATGAGGGACTTCCAGTGCGCCGTGCCTATTGTCTTGGGGATGATTTCTGCAAAAATGAGTATGAGTACGGTGGTGATGGCACTGACCAGTCCGAACCATTCGCTGCCGAAGACCAGGGTGGCCTGGCGGCCTACGCCTGCTGCGCCAATCGTATTGGCAATCGTGTTGAGTGAAAGGATGGCTGCCAGTGGCCTGCCGGGCTCAGTCTTGTACTGCTTCATTCTCTTGGCAGGCTTGTAGCCTTCATCTTCCTTCATGGTGATGTAAGAGATAGGTGTGCTCATTAAGGTAGCCTCCAGCACAGAGCAGAGGAACGATATGAGCATTGCGCCAAAAAGGAATCCAAGTAACAGTAACATAAAAACTTAATAATCGTACAAATATAGTAATTATTTCAGATATTCTTCAATTACGCCCGTCCAGTCGCTGTTTCCTTCGGGACAAAGCGTCTTTAAGCCAAGCTTTGCCGCTGTGGCGCAGTTGCGCTGGCTGTCGTCAATGAACAGTGACTCTTCCGGTTTGAATCCTTCAGCATCGAGCACGCGGAGGAAGATTTCTTCTCCGGGCTTCATCAGCTTAAGGTCGCAGCTGAAGTAAAGATGGTCCAGATAATCGTCCATCGGACGGCCGTTATTGAAGTCTTTGCTGTGGGCCCATGTTGTGATGTAGGGATTGGTGTTGGACAATAGAACCATGCGGTAGCCGCGGCTCTTCAGTTCCAGCAGTTTGTCCAGATTGCGTTGGGGAAGGTCCAGGATGAAGCCTTTCCAGGCATATTCACATTCTGCATGGGTCAGTTCGCGGCCCACGATGGTGCTGAGCTCGCTTCGGAACTCTTCACAGGTGATGAGCCCGCCTTCCAGCCGGCCATACAGGCCTTTCTGCTCTGCCGGGTCCATGAATATGCGGGCATCGTGCACGCCCAAATCTTCAAAACGGCGGACGGCTTGCTCATACCCCAGGCTGAACACTACACCGCCCATATCAAATATCAGGTTCTTTATCACTATTCCATCAACTTTTTGTATTTGAAGCGCTTAGGTTCAGCGTCTGCGCCAAGACGCATCTTGCGGTTTTCCTCGTATTCAGAGTAATTGCCGTCAAAGAATACTACCTGTGAATCGCCCTCGAAGGCAAGGATGTGGGTGGCGATTCGGTCCAGGAACCAACGGTCGTGGCTTACTACTACGGCGCAGCCGGCAAAGCCGTCAAGGCCTTCCTCCAGCGCACGGATGGTGTTTACGTCAACGTCGTTGGTCGGCTCGTCCAGAAGAAGCACGTTGCCTTCGTCCTTAAGTGTCAGGGCAAGATGAAGTCGGTTGCGCTCACCACCGGAAAGCACGCCGCATAGCTTTTCCTGGTCTGCGCCGCTGAAGTTGAAGCGGCTCACCCAACTGCGTGCGTTAATGTCACGGTTGCCAAGGCGCACCCATTCTGAATTGCCTGCAATTGTCTCATAGACAGTAAGTTCCGGATCGATTTTCTTATGCTGCTGGTCTACGTAGGCCAGTTTTACTGTATCTCCAATCTCTATTGTTCCGCTGTCGGGCTGCTCGATTCCCATGATCAGGCGGAAGAGGGTAGTCTTACCTGCACCGTTTGGTCCGATGACGCCTACAATGCCTGCCGGTGGTAGTTCGAAGGTCAGATGCTCGAATAGCAACTTATCTCCGTAGGCCTTGCTGACATCGTTAAAGCGGATGACCTTGTTGCCAAGATGCGGGCCGTTGGGAATATAGATTTCAAGATTCGCTTCTTTCTCTTTAACATCTGCCGATGCCAGCTTTTCATAAGCGCCCAGACGGGCCTTCTGCTTGGCCTGGCGGGCCTTCGGAGCCATGCGCACCCATTCCAACTCGCGCTCGAGGGTCTTGCGGCGCTTGCTCTCTGCCTTTTCTTCCTGGGCCAGACGCTTTGTCTTCTGGTCCAGCCAAGAAGAGTAGTTGCCCTTCCATGGAATGCCCTCGCCGCGGTCCAGTTCAAGGATCCAGCCGGCTACATTGTCCAGGAAGTAGCGGTCATGGGTGACGGCGATGACCGTGCCCTTGTACTGCTGCAGATGGGCCTCGAGCCACTGGATACTCTCAGTGTCCAAGTGGTTGGTGGGCTCGTCCAGAAGCAGGACGTCAGGCTGGCGAAGCAGCAGGCGGCAAAGCGCAACGCGGCGCCTTTCGCCACCGGAGAGTGTGGCTACGTTGGCATCCGGCGGGGGGCACTGAAGGGCGTCCATAGCCCTTTCCAGTTTGGAATCAATCTCCCAACCGCCGTGGTGCTCTATCAGTTCTGTAAGCTCTCCCTGGCGCTCTATCAGTTTGTTCATCTGGTCATCGTCCAGGGGCTCGCAGAACTTGGCGGAGATATCGTTATACTCTGCCAGCAGGTCCATAACCTCCTGAACGCCTTCCTGAACAACTTCCAGAACTGTCTTGGAAGGGTCCATCTGGGGTTCCTGCTCCAGATAACCTACGCTGTAACCGGGAGCCCATACAACTTCTCCCTTATAGGATTTTTCTACTCCGGCGATAATTTTGAGCAGGGTACTTTTACCGCTGCCGTTAAGGCCGATGATGCCAATTTTAGCGCCGTAGAAAAAGGATAGGTAGATATCCTTCAGTATGACTTTATTGTTGTGCGGGAGTACTTTTCCCACACCATTCATAGAGAATATAATCTTTTCGTCCATGGCTTAATACTTAAAGCTGGAGCCGCCAAGGAATTCACGCAGCATTGATGTGGGCGGAATCTCGCGGTCAGACACAGGGGTGAAATAATGGATGAACTTAAGCAGGCGGTGAGCCTCGCTGTATTCCGGACAGTTCTTTGGAACACTGGCCAGAATAGGCTCTGCATGGTTGCGCAGTACTGCGAATTCCAGCAGGTAGGCAGAATTGAACATGGCGTCTGCGTTCTCCTGGAACGGATAGATCCACTTCTCTTCTGCAGCACGTACCATAGGCCACTGGCTTATGGATTCACGGGCCGTGAAGGCGCCCTTGTTGTAGTCACGTACGATGCGGCGCAGAAGACGGTTGTCGCTGGTGGGAATCCAGTTGTGATAGTCCAGCGCCGTGCTGGTAAGGGTATTAATGAAAATCTTGAATTTTGCGTCGTCCGGTATGCTGCTGGTAAGGGCGGGATTCAGGGCGTGGATACCTTCTACAAGCAGCACGCTGCCTTCTTTCAGTTTAAGTTTCTTTCCGTTGTATTCCCTTTTTCCGGTAACGAAGTTGTATTCCGGAACAGAAACTTCCTGTCCTTCAAGTACTTTGACAAGATCTTTCTGCATCATTTCGTGATCTACGGTGTCAAAATTGTCAAAGTCATAACTGCCGTCCGGGAATTTTGGAGTGTCCTCTCTGTTTACAAAATAATCGTCCGTAGAAACAGAGATCGGGCGCAGGCCGCAGGCCTTTAGCTGAACGCTCAGCTTCTTGCAGAACGTTGTTTTACCGCTGCTGGAAGGGCCGGTGATAAGCACCATTCGGACAGGATTCTCCTTACGGTAGCGGCGGGCGATCTCTTCTGCAATCTGGATTATCTTCTTTTCCTGTAAGGCTTCTGCAACTTGGATTAGTTCGCTGGCCTGGCCGCCGCGCAGGGCAAGGTTTACGTCGCCCACGGTATTCAGGCCCATGATAATGTTCCAGCGAAGGTTCTCGTTGAACACCTCGAAGGTCTTGGGCTGGTCTACTACAGGGCCCAGAACGTTGGGGTCTTCCTTGTCCGGAAGCAGCAGCAGGAAGCCGGTCTTGTACGGCTTGATGCCCCAGACTTTAAGATAGCCTGTAGAGGGCACAAGGCGGCCGTAATAATAGTCCGGGGTCTCTCCAAGCTTGTAGTAGTCCATGTACACTTCTTCGTTGGTTTCCAGCAGCTTAACCTTGTCTTCGTAGCCGCTGTCACGGAAGATCTTAAGGACTTTGTCTGCTTGGACATCGTACCTGTGGAAGGGCATGTCTTCTGCTACGATTTCCTTCATGCGGGCCTCCAGCATGGATAGCTCTGACGGATCCAGAGGAACATTGTTCTCTTTGTACAGATGGAAGAAGTAACCCTCGGAGATGGGGTATTCCATGTACAGTTCGCAGGAGGGGAACAGGTCTACCGCTGCCTTGTAAAGTAGGAAGCAGAGCGAACGGCAGTAAACGCGCCTTCCGCTGTATTCCTTGATGCTTACGAACTCAATGTCTTTGCTTTTGTAAACCTTGAATTTAAGGCCCTGTGAGACATTGTTTACTTTTGCCGATACAATGGGGTAGGGCTTTTCAAATTCGAAGTCTCCCAGCATCTGGAGGAGCGATGTTCCCTCCGGGTATTTCCTGGAGGTTCCGGTGTTTTTGCAGTAAACCTGAAGCATAAGTTACAGTTTTTTATCAACCTACAAAAATAACAAAAGCAGGGCGTTTTAGCAAAAGAATTTTCGGCCGCCGAAAAAGTTGGCGGATTGCCTTCTTTTGACTATATTTGCAAGACATATGTGAATTTTCATTAATTAACTAATATAATTGTAACACTATGTCAGAAAAAAAATTCAGACTTGAGTCAGATTTGCTGGGCGAGCTCCAGGTACCGGAAGAGGCATACTATGGCGTTCAGACCCAAAGGGCAATAAACAATTACAAGATTTCCAACACTAAGATGAGCGACTATCCGGATTATGTGATAGCTATCGCTTACGTTAAGTGGGCCGCTGCCGCTGCCAACGGAGAACTTGGCGTATATGACAAGAAGATCGCAGACGCAATCTGCGCAGCTTCAAAAGACATCGTAGAAGGCAAGTATCAGGACCAGTTCCCTGTAGACATGATGCAGGGTGGTGCAGGTACCTCTGTCAATATGAATGCAAATGAAGTAATTGCAAACATCGCACTGGAGAAACTCGGCCACAAGAAGGGCGAGTATCAGTTCTGCTGGCCTAACGACCACGTAAACTGCGGTCAGTCTACCAACGATGCATATCCTACAGCCATCAAGCTTGGCGTCATCAGGATGAACAAGCGCCTGATTGCCAGCCTGAAAGACCTTGTAAAGGCTTTCCGTGCCAAGGGTGACGAGTTTAAGGACATCATTAAGATGGGCCGTACCCAGCTTCAGGATGCCGTTCCTATGACCGCCGGCCAGGAGTTCTACGCATTTGCCAACACCCTTGAGGATGAGATTGCCAATATCGAGCACAACCTCAAGTATATGCACGAGATCAACATGGGCGGCACCGCTATCGGTACCGGTCTTAATGCCGTTCCCGGCTTTGTAGAGCTTTGCGCAAAGCGTCTTGCAGAACTTACCGGTGAACCTTTCCGTCCTGCACGTGACCTTGTTGCTGCAACCCCTGACACAGGTGACTATGTAGCATATCACGGCGCCCTCAAGCATCTTGCTGTTAAGCTTTCAAAGGTTTGCAACGACCTTCGCCTCATGGCTTCAGGCCCTCGTTGCGGTCTTCACGAGATTAACCTTCCTCCTATGGCTCCCGGTTCATCCATCATGCCCGGAAAGGTTAATCCTGTCATCCCTGAGGTTACAAACCAGGTTTGCTTCAAGGTTATCGGTAACGATACCGCAGTTGCTTTTGCTGCCGAGGCCGGCCAGCTTCAGCTTAACGTTATGGAGCCTGTTATCATGGAGTGCATGGTTGAGTCTATCACCTGGCTTGCAAACGCAATGGATACGCTTCGCGTTAAGTGCGTAGAGGGCATCACCATCAACGCAGAGCACTGCAACGAAATGGTTAAAAACAGTATCGGTATCGTAACTGCACTTAACCCTTACATCGGTTACAAGACCAGCACCAAGGTTGCAAAAGAGGCTCTTGAAACAGGCCGCAGCGTATATGACCTCGTTCTTGAGCATGGCTACATGACCAAGGATAAGCTGGATGCCGCTCTTGACCCCGCCGCGATGTGCGAGTCACATGAGTACATCAAATAAAATATTCGATCCTTTACGTAAGAAACTTGTCGCACTCACTCCGGAGGAGGGGGTGCGGCAATGGTTTATCAAGGTACTGCACGACCAATTCGGGTACCCGTACCACATAATGCGAAGCGAGGTTGCCTTCAACTTCGGCCAGGAACTGTTTTCCATGGCTGCAGGCTCCTCCAGAAAGGTGTATCGTGCAGATATCGTAATATATGACAGGGCCGCCAAGCCTCTTGTTACCGTAGAGTGCAAGAGGCCTGAGGTCCCGCTTACAGAGGCCGTCGCTCAACAGGCCTTAAGATATAATTCCGTTCTTGACACCCGTTGGATAGTTCTGACCAACGGCACCAATACCATACTTTTCCACAGAGAAGGAAATACCTTTGTTCCGACGGCCGATTTCCCCAAATACGAAGAAATTTAAATTTTTATGTTACAAAAGCCGGCCGGCATCGTTACTAATACAGAAAACGGAAAAGAGAGCGCTTAAAAGATGGATTTCCTGACAACTGCATATACATCGTTACGGGACAAACTGCGTAACAGGGTGAGGACTATGATACCCGATGCTACTGCTGCCGACGATGTTCTGCAAGAGGCCTTCTACAAGCTTTGGGCAAAGAAATATGAGCCCATGAGCCTGAAGGAAGCAGAGGCGCTGCTCGCCCGAAGTGTGCGGAACCAAAGCATTGATACCATCCGCGTAACGCGGCAAAAGGTTCCGATTCAGGGAAATGAATTGCAGACGTTCCCGCAATTTGAAAAGAAAGAGCAGCTAAGGATAGTGGAAGCGATTATAGATAGGGAACTAACTGATACACAAAGGTATATAATAAGAAGAAAGGAGTACGAGGGGATGGATATCCAGACGGTTGCGGCAGAGTTGGGAATGGAAGAAGCGGCGGTTCGCGTGCAACTGTCCCGGGCAAGAAAAAAGATACGTGAAATCTATAACAGAGAAGAAAAATGGTAAACCAAATGCTTGACATACTGACTGAGCGTTACTTCGCCGGGGAAACCACTCCGGAAGAGGAAGCTTTGCTGCGAAGCATTGTGGCTCGCAGTCCTCAGGGACAGAACGAAGACCTTAAGGCCGTGCTTGGCCTCTTCTCTGCTGGAATGGAAAGGGGCAGAGCGGCTGCGGCAAAAAAGAGAAAATTAGCGTTAGGCTTTGCTGCTGCAGCCGTCGTGGCCCTGCTGGTTGCTGCCGGCTTCATACTGAATAGCAATGGCAGCGTATGCGAAGGCTGGGTGAACGGCCAAAGAGTGACGGACAGTGAGCAGCTGGTAAAGGGCGCCCAGGATCAGTTAGATGCGTTTTTCGGCAGGTCGGAATCCTTCGACAACGGCCTTGACGATGTGTTGCAATCGATGAATAATAAATAGAATAGCTATATGAAAAAGGTATTTCTATCGCTCCTGTTGCTGCTTTTAGGTTGCCTGGGCTGGTCGCTTTTCGCCCAGGAAAGATACAGTATAAACGAGGTTTTTAAGGGAAACATCGTACCGAAGGAACAGATAAAGGAGATCAAAATCAGCCATAGTTCGAAACTGCCGGACGAGATTGACTTCTTCCGCAGTTTGGAATTCAATGCCGATGCCGCTACATTGGAGAAAATTGCCTCTCTTATTGAAGAGGATGCAAAGTATGCCCTCGATTCAGAGATGTCCACAACTGCCGGAGTATTGGATTATGCGCTCCTAAGGGTTGGAAAAGAGAAGGACTGTACGTATATTTGTTACTCCGTTAAGGATGCCGAGGAGGAAGGCCATTATAAGGTTACCATCCTGCTGCTGATCGGACCGGACTCAATACAGGAACTGAAATCATTGTTTGGAAAATAGAATAGATTATAGATATGAAAAAGATTGTTACAGTAATTGCGTTTGTTTGTGCCGCTGCTGCGGCATATGCCCAGAAGACAGATTCCCTTACCGTGATTAAGCCGGAAAAGGTTATTATCCAGTCTTCTGATTCATCACAGGTTGTTACAGTAGTAGGAAAAGAGGGTAACCCTTCATATAGGTTTACAAGCAAGTTGAATGTTGCTGACGGCGTTTCCAATAGGGTAGTGACAGAGCACAGAGGTTTGGATTTCTCTATATTCAACCAGGCTCTTACAGAAAAGACCAGAGAGACAGAATGGTGCCTTATGGGCTTCTCTGAGCTTGGTCTGGGTTGGCATGCTGCAATTAACGGTCCCGCAGAAATTCAGAAGTCTTCAAGGTGGATTTCAGAGTTTACCTGGAGAAATGCTCTTGCACTTCGTTACGAGCCCAAGAATTCTCCCCTTTCATTCGCTCTGGGTATTGGTTATGCAAGGCAGTACTACTATTCTGCAGCAGGCACTATGCTCGCAAAGCAGGACGGTAACGTTATTTATACAGAATATCCTGCCGGTTCTACGGAGCGTTCTTCCAAGCTTCGCGTAAACTCCATGCTTGTTCCTTTGACAGTTTATGTTAAGGTTACTAAGAACTTTGGCTTTGACTTTGGTCCGGAACTTATTGTAAACACCAGAAGCAGGCTTACTTCACGCTATTATCTTGAGTCAGCAAAGCACAAGACCATTTATAAGAACCTTCCCGTACGCCCGGTTTCTTATGGACTGTTCTTCTCTGTAAGACTGTTTGATGTTAGGCTTTATGCAAGATATCAGCCTCAGAACGTACTTAAGGACGGACGCGGTCCGCAGTTCAAATCACTTACCATCGGTCTGATGACCATGTAATTAAAAAAGCGGCCCGCGGGCCGCTTTTTTATTAATCGTATCTCTTTTCTTTGTTTCTGGTCAGGCGCTCTTTCATGGCGTCTACGGCATCAGTTAGTGCTTCTTCGAAGGTCTTTGCATTCTTCTCTACTACCAGTGCGTCACTTGGAACATTGGCCTGGAGCTTTACGGCTTTATTGTCCGGTCTCTCCATCAGCGAAAGGACAACTTCTACGCTGGTGATGTTGTCGTCGAAGCGCTCCAACTTTGCCACTTTCTTGTCTACGTAATCCAGAAGTTTCTGGTCTGCGTCGAACTTCAGAGTTTGAACTCTAATCTCCATTGTTACCTCCTCTTTTTGCCCGTGGATGGGCGTTATTATAAATGTTCTTGAGTTGCCCGATGGTGTTGTGGGTGTAAACCTGGGTTGCTGCAAGTGAAGAGTGACCAAGCAATTCTTTAATAGAGTTGAGGTCTGCGCCTTTCTCTAACAGCTCCGTTGCAAGGGTGTGCCGCAGCACGTGCGGACTCTTGCGTCCGGCTATACTTTCCACCTGTCCAAGTTCTGCTGAAACTATCCTTTCTACGGCCATAGGATATAGGGCGTTGCCCTTTTCTGTGACCAGGAGAGGCTCGTTCGCTTCCCTTGTCCTGCCCAAGAGGCTCTCTGTTGCTTGTAAATATAATAATAATTCTTCTGATAAAGAAGAAATAAGTGGAATTTCTCTCATTTTATTGCCTTTTCCCCTCACGTGAATGACGTTTCTGGCAAAATCTACTGAGTTTATCCTTAGGCCGATCAATTCGCTGCGGCGCATTCCGGTGCTGAAAAGCATGGAAATGACAAGATGCGCCAGGCGGTCTTTGTACGAGCCGTCAGGCTTCCACTCTGTCTGGTCAAAATACTCGTCCATGGATGCCTCCCTGTAGAAGTCAGGCAGGCGTTTGGCTATCTTGGGGCGGCCTACAAGCTTGACGGGATTGCTTTCCAGCTTGCTCTGGCGCACCAGCCACGTGCAGAAGCCGCTGAGTACGGACATGTGCTGGCTGATTGTGCGGGCATTAAGTTTTTCTTTGCTTAGCGATACCTGATAGTCGCGGATATCGCCAACGGTAAGGGCTTTTATTATATCGTCCGCCTCAAGGCCGCTGAATTGTCTGAATCTTTCCAGAATATCCGCATAAATCTCTGCCGTGCGTGCCGAATACCGCCGCTCGGTTCCGATGTACAGCAAATATCTTTCTATAGGATTCATACTTCCTTCAGGCCCAGTTCGGCGGCGCGCTCGCGCATGAAGGCATCGGCTTCTTCGAAGTTATTGCCTATCACGCCGTCCAGGACGGCTTCCTTCACCATGTCTTTGAGCTGTCCGATTGTATGGCAGGGCTCAAGGCCGTAAAGCTTCATTATATATTCTCCGGTGATGGGGTTCTTCCAGTTGCGGATTGCGTCCTTTTCTTCTACCTCTACCAGTTTTTGCTTTACCAGTTCGAAGTTTTTCTTGATTCCGGCCACCTTGACAGGGTTCTTGGAGGTAATGTCCGCCCCGCAAAGGGTCATAAGATCGTCGATATCGTCCCCGGCGTCAAAGAGCAGGCGTCTTACTGCGGAATCCGTAACTTCCTCGTCTACAAGTGCTACGGGACGATGATGCAGGCCTACGAGCTTCTGGACATATTTCATTTTTTCGTTCAGAGGCATTTTCAGGGCCTGGAATATTTTGGGCACCATTCGTGCGCCTATCACCTCGTGGCCGTGGAAGGTCCAGCCGGCGGATGCGTCCCATCTCTTGCTTGATGGCTTGCCGACATCGTGCAGCAAAGCGGCCCAGCGTAGCCATAGGTTGGGCTCTTTGCCGGCCTCCGCTTCCATCTGCGCAATATGGTCAACCACCTGGACTGTGTGGCTGAAGTTGTCTTTGTGGCCGCGTCCGTCAATGGTTTCTACGCCTTTCAGGCGGGCTAGTGCGGGTAGTACATATTCCAGTAAACCGGTGCTGTCCAGCAACTTAAGGCCGATGGACGGCTTTGGCGTAACCAGTATTTTGTTAAGCTCTTCTGCGATTCTTTCTGCGGACAGAATCTTCATCCTGTCCTTCATCCTGGCGATGGACGCAAGGCATTCGTCGCTTATGTGGAAGGCCAGCTGCGGGCTGCTAAGCTTTGAAGCAAAGCGCACTGCGCGCAGCATCCTGAGCGGATCGTCGCTGAATGTAATGTCCGGGTCAAGGGGAGTGCGGATTATGCCGGCGGCAAGGTCTGCAATGCCGCCAAACGGGTCTACCAGCGCGCCGAAGTCTTCTTTTTGCAGGCTGAAGGCCATGGCGTTGATGGTGAAGTCGCGCCTTTTTTGATCGTCTTCAAGCGTGCCGTCTTCTACTATCGGTTTTCTGGATTCGCGGTGATAGGATTCCTTACGGGCGCCTACAAACTCTATTTCCGTGCCGCGGTAATGCAGCATGGCAGTGCCAAAGTTCCTGTAGCTGGCCACGGTGCAGGGATGGCCTGTTTCTGCCATTATGGCTTCCGCCACATTCTGGGCGAAGTCAATTCCGCTGCCCTCGATTACAATGTCGATGTCGTCCGTGGGCCTGCCAAGAAAACAGTCCCTGACAAAGCCTCCGATTACAAATGCCCTAACTCCCGTCTTCTCTGCTACCTTGCTGACAAGGGGAAAGATGGGGTGGGTAAGGAAGTTATTGTCTATCTGCGCTGTATTCATTTTAGAATCCGCGGCCATGCTTGTGCCAGAGCTCTTCTTCAAGCTTCTGCCAGCGGTCTGCGGCCTCTTTGTAAATCTTTGCCGTAAACTCATTCAGGGCAGCTGTGCCCTTAGTCGCAAAATCTGCTTCAACCTGAGGCAGTTCGTTGAAGGACAGTTCTTCTACCTCAAGGATATTCTTTTCAAATTTACCCTTGTTATCCTGCCATGCAACAGTTCCAAGGCGGTTGGCGCGACGGAACTGCCACAGTATGCAGTCTGCCTTGTACTTCTTCTGCCCGCAGAAGTTGAAAGCCTCCGGCAGGGTAGTGCCGCCTGCAAAAATAGGGATGCGGGGGCTCTCTCCCGGGTTGTCAACACCATACCAGAGTATGCCACCCACTGCATCCGGCAGCCAGTTTCGGCTTTGCAGGACGGTAGAGTATGAGCACCATGCTACTGCCAGCGTGCGTACAAATTCTATTGTTCCGGGAGCTATAGTATTAATGGTGTTGCGTGTGGTTGCGGTAAGCCAGGGGTTGGCCTGGGGGCTGACCTTCTTGTATGCGGGTTTGTCTTTCTTTGCGGGAACCTCTATTAGCCAGTTTTTGCACATGTCGGCGTCTGTGCCCTCGTAAGTACCTCTTAGATAAGCCATTACTTCACGTACGGAAATCTTTCCCTTTTCCGGTTTAACAGACAGGGGAAGTTCTTCCATATCCATGGTAAGGCCCAGCGACGGTGCAAGTGCGTTAAGTACGAACCAGTCCCTGATGCTGTAGTTGCGGCCTTTGGCGCGGGGTACGTTGTATGCCTTCCAGAAGACGCAGTCTCCCTGGCCGTCCCACAGACCGTATTCCAGGGCTACTGATTCAACGTTGTCAGAGCACATGTACCAGTCCGGGTTCTTGCGATCTACCTTGCCTACGCGGGGGATGTTGGCTACAATTGCGACCTCGTCGTCCGGTATCCTCTGGGCTGCCCATACTGCGCCGGTCTTGTTCTTGCCTACGCCGCAGATTTCAAAGAGCCAGGCCTCGTTCTTGTCGGTCACTGTAAGGGCCTCGCCGCCATCGCCGTAGCCGTAAACCTCTGCCAGGGCGCCCATAAGGCGGATGGCGCTGCGTGCGTTGTCGCAGCGCATCAGTGCTATGCGCGCCAGCTCTTCGATCATGAAGATGGATTCCTTGTTTATGAGGGTATCCGGGCCGGTGAAGGTGGATTCGCCAATTGCCAGCTGCTTCTCGTTCATGCTGGGATAGCCGGTGTCTATATATGCATAGGTGTGCGGTGCCTGGGGAATTTCTCCTACGCACTTTACGCCTGTTGTATCTCCTTTGAACTTGGTCCAGCGCATGCCTTTATATATTTTGTGCATTGCGCCTTCCGGGTGGTCTGCCGCCGGTTCCATGGAAACCCATGTGTGCGATACGCCGTCGCAGGTGTGGGATGTGATTACAGAGCCGTCAACGGTTGCCAGACGTCCTGCGAAGATGCTGGTGCATTCCTGTCCGTCCCATTCTTCTATTTCCTGTGCCGACTGTGCCAGTGCGGCGATTCCTGCCATTGCCAGAGCGGCAAGTGTGATGCTTGTTCTTAGAAACTTCATTGCGATATACATTTGCACAAATATAGATAAAATAAAAAAGGTGTCCAAATTGATTGGGCACCTTTTGTAACCTATGTTGTAAGAAGTTATTACTTCTGACGATTCTTGTAACGCTGGTAGAATTTGTCAACACGGCCGGCGGTATCAACGAGCTTAACCTTACCGGTGTAGAAAGGGTGAGATGTGTTTGAGATCTCGACCTTTACGACGGGATATTCAACGCCGTCAACTTCAAGGGTCTCCTTGGTGGTTGCGCAAGAGCGTGTGATGAATACGGTGTCGTTTGACATATCCTTGAAAGCTACAAGACGGTAGGTTTCGGGATGTATTCCTTTCTTCATTTTACTTAAATATTTAAGATTTTACTATATAGTTTCTCTTTTGAGCCTGCAAATATACGCATTTTGCAGCTAATACCAAATTTTTCAGCAGAAATTTCTTACTTGGAGCCAAGGAAGAGGAAGAGCATGCTTATAAGAAGCAGAACCAGATCTACGGCCTTGGACCTTAGGTTTTTCTCTTTCAGTATGAAGGCGCCAATGGCGAAGCTGACCAGTACGCTGCCGCGGCGTATCATTGATACTACGGCAATAAGGGCTTCCGGCTGTGATAAGGCCTGCATGTAGGCGTAATCGGCGGCGCAGAGGGACATGCTGATCAGCGGAATGCTCCATCTCCATATGAAGGGTGTCGATGTTGCCCTGATCGGCCTCCATATAAATATAAGTACCACAAGCATCATGATGCTTTGGTAAAGGCTGTACCATGAGAGGACCTGCATCTTCTCCATTCCAAGGCGGGTGGGCGACATAAGGAATTTGTCGTACAGGCCGCTGGCGGCGCCCATCAGCACGGATACGATTAGCCAGAATATCCATTTGTTGTGGGTAAAGTCGATGCCTTCTTTCTTGCCGCTTCGGCCAAGCATGTAGAAGGCTACGAAGGCAAAGCCTACGCCTATGCTTTGCAGCAGGTTAAGGCGTTCGCCAAATAGGAAAACGGCTCCCAGCAGCACCAGAACGGGTCTCGTGGCATTGATGGGGCCGACTATAGTAAGCGGAAGGTGCTTGAGTGCAAAGTATCCGGCTATCCACGATGACAGCACTATTACGCTTTTAAGCAGGATGAATCTCTGGACTTCCCAGCCGCCCCAGCCGGTTGTTGCCAGCCACGGGCTGAAGATCAGTGCGCAGAAAACAGTATTCAGGAAGAGGACGGGCAGCACCGCATTCTCCTTCAAAGACATCTTCTTGAAGGAGTCATAGCAGCCCAGAAAGGCCGCAGACAAAAACGCCAGTAACCACCACATACTTTAATAGAATGTATCTTTTTTCGTCGCAAAGGTATTGCGTTTGAGTGAGATCTCAAAAAATATAGTAACTTTTAGCCTCCGGCTGGGCGACAGAGCCTTTCGGCTGGCGGCGTGGGGAAGGTGGAATTCTACACAGGAGACCTTCCCCGCAGAATATGGTTGGAGAGCGATTTTTGGGGAAGGTCCCAAGACTTTTTTTCACCTTCCCTACTGTTGCAACCGGCGGGCGGGAGGAGGGCCATTGCACAGATCCCACCACAGCGCCCGGCCGGTAGCCGACGAGCCACGTTTCGCGAGTCGGCGGTGCCTACAATATCCTCATGCGAATTTGTAACTATCTGATTGATAGCCACTTGGAAATTACATTGATCACAATGGCAAGAAATAACAATGCTTCGTCCTCAAAAACCGGATCCAGAGCTCGTTTTTGAGGACGAAATCGCCAATAGCATTCCTCGGATTCTCTCCTGATGCTCTCCTGCTGTTCTAGGGATGTTTTCTTTGACTCCTTTGGACCACTCCAGTCTTTACTACTTCCACGCTCCCCAAAATGCGCCTTTGTAACTACTTAATTATTAGCATGTTACACTGGCGGAAAAATCGTGGCGTGGAAGTAGCTGGAAAATTTTGTCGCTACTTCCACGGGGCGTTTTCTAAGCCCCTGATTCCCAGATAGTTGCAAAGTAGGGTGTGGAAGTAGTGCAAGCTGCACCACGTTGTTGGTGTGGAAGTAGCGTGTGTCGTCCTGAAAAAGTTTACCAAAAAAGGGAACTAAAATGGATGTATGCAAGTTGATTCATGAGGGAGAGCATAGGGGTAATGATTGTTCTGTTGATTTATCCGGAAGAATTATTATATTTGTATATGAAAAGAATTTTCTTCACTATCATCATAGCATTAATCCATATAGGTTCGCTGTATGGGCAGTGCAACCTTAAGCTTGATTTTTCTTTAGAGAAAGGTTTCTCTCCTATTAGAAACGTATTGAAGCTTAGCCAACCGGATGGCTCGACTACCATTCTTCTTGAAAGCAGCGTCCAAGACACATGCATCAGTTATCCTCTGAAGCGGCTTGGAAAATATCGTTTATCTGTTTTTGTCGAAGGGGAGTCAATCGGCTGTGAGTCTTTGGAACGCTTCTTTGATTTGACAGGAGAAGAATACTTGGTGAATGCAACCATCGGTCTTGAACCGTCCGAAGGGCATTTTCTAATTACTAAGTATTCCAATCCATCTCCTTACGTTAAATTGAAGTATTTCTGCTATGAATCAAGGACCAATGGTTTGGGCCCTGTATTCTCTTTGTCTAACGAGAGTCGTGATACTCTTTATGGAGAATGGCTTTCAGGATACTTTTGGGGCTATTTCTCTTCATTAAAGAACGGAGAATCCGACAGACTGCGCTGCGGATCGATATGTACCACGTTTGTGGACAGGCCTCCTTTGGCGCCTGGAAAAAAGACGGATGCTTATGTCGGCAGCTTCGGTGTTAAACTCCATCCCGGTGATTATCTGTTTACGTTGTATTATTCTACCGAGGATAAGAGAAAAGGGACTCTGAGTTTAACCCGGGAGCGTGAGCATTACAAATGGATGAGCGCAGTTGAGAATTGGCACCGAATTACTTGCAAGTTTGATGTTGGTCCGGCAGATGGTTTTGTATTAAGCGCGTCAAAAAAGGATTGGAAAGAAGCTGTCGATTACCTGCTATGTGATAATAAACCTCTTTTCAATGGCGGGACAGATATGGACTTTAATCGCTGGGTTATTAATTCCATGGATTTTGAGGGAGTTGATAAAACGCAGTCTAGAGTAACCGTGGCTTTTTTATTATCAGAGGATGGTAGAATAATAGGGTATAAGCGGATAGGTGGTAATGAATTAACATCGCTTATGTTAGAGTATGTGAGGGCCGCCTTAAGGGCTCCATGCTGGACTCCTGCTTTTCATGAAGGGAAACCGTGTAAGGTCAAGTTGATGGTTAGTACAAGTATTTGTTTTAGATAGCGGATATAGACTAAAAAAGGCCAGCGAGTTGCTGGCCTTTTTTAGTCTGGATGAAAGGACTTGAACCTTCGACCTCCTGGTCCCTAACCAGGTGCGCTACCAACTGCGCCACATCCAGATTAAAAGCGCCCGGACACGGCCGGACGATGTTTTTTGGTACTGGGTAGGAGAATCGAACTCCTATTGCGAGATTGAGAATCTCGAGTACTAACCGTTATACGAACCCAGCATTTTTGATTTGGGATTGCAAAGATAGGTATTTTTTTTGTCTCTCCAAATTTTTTCAATAAATTTGTAAATCATTTGTTACTCATTTTAATATTATTTGAAAATGACACTCATCAAATCAATTTCCGGAATTCGCGGAACCATCGGTGGAGAGCCCGGTAACGCTCTCACTCCCATTGACGTTGTCAAGTTCACTGCCGCTTACGCAGCTACACTGCCTCAGCGCAAGCCCAGGCCTAACGGGGAAAAGTATAAGATCGTAGTAGGAAAAGATGCCCGTATGTCCGGCGACATGGTAGAACAGTTGGTGGTAGGAACCCTCATCGGCTGTGGAATTGATGTGGTGAAGTGCGGCTTCGCATCTACTCCCACCACTGAAATGGCTGTTCTGTTTGCAAATGCCGACGGTGGAATCATCCTAACTGCAAGCCACAACCCCAAGCAGTGGAATGCACTCAAGCTCCTGAACGACAAAGGCGAATTCCTCACCGCCGCCCAAGGTCAGGCTGTCCTTGACCTTGCAGAGAAAGAAGACTTCAACTTCGCAGAGGTGGATAACCTTGGCTCAATAGAGGAAGAAGACTTCACCGACAAACATCTGGATGCCGTTCTTGCCCTGCCTGCAGTGGACGTAGAGGCTATCAAGGCCGCTAAGTTTACCGTAGTTGTAGATGCTGTAAACTCTGTTGGCGGAATTATCATGCCCCGCTTGCTTAAGCGCCTGGGCGTTAAATGTATAGGTCTTAACTGCAATCCTACCGGAGACTTCGCTCACAACCCCGAACCGCTCCCCGCAAACCTTGTTGATCTTTGCGAGACCGTAGTTAAGGAAAAGGCTGATCTGGGCGTTTCCGTAGACCCTGATGTAGACCGTCTGGCCTTCATTCAGGAGGATGGAAAACCCTTCGTAGAGGAATATACCCTTGTTTCAGTGGCCGATTATCTTTGCGAAATCGCAGAGAAGGAAGGCAAACCCATCGCAACTGTAAGCAACCTTTCCAGCACCCGCGCCCTGCGCGACGTAACTGAAAAGCACGGCGGCAAGTACTATGCATCCGCAGTAGGAGAGGTTAACGTAACCACCCTTATGCATAAGGTTGACGCCCTCATCGGTGGTGAAGGCAACGGAGGAGTCATCTATCCCGCCATCCACGCCGGCCGCGATGCTATGGTAGGCGTAGCCCTGTTCCTCAGCAACCTGGCCCATAAGAAGATGAAGGTCAGCGAGCTTAAGAAAACCTATCCCCAGTACTTCATCGCCAAGAATAAGATCCAGCTTAGTGACAGCGCTCTTATTGAGAAGATTCTGAACGAGCTCAAAGTTATCTACGCAAAGGAAAATATCAATGATATCGACGGCGTAAAGATCAACTTCGAGGCCAACAAGACCTGGGTACACCTGCGTAAATCCAACACAGAGCCTATCATCAGGATTTACTCCGAGGCTAATACTATGGAGGACGCAGAAGCCCTTGGTAATGAGGTAATTAAGGTAGCACAGGATATTATTAACGGTAAGTAATGTTCTCTTTTAGAACCACACCGCTGGAAGACCAGACAGACAAGGCCTTGCTTGACGGCAAGGTGGGATGCTTCTGTACCCAGAACTGCTGGGATACGTACCGCGACAGGTATATGTATCAGCTCTTTGCAGAGCGCGGCAACCTTGGCCTGGTCATGAATCCCAGAGACGCAGAGCTGACACCCGGCACCAATCACATTCAGTTTGACGGTGCCGGCCAGTTGGCTGGGCTGTCGGCCGTTGTGGTTGAAATTCAGGACGTTGGAGCACGTTACTTCAACTATACAAAGGACGTCTTTCGCCTGATGTCGGTATTGGCCACTATGGGCGATGATGCCCCGGCCTTGTACGTGGTGGACCACTTCAACCCGTCCGGCCGCTTTGTGGAAGGCTCAATTCCTACCGACGACCGTGAGGACTTCGTGCCCAAAGTGGCTCATCGTCACGGACTTACTCTAGGGGAGCTCTGTACGCTTTATTACAACGAGATTGGTGCGGCCTTTCCGCTCCATGTCATATCCGCCCATGCTAGCGACGCCACCAGGCAGCTTCTGCCCTGGACCATCGCCCCGGCATCTGACATCCCGGGAATGTTCACGTCCCTGATGTACAGCGGCGGCGGTTTGTGGAACAATACATCAATTACGCCCGGTATCGGAACATCGCGTCCGTACGAATACTTCGGTGCGCCGTTCATCAAGCCCGTCATGGACAAGATTCCCATGCCGGAGGGCGTGCTGATGCGTACCTGTTCCTTCACTCCCGCTGCCGGCCGCTATCAGGGAGAACGTTGCTATGGCTACCAGATTATGCTGGTTCCGGGCTACGAATACCATTCCCTGCTTCATACCCTTCAGCTTGTTCGCTTCTTCAGCGAAAGGTATTCTCAGTTCGAGGTTTATCCGGAATTCTACAAGAAGCTTTCAGACCCCGTAATGGCCTCATTCATTACCGGGGAAATCTCTTTTACAGACTTGCGCGAACACGTTAAGCTGGAGGAACAGAAGTGGATTCGCAAGGCAAAACGCTTCTGCCTCTACGAAGACCAGCCGTTAAGAATGAAATAAACAGCGGACTTATGGACGTTGACTACAAGAAAATATTGAAAAAGGCGCTCAAGGTACTGAAGGTGCTGGGTATATGCATCGTAGTGCTTTGGGTAGTCCTGCTGGTAGTGCTGCAGCTTATGCTCACAGAAAATTTCCTGCGCGCTGCGGCGGAAAAATACCTGCCCGAGGTTATTGAGGGCGCGGATGTAAAGTTTGCGCACATCAGGGCATCGGCAATTAAAAGCTTCCCTAATCTTAGGGTAGAGATTGATAGCCTGACCATTACCTATCCGCATGAAAAATGGGCAGCCTACGACAGTCTGCCGGGTGTTCAGAACCGCCTGGCGAAGGCTGGCAGGGGAGAGGTGAGCGATACTCTTGCCAGCTTTTCAAATATTTCTGTATCAGTTTCTTACATGGCGCTGATAAAAGGGACGGTTTCTATAAGCGAGGCCGTAATGAAGGACAGCCGTGTGTTTGTCCGTCAGTTCGACAGTACGCAGTCCAACCTGAACGTATTCAAGTTTATGAATAGCGCTGCAGACAGCACTGCGGTAGAGGAAGAAGGTGAGCCTGCGGACGTCGTCCTGCATCATATTGGCCTGAAGGGCCGGACAATGGCGGTATATACCAATACGGCGGATACGCTTTTTGGCGCGCTTGGAAGCCGCAATATAGACATCGACGGAACAATCGCACTTAGAAAGCCGCTGCATGCGAAGCTGTTTGTAGATATTGACAGCACCTTCGTCAGCGGTAGAACGGCAACCGATACGGTATCTGCCGGCTTCAAGCATCTTGACATCGACAGGCGTCATGGCTACCATCACATTACAGCTGAGGGCGGAACCTTCCTGGCAATGGGTGGCAGCGGCAGGATGATGCTTCCAATAAAGTTGGAAACCCTTTTGAAGTTCCCGGACTATACTCCTGACAAAATAAGTATCAAGCACTTACGCCTGAAGCTGGCGTCGCTGTCGCTTAAGGGCGAGAGTGATCTGGAGTTTATGGGAGACAGCCTTGGCATACGCGCAAAGGCGTCTGTAGATACATGCAACGTGCAGAAGCTGCTTAAGGATTTTGCACCGCTGATCGGTCCGGAGGCAGGGAAACTTAAGTCGGACGCAAATGTGTCGTTCGATGTAGAGTGTAACGGCGTCATGGCCTTCGACCCCATGCGACTGCCGCAACTTACCGGACATCTGCTGATCCCGGAATCAAAAATTTCGCATGCGGATGTGCCTGAAGCCGGACGCATCGCCGCAGATATAGAATTCACTGCAGATAAGAAAGGCGTAGTTACTGCCAATGCCGGCAAACTGTCCGTGGCTTTTGCCGGAATCAAGTTGGACGGCAAGGGAACGGCAAAGAACCTTACCGGAGCGGATCCGCTGCTGACTATGGATGCATCGGCCTCTGCTGTCCTGGAAAAACTGAATACTTTCCTGCCTGACGGAATGACGGCTCAGGGTAGGGTGGATGCCAAACTGAAGGGTAGCGCCCGTTTGTCTGAATTCGGTCCCGGAAACTTTGCCGGAGCCAATCTGGAAGGCTATCTTGTGTCTGACGGCATCACCATTAAGGACAGTACAATGTTTGCATATCTTGGCAAGACGGATGTCCAGCTTACCAAGAAGCCTCGCAAGAGGGGAGACATTAACCAGATGATGCTCATGGTCGAGGGCCAGATAGACAGTGTCTATGCCGCTATGGGCCCGGTCATGAAGATAAGGGGCAAGTCTATGGATGTGGCTATCAGCGATGTCGATGCCTCTGTTCATGCCAACCGTCTGTCAATGATTGGCGAGGATTCCCTGTTTGTAGCTTTGCGTAACAGCCGTAACTATATAAGTATCAAGAAAGAAGTGACCGAGGGCGGAAAGACCGGCTATGTGGCCATTTCTTCCGATAACGAGGGGCTGTTCCTGCGCCAGGGCCGTCAGGCCGTGGGGCTGCGTAAAGCTCAGCTTTCCACCAATGGCAAGCGCCGCTTTGCGTCGCAGATGCGCAGCCGCCGGGAAAAGATGCTGGATTCGCTGCAGAAAATCTGGCCCGGTGTGCCCAGGGATTCCCTGTTCCGCAAGATGCTGCGTCAGAAGTACGGAGACCGTCGAAGCCGAGGTTACAGCCGCGAGGCCGCAATGTACGAGCAGGAAGACAAGGCCTTCCGTAGCCAGGATATCAGTCTGCGTTTGGATGAGTCCCTGGCTAAGTACTTCAGGGAGTGGGAGATTAACGGTTTTGTTAATGTTGAGCGCGGTTTTGCTTCTACGCCTTCATTCCCGCTTAGGACTCGCCTGTCCGGCCTTCAGGGCAGCTTCAACAACAATGAGGTCAAGATAGACAGCGTGGGCGTAAAGAGCGGCAAGTCAGATGTCGCTGCCAATGTTTCTATAACCGGACTGCGTCGCGCACTGCTCGGCCGCGGTAAGGTTACGGTAGACTTGAACGTCCATTCTAAATACTTGCATGCCAATGAGTTAATTGCGGCCATCGATGCCGGTCAGAGGTACGATGAGTCTCAGGACAACGTGGTTTCAGAAAACGAGCTTTCAGAGAGCAATGTGGTTACCATGGAATTGGATGACAGTGCGGCTCATGTTCCGTTCATTGTGGTGCCTGCAAACCTTAACGTAAGCATCGCCGTGACCGGCGATACTATCAAGTATTCATCGTTGATCATAGATTCCTTCAAATCTAAGATCTTGATGAAGGACAGGTGTTTGCAGCTTTCCGGTACAACCGCTGCTTCAAACATGGGCAAGATATCGCTGGAGGGCTTCTATGCTTCGCGAAGCCGTCAGGATCTGAGCGTCGGCTTTGACCTTAACCTGAACGAGATTACTGCGGACAAGGTTATTACCATGATCCCTCAGGTAGATACTTTGTTGCCGCTGCTTAAAACATTCAGGGGCGAACTGGACTGCGAGTTCGCGGCAACATCGGCTCTGGATACAAACATGAACTTTATTCCGGAGACCATCAACGGTCTTATGGAGATTAACGGACATAATCTGACAATTGAGCAGAACAAGGCTATCCGCAAGATTACCAAGTTGTTACTGTTTAAGAACAAGAAGACCGGCGCCATTGACGAAATGTCCGTACGCGGCATAATAGGGGATAACCAGATGGAGATATTCCCGTTCAACCTTACGGTGGACAGGTATAAGCTGGCCCTGGGCGGCCTGCAGAATTTTGACGGCTCGTTCCAATACCATCTGAGTGTGCTAAAGTCCCCGATTCCTTGGAAGTTCGGCATTAACATAAAGGGTAATTTTGACAAGTGGAAGCTTCGCTTCGGCGGTGCCAAGTACAAGAAGATCGACACTCCTGTGTATACAAGACAGCTTGATACGGCTCGCAGGAATCTGCTTACATCCATCAGGTCCATTTTCGATAAGGGTGTGGCTCTTGCGCTTGAAGAGAACCGATCTGAGATGTCCGGCATCAAGTCTGCGGATTATTCTGCCGTGGCTGTTTCGGGTGCCGAAGTAGAGACTGCCGATACCTTGAGTTCATGGCAGCTGAAGCAGATGGATTCAATGGTTGTGGCCAATGATTCCCTGGAGCTGAGGGATTCTCTGGTACGAGACTCCCTTGTCAGAGATTCCTTGCTGATTAAGCCGGCGCAGCCGGAAGAGGCAAAAACTGCGGAGCCTTTGGCTGCTGCTTTGGAGAATAAAAAATTTGTACTATCTTTGCAACCCTTTCGGACTCAGATTGTAGCAGCTTCCCAAGGCTACCTTCGGCGACGGGCACGTGTTACTGCCTTCCGGAAGGTTTCGCGGGTGTGTTGAAATTGGTAGACAAGCTAGACTTAGGATCTAGTGCCTACGGCGTATGGGTTCGAGTCCCTTCACCCGCACAAGGGGACAACTTCATCCGAAGTTGCCCCTTTTTTTATCCCATAACTAATTGAATATTTATCTAATACATCAAAGAAACTATTGACAGAAGTAGTTCGATAATCACCAATTTCGTCACTCCAAAGTATTCCGCGTGGAAATACAAGATTTTGAATTTTTCGCTTAGTTTCTAAATCGGCATTGTGCCATAAAATACTTAGATTTGAAGCAGTTGTGATAATGATTGGAATTTTCTTTTCAAGGTTCGATAAATTCAGATTACACTTATCCAATTCAACCAATATCACGTCTTTCCTGCTTCTATATTCTGTCATTGCAGTATCAAATGTATCCTTGTCTATTTTACCTGTTGCGAACCTCAACTGGGCCGCTTTAATATCATTATCTATTTCTGAAATATTCTTCTTGAACAGAGTGGCTTTTCTAAGAATATCCTCTGAATACTCTTTTATTATTGCATGTAATAATCCAGAAAAATTTGCTAAAAAATCTTCTGATAAATTATAACGACCCAGCATTGCCTCATATTTAAGATGCATTTCTTTTGCAGATACATTGGTCTTGCACCCTGCTTTATTACACTTGTAATAATCGTAGCTATGACATGCTTTCTTTGTTGTTTTCGTCTTTGTGTATGAAGTAAAAGGCGTACCATCCTTTTCACAGATGACATGCTTTGTTAATGGCAAATTGGGTTTTACCTTATTATGAGTATATTTACCAGTCCTGCCTGATAAGATATGTTGAACTTTTATATAGTCGGTATAACTTATTGCTGGCTCTATCTGGCCATCAATCATTTCAGAATTTGTTTGCTTATTGCATATCTTACCAGCATAAAACGGATTCGTTAATACTTTATGCAATGTCTGTTTTGATATCTCCAGTCCACATGCTGATAACTTTTCTATTATCTCACTATTGGAAATACCCTCTAATTTCCATTTAAAAGCCTCTCTAATCAACTTTCCGTCATTGTTGAGGTAACACCATGCCTCCCTGCTTTTACCGACTTTATAATACCCCAATGGCGCCTTTTGGCTCCATGCGCCACTTAGCATACACCCTGTCTTCCCGTCAACAAACTTATCAGTGCGGTTTTGATTATCCCAGTCTGCCATGTTGACGGTATTCTTCGCCATCAACATACCTTCTTTGGTTCTAGTATCTAATCCATATTTTGCTGCAACCACAACAATCCCAATCTCACGCATTTCATCCAACATTTTAGATGCTTGCCAACCGCATCTGGAAAATCTGTCAAATTCAGAAACTAGTATTACTGCAATATTGGAATTCTTCCTTACTACATCATACATCCCCTTTATCATCTTGCCAGGAGTTTTTGCACTTTCATGCTTACCTCCATAGTAACCTACAATATTATATCCCATTCTCTGGGCATAATCGTCACAAATTTCTTTCTGGGTTTTTAAACTACCTCCATTTTCTTCTTGATATTTTGTTGATACTCTGGTCCAGACAACGCATGTCTTGCCAGTTCTAATATTCCTATAATTTATCATTGTTATCCTCTTTTACGCACATTGTGAAAGCAATTTTAAATAAGCCTTCCACAAAATTTATTATTATGTTCTTTTCATCATTTAAACCATTGCATTCTAATAGTTTTTCAAGTTCAATATTCATTAAAATATAGTCGCGCTATATCCGTATCAATACGGTTATTAGGTTTTTATCCTCTCCAGAATTTCTTTTAATCATGGAGACTTCTGCTCGGAAAGGGAAACCATGAACCCTATAATCCAAATCTCTATTTGTCGATGGTAGTATTTTTGCGAAATTATTATTGCTGGAGAACCCAGCGGTTGAGGATTTATTCAGCCTCAACTATTCCAAAAATACAAATTTCATCTGGAGATAACAAGTTTTATAATGAGAATTCTTTCTTTACTCGCTGGACTGTACTAACAGAAACACTACATACTTTTGCAGCATCACGGACTGACAAACCTTTTTTCAGAGTTTTTATCACCTGCTGGTATTCCGATGCTTTCTGCTCATGGCTCTTAACACTACCTACTTTTCTCCCCATCTTGACACCCTTGGATTTTGCCAGTTCTCTGCCTTGAGAAAGCCTAAAGTAGATATTCTCACGTTCCTTCTCGGCACAGAACCCTAAGCAACTGATGTAAATAGCCATTACACTATTTACTTTGCCATCTTGGAAGAGCCTCAACCCTTCTTTCTGAAAATATAAATCAATATGATTATCCACACACGTTTTGATGGTCGCAAGCACTTCCCAGATAGCACGGCCGCATCTTGATAGTTCACTAACCAGTATTAAATCCACATTATTGGTTTTTGCATCTTCCAGACAAGCCGACAACACCTTCTTATCTTTAGCCGCTCCACTGATGTGTTCCTCATAGATGCCGCTAATCTCGTATCCTTGCCCCTTCGCATAATCCGACAGGGCCATAACTTGCCGTTCTGTGCTTTGCCTATCGTTGAGGCTTGATACCCTAGCATAAATGTAGCAGTTCATAAAAATCTTTGTTTAAGTTGAATACAGAAACCAGTATGTGTTCAAAGGTCTTTAGGATTAATTTGAATACATTCTTTTTCTGAATACATTTTACTTTCTTTACTTCTCTTGTTCTTCAGCTAATATATAGCTAATATTTAATATATGCAACTATTTTGCGACTTATTTTGAATAACTGCAACATTTTCTTAAATTTGCCCAAAGGTGATATTAATTGATAATGTAATGGACCATATAATAAAGCAGGTACGGACTATCGTCCATCTTGAAAAGGACGGTCAGCACTACTACTACGGTAACCTGAAAGCCCTTTGTGACCACTGGGACAAGGATGCCATCGGGGTCTCGTACTCGTACTTGAAAAACCTCAACATCTCTAGGGATAAGCCCTATCGGAATGATTATTGCATAATTAGGAAAGGTATCATTATAACATCTCCCCGACGGGACTAAAATAACTCATTCAAATGAAGAAACTTATTCTTTCGCTGGCAGTCATGTTCTCCTGCCTCGCCGCCTTCGGACAGAGGGAAATCATCTCTATGAACTGGGATGTTGTAAAGGAAATAGTGAAGGAAGACCCAGATGACGTTAGAGAACTCGTAAGCAGACTATCCGCACCAACCTTGGATACGACTCTTACATACAATGACCGTATCATCGCGTTCTATGGTCAATCTCTCCTCTCTAATGGAAAAGAAGCCGCGTTGGTAGATGATATGTCGAAACTGTACTCACAAAAAGACTACGTGAATGCCCTTGGTAAAGCGAGAGAAGCATTGGCAATCAACCCCCTTAATCTTCGTGCGCTGGACAGAGCAGGAATGTGTATCGCTTTGCTGATAGAGTCGGGAGATACTTCATATAGCAAGGATGAAGCGAAACAATACTTCAATCGGGCAATGAGGATTTACAATACTATCGCTATGACTGGACTGGGCGATGAGGAGTATCCATTCTGCGTGACATCCGTGGCAGATGAATATGAGTTTATGCGTAATTACCTTGAGCTTTACGAGTACGAAAGCCAAGCCCTTGTTGGGTTTTGCGATGTCTTCACCTTGAAGGAAACAAGCGAATACTATTCTGACAAAAAGATTTACTTCGATGCAACACGTCCTTTGGAAATGCTCGCAAAAGCCCTGGGACAATAGTATCGTTTCAAGATATGATATTATCTGAAGGTGATACACCAAAACTGGGTGTGTCACCTCTTTTTATACCTTAAATTGATACGGCAGAGGTTTTGATACACTACGCCAGCAAGTCTAGGAGTTCATGAGGATATGACATACCATCCTCTTTGTGTAATTTCGCCATCATCGCACGATACGGTTCCATTACCTTCGTGACATTAGTACCCCTGCTGGTATGTAGCTCTCGCATCTTAGCCTCAACCCGCTCTAGGTCATAATCACAGTCTTTGAGAACTAACATTGTAAAATACTCCTTCTTACTGGTCATCTCTATCGGCACTTTTTCTGGAGTTATTACTTTCTCCATGAAATCCTTTATTGGACTAGCTGACGAATTAAGTACATTGCTGAGTTTGTTGTTATCTAGCTTCAATGTAGTTCTGACTTGTTCTTTACTGTTGAGGTTTATCTCAAATCTGCATGTGCCATCAAATGCACCCTGCAACCCATAAGCCTCAATGAAACGCTTATTCGCCTCCTTCTGCATTTCTTTACCCTTATCGTATATAGTCATTCTCTTTTTGGTTTTTCTAGAGACAACGTTTTTTTCAACCACTAGATTTCCATTACGTAAAATGCGACTGATGAACTGGTGATAGTTACTAATGTGGCTACGGATGTAGGTGGTGAGTTTAGGTACATTTACACTGTGAACATCTTTGGTTACATCGGCTTTTACAACATCAGCATCCATCATCATATCCACATCAATACGACAAATACCCATAGCATTGATGTTCTCAAAACAATGTCTAATTGTATCCCTGGAAATCAGTTTCGGATAATCTTTACCAAGCACTTTACCACAGAATTCCACCACCACTTCCTTTTTTTGATAGTCTATCTTTATCATCAGTAAAAAGGGAACTTCTTGATAGTATTTGTATGCTGGCAACATACCAACCTTCTCTATCTTCTCAAATGGTTCCTCATCTATTATATCAATGGCATTTACATTGGCTACTAGCTTTAATTTATCAAACGTTACCACTCATTATTCATTTTCTTCTGCATTATTTTTGATGAATTCTTCCCCTTGATAAGTGGTGCAATTATGCTGTGTCTCCACTCACTGGGTATTTATTAGGAACAGTCTTCCAATACTCCTGCATTCCTTGGCTGATATGCATTTTATGTTCTGCCGATTTTGGCTTATTACGGCTACTGTTGCTAATCTTCTCTTTAACTTCATTGTCTAGCTCTCTATACTGTCTTTTATACTGGTTTGTCATATTATCTTAGGCGCTTAGTTGCCTCTCCTATATATAAATAGTAGGTTTTGTTGAAAAAGTAAATAAAAAAAGAGTAGTAGAGTTATTATTGTCTCCACTACTAGTTCCAATTAAGACGACATACTGATGCGCCTATTATCTATACCTTCTATTTTTCAAAAAAAGAGGGAGGGTACAGTACACATTTTATTGAAAATTAGGTGGGTGTTGAGGTATAATTGAATAATAATTCCTAATGGACTGGCCATAGAATGACCTACACAATATCACTTCGCATCATTAATGCATTGACACATATTCTGCATACCATTCTGCAAACGATAAAACCTTTTGCATATCACTACAAATAGTTCGATAATTGTTAACGATGCCGCACGCGATTGAGCCCGGCCATTGACGGCCGGGCTTTCGCGTGCTAGGGTGAAGAGACTGCTATCTACTACTTCAACTTGCTCCGCAAGTCTCGTTGACGTTCCGCCACGGCGCCTGATGGCGCCCTCGGCCCGTTACTATTTAGCGGGCTCCCACTTGCAGCGGACGGGGGAGACGATGGCGCCTTCCTTCTTGAGTTCAGCAAAGGCTTTGTCAACTTCTTTGCGGTCGATACCGGTGATTTCTGCAATCTTGCCGGCATTCACGGGTGCGCCGAATTCGCGCATTGCCTGTAATACTTTTTCTTTCATAATAATAGATGTTTGGTTATTGTTTAAGCTGTTTGATGATATCATCCAGCATGCCGAAGAGGCCTGGAACGGTTTCCGGAGTTACACTTTCGCAGATGACGGCGTTGCCGACGGTCTCGGGGACATAGGTCAGTTTCTTCTGAAGGTCACGCCCCTTCTTCGTTAGCTTCACAATCATCTGGCGGGCATCCTCCTTGCCCTTGCTGCGGGTCACTATACCCTCGGCCTCCATCCTTTTCAGAAGGGGAGTGACGGTGTTGGTCTCCAGCAGCAGGCGTTTTGCGATGTCGTTTACCGGCTGCTCATCCTTCTCCCACAGCACAAGTAGCACCAGATACTGAGGGTAAGTAAGACCATGCTCACCCAGCAGGGGATGATACGCCTGGGTTATCAGCCGGGAAGCAGTGTAAAGCCGGAAACAGAGCTGGTTCTCAAGTTTGAATTTTTCTTCAATCATAACATTTCTTCAATATCCTTCTCAAAAGAGGCAGGCTCGGCAACGGGAGCAAAGCGTTTGACGATGGTGCCGTCGCGGCTGATAAGGAATTTGGTGAAGTTCCAAAGAATGTCGCTATCCTTTTCCACGCTTTTGCTAAGGCCTTTCAGCAGTTTGTGTGTTGCTTTTGCCTTAAGACCTTTGTATTCTTCGGTGGGAGCGGCCGATTTCAAATAGGTATAGACAGGACTCTCTTCAGGACCGTTCACGTCTATCTTTTTCATCAGCGGGAAGGTGACGCCGTGGTTGATGCGGCAGAACTCGGCAATCTCCTCGTCGGAGCCGGGCTCCTGATGGGCAAACTGGTCGCAGGGGAAGCCTACGATAGCCAGTCCACTGTCTTTATACTTCTGGTACAGTGCCTCCAGGCCATCGTACTGCGGAGTGAAACCGCACTTGGATGCGGTGTTTACAATCAGGAGAACTTTGCCCTCAAACTGAGCGAAGTCAAATTCAAGACCCTTGTTGTTCAGGGCCTTGAAGTCATATATCTTTGCCATCTTACAGTTGCTTTACAAGCCAGTTCTGCAGACCTATCTTCTCTATGAGTTCCAACTGTGTTTCGCTCCAATACATATCCTCTTCTTCGTCAAGGGCGTATGCTTTGAGAATGTCGAAGGTCTTAAAGTCATCCTGCAGGGACAGGGTCAGCTGCTGGAGGACGGGCACTTCTTTATGTGAGACGGCGACATCGGACTTGATGTATTCCACGGGATCGGTGAAGACAGTCACTTCGGGAGCAGCTTCAACCTTCGGAGTTCCGCCGAGGTCAAGGATGCGGTCAATGAATTTGTCTACCCATCCCATTTCTTCGGCAGCGTGCTCTG
>JAEEGL010867032.1_pt1 | contig 34190 bp, 18 predicted proteins | sample 9134231 | NCBI WGS metagenome assembly JAEEGL01 (sample SAMN16246548, study PRJNA631951) | gut metagenome | biome: gut microbiome; feature: rumen; material: fiber-attached | host: Bos | place: Iran: Karaj | collected 2018-10 | reverse complement strand
TCCTCATGCTGAAATCGCGCCTTAAATTTTGCGAGGCCAACGCTTGCCGATTTATCACTGCTTTTTACTTCGACAGCCACCAGCTTTTGCTGTTTTTTCATAATAAAATCAACTTCATCATTACCATCACGCCAATAATATACATCATAGTGAGCTACAAAAGCACTGTTTACAATATGAGCCCCGATGGCCGATTCAAATATCTGCCCCCAACGTCGGCGGTCGCTTATGGCTGCAGTTAAAGTGTCTTCCTGCGAGATGCAGAGAAGGGCATTATTAAAAACCTGATATTTGGGAATACTGGCCCTTTTACGCGCCATATCGGGCGAGAATTTTTGCAGACCGGCCAGTAAAGAGGCTTCTTTTAAAAGATCCAAGTACCCGGCTAATGTCACGGTGTTACCGGCATCCTGTAAGGCGCCTATCATTTTAGTCAGTGACAATAATTTTCCGGAATAGGCTGCGCCAAGCTCAAATGTTTGCCGGAGTAGCGCCGGTTTGCTAATAGAAGTTTGCATTAAAATATCGCGCTGGATTGTTGCCTCAACCATCGAAGCGGTGATGTAATCCCGCCAGCGCCGTTCGTCTCCGAGCAAAGAGACTGCTCCGGGATAGCCGCCATAATAGATGTATTGTTCCAAAGAAAGGCCGAAAGCGTCACGCATTTCTGGGTAAGTCCAATGGCCCAGACGCAATACTTCAAAACGGCCCATCATCGATTCGGCCAGACCCTTTTCTAGGAGAACCCGCGAAGAACCGAGCAAAACAACTTTAATATTAAGGCCTTGAAAAGTGTCGTCATCCCATTCTTTTTTGATAAATTCGCTCCAATGGTTAATTTTTTGAATCTCGTCAAATACCAGCAAAAATTCGGAAAGTCCCTGCACCCGCATCATGAGGCGCACTTGCTGCCAGGAGTCGTGAACCCAATTTTCCTGATTTTGCAGCACTGCATCGGCATTAAGCATTTTGCTCGGGATTTTTATGTTGCTAAGCACCTGGCGTATAATGGTAGTTTTCCCTACCTGGCGCGGGCCAGTTAGTACTTGAATAAAACGTCGCGGTTCAAGAAGACGCTCGGTAATGGTTTTATATGCCGGTCGGCTGAATATTTGTTGCATTGCTGAAAATCCTTTGGTTTCAAATAATTATTTTGCAATTGCAAAAATTACTCAGTGCATATAGTAAAATTACTCAGTATGATGAGTAAAATTACTCAGTGCACTGAGTATATCTCAAGGGCTTCGTTTGGCAAGAAAATAAAAACTTGTCACCCGCCTTATTTCATAATAAATGAAGCGCCTTGTGAGGAGGCCTGATAAAATGACTGCTCCGGCAAATGCTGTTTATTCTCCGTTTTTTGTAAAATCTACCTGTAAATTGGTTAAGTTAGATGATTCTGCCGGTATTTCTATGCTGGAGCATTTGGCCGAGCCGCTTTTACTTGCCGCTGATGAAGAGGGGCTAAAAGTAGCTCCTTATGACCAAAAAGCTCTGACTTTACAGGCTTATAGCGGAGCAGCGGCACTGGTGGCTATTTTGCCGCCTGCGCTTCCCGGTGCTTTGGGTAGCGCCTCTTTTTGCCGGGAATATGGCCTAAAATATGCCTATGTTGGCGGCGGTATGGCCAATGGTATTGCCTCGGTTAAGATGGTGGCTGCTTTGGCAAAGGCTGGTATGCTGGGCTTTTTTGGAACCGGCGGCCTTTCACTTGCTAATATCGAAAAGGCCATTTTAGAGCTGAAAGAGCAGTGCGGGGAAAAGCCCTTCGGCTGCAATTTACTACATAATCCATACTCACCGGCAGTGGAAGAAGCCACAGTAGATCTCTATTTAAAACACGGGGTTACCATGGTGGAGGCCGCCGCCTACCTGGACCTCACCAAAGCTATTGTGCGCTATCGTTTGCACGGGCTTAAAAGAGACAGCGCAGGGCAGGTGGTGGCTCCCAACAAGGTGATGGCCAAAATTTCGCGTATTGAACTGGCGCGTAAATTTCTGGCGCCGCCGCCGCTCAAATTGGTGAATGCGCTTTTAGCAGAAGGCAAAATAAGCCAAATTGAGGCCGAGCTTTCGCAGGAAATCCCTATGGCCGGGCAAATTACTGTGGAAGCCGATTCCGGCGGGCACACCGATAAGGGAGCATTTATTACCCTTTTGCCCACTATTCTGGCCCTTAAAGAAAAATTGGTAAGCGAATATGGCTACAAAGTAGAGGTGCACATTGGCGGCGGCGGCGGTATTGCCACCCCGGCGGCGGCCTATGGCGCTTTTGCCATGGGCGCGGATTATTTAGTGACCGGTACTGTTAATCAGGCTGCGATGGAGTCCGGTACTTCCGATTTGGTCAAAGAACTTTTGGCCACGGCCGAGCAGCCAGATGTCACAATGGCCCCGGCTGCCGATATGTTTGAAATGGGCGTAAAGTTGCAAGTGCTCAAAAGAGGCACCTTTTTCCCCGGCCGAGCCCAGCGCCTCTTTGATGATTACAAGGCTTATAACGGGCTGGAAAATATGCCGGAGAGCGAAATAGCCTATTTGGAAAAGAATATCTTTAAGGCTAAAATTGCTGATATTTGGGGCGAAACAGCCGAATATTGGCAAAAGCGCGACCCGGATCAGCTGGCCAAAGCGGCCAAAAACGGGCGGCATAAATTTGCGCTTATCTGCCGCTGGTATTTAGGCTTTAGCTCGCGCTGGGCCATTAAGGGCGAAAAAGATCGGCAGGGCGATTTTCAAATTTGGTGCGGGCCGGCCATCGGGGCCTTTAATGAATGGACTCGCGGCACTTTTTTGGCTGATTACCATGCACGCCATGTTGACCTTATTGCCCTAAATATTCTATATGGAGCAGCGTTACTTAGGCGCCAGGCTCTTATAAAGGCCTATTGCGCTTCTCTCACCGGCGATTTGGTATCGCCGGCTCCGCGGAGTCTGGTGGCAATTAAGGAGTTGATTAGGTGAATAAATCTTCTTTCTCGCCTATTGCCGTTGTTGGCATGGGCTGTATGTTTCCTAAAGCGGCAAATCTTGAAAAATATTGGAAAAATATCCGTGAAGGCGTGAGCGCTATTACCGATATTCCGCCAACACATTGGAAAGTTGCCGATTATTACGATCCCGACCCACATGCCCCGGATAAAGTCTATGGCAAGCGGGGCGGTTTTTTGGATACTGTGCCCTTTGAGCCGCTAAAATACGGTATTGCGCCGCGTGATTTAGAAGCCATTGATACTTCACAGCTTTTAGCTTTAGTGGTGGCCGAAGAAACCCTTAAAGACGGTGGTTACGGCGTCGGCGGACGCCCCTTTGACCACGAAAAAGTAAGCGTTATTATGGGCGTCACCGGCACTTTGGAACTGGTGATTCCCCTGGGAGCTCGTCTTGGCCACCCCATTTGGAAAAAAGCTTTGGCCGATGCCGGGGTAGATGAAGAAACTTCCAAAGATGTAATGGCAAGAATTTCAGATAGTTATGTCTCTTGGCAGGAAAATTCTTTCCCTGGTCTTTTGGGTAATGTGGTTGCCGGGCGCATTGCCAATCGCTTTGATTTGCATGGCACCAACTGTGCTGTTGATGCCGCCTGTGCTTCATCTTTTGCCGCTATGAATCTGGCTGCTATGGAGCTTATTAACGGCCAGGCTTCTATGGTTTTGGCCGGCGGTGTTGATACTTTTAACGACATTTTTATGTACACCTGTTTTAGTAAGACACCGGCTCTTTCCCCGAGCGGCGAGACACGTCCCTTTGATTATAAGAGCGATGGTATTCTTTTAGGCGAAGGCATTGGCATGGTGCTTTTAAAACGCCTGGAAGATGCCGAACGCGATGGAGACCATATCTACGCGGTATTAAAAGGAATTGGTACTTCTTCCGACCCTAAAGGCAATGCTGTTTACGCGCCGAGTTCTGAAGGGCAGGAGCGGGCTCTCAGGCGAGCCTATGAAGTAAGCGGTTTTGCGCCGGAAAGCATTGATTTGGTTGAAGCTCACGGCACAGGAACCAAAGCCGGTGATGCCGCTGAGATAAAGGGTTTATTGAAAGTTTATGACCAAGTGCCGGCGCATAATGCCGCTCTGGGCAGCGTAAAATCCATGATTGGCCACACCAAGGCGGCAGCCGGCATGGCCAGCTTTATCAAGATGGTTAAAGCTCTTCAGGAAAAGGTTTTACCGCCCACTATAAATATAGAAAAGCCCAGTGCTATTTTAGCTGACAGTAATTCGCCGTTTTATTTAAATACGGTAAAGCGGCCGTGGGTGCGCAGCTCGAACCATCCGCGACGCGGGGCGGTGAGTGCTTTCGGCTTTGGCGGAGCCAATTACCATTGCGTAGTGGAAGAATACGAAAAAGCCGCCCCTAAGGTTAATTGGGATGGCACTGTTTTGCTCTTGCCAATTTCCGGGAGAACTCAGCATGAACTTCTGGAAAAACTAAATATTTTGCGCGAGTTACCTGATGCTGTAGCTGTGCGTGAACTGGCCGATAAATGGGCATCTGATTATTCCGCAAAAGCTGATATGCGCCTTATTTTGGCGGCCAAATGGGCTGATTTGCCGGCCGAAAAACCGCTCTCGGCCCTAGCCGATGTGGCCGCCGCCGAGCTTAAAAAGCGGCCCAACGAGCCAAGCTGGTCATATAAAGGCTGGTATTTTGGCAGCGGACCGCAGATAGGCGAGGTAGCGGCAGCCTTTCCGGGGCAGGGAGCGCAATATCCGGGAATGCTTAGAGATTTGGCTTGCCAGTTCCCAGAGATGCACGAGATGCTGGATATTTGCGCCGCCGCTTTGCCGGAAGCGACCATAGCTGATGCCATATATCCGAAAATTGCTTATGATCCAGGGCAAATAGAAGCACAAAAAGCGGCACTTACTGCCACCAAGGTGGCCCAGCCGGCCATTGGCACTTTATCTTTAGCCGCCTTTGATATTCTGGCTGGTTTTGGCTTTAAACCGGCGGCGGCTATTGGCCATAGCTATGGCGAGATAACAGCTTTGGCGGCGGCCGGGGTGATTGCTAAAAGTGATTTGCCCAAAATTTCTCGCAAGCGCGGGGAGCTCATGGCCGGTGATGGCAGAGATCGCGGCGGCATGATGGCCGTAACCATGTCACTGGATGAACTTGCTGATTTTATTAAACAAAATAAAATCAATCTCACTATTGCCAACCGCAATGCCCCGAAGCAAAATGTCTTGTCCGGCGATAAAGCGGAAATTGAAAAAGCTTATGAACTTTTGCAAAAGCAGGGCGTTTCGGCCACAAAGTTACAAGTGGCCGCCGCTTTTCATAGCCCCTATATGGCTGAAGCAAGAGAACCTTTTGCCGACTTTTTAAGGCCGCTGAATTTTGCCGCGCCGGCTTTCCCGGTTTATGCCAATATTGATGGCGAGCCCTATAGCGGTACGGCGGAAGATGCCAAAAAACGCCTGGTTTCTCAATTAACTTCGCCGGTTGAGTTTGTCAAAGAGGTGCAAAATGTTTATGCCAAAGGGTGTCGCATTTTTGTGGAAATCGGCCCCAATAGGCAACTTAGCGGCCTCATTAAGCGCATTATTACCGATAAAAATGTGCATATTATCGCCCTTGACAATTCCCGTGGCAAAGATAACGGCCTTCTGGATTTGGCTGCTCTTCTGGCCGAACTTAGCGCTCTTGGGGTGCCGCTTAATCTCTATAAGTGGCAAAATAGCTCCGCTTATACTAAGAAAGACGAACAAAAAGGAAAGAATCACTTGACTATTCCGCTTTCTGGGGCCAATTATCGCTCACCGCATACGCCTCGGCCACCGCGCCAGGTGGTTAAGAAGGCGGAGGAATTAAAACCTGAGGTTAAAGAGCATTTTGCCGAGCCGCAGGAATTTAAGGAAGTAGAAATTGTGAATAACAAAACACAAAGCGAACAAAATATGGTTAATTATCAGCAACTTAATGAACAGTACATAATGGCGGCCAATGAGAGCCTTAAAGCTCTTCTTACCATCCAAACGCAAACAGCCGCTCTGCATCAGCAGTTTTTGGCCAGCCAGGCGCAAACGATAGCCCGCTATCAGCAGCTAGTGGAGCGTCAGCAAAATATTCTTCTCGGTATGCCGCTGGCGCCGCTTACTCAGCCGCAAATGGCTTTACCGCCGGTGCCGCAATATGTTATGCCGGAACCTATAGCCGCTTTGCCTTTTGCTACTGCGCCGGCTCCTGTTCCTGTGGCCCAGCCTGTTGCTACACCAAATGTGAATATGAGCTACCAACCCATGGCTCCGGCTGCTGCTGCCCCGCAAGCTAAGCCGGCAGTGGAGCGGGTGAATACGCCGATAACTGTTCCTACTCCGGCACCGGCACCGGCTCCTCTCACCAATGTCGTTGCCACACCTAAAACTGCTCCTGTTGCCGCTGAGCCGGCTAATAGGGCTGCCCCGGAGGCTTCTCAAGGGGTTATGCAGGTGGTGATGGATGTTATCAGTGAAAAAACCGGCTATCCCACCAGTATGCTGGATGCCTCTATGGGGCTCGACAGTGATTTAGGTATTGATTCTATTAAGCGGGTGGAAATTCTCTCTGCTTTAGCCGAGCGTTTGCCGGACAGCCCGGAGCTGGGTGCCGAAAAACTCAATGAACTCCCAACCTTAGGTGATGTGGCTTCTTATCTTTCCGGTGGCACATCTGCCGAAAAGCCTGCTTCTACTATGGCTCCGGCTCCCACTGCCGCTGATGATGATAAAGTCACCAAGACAGTTATTGCCGTAGTGAGTGAAAAAACCGGTTATCCTACCAGTATGCTTGACCTTTCCATGGGACTTGATAGTGATTTAGGCATTGATTCCATTAAAAGAGTAGAAATTCTCTCCGCTTTGGCTGAGCGCTTGCCTGACGGCCCGGAGCTGGGTGCCGAAAAGCTCAATGAGCTGCCTACTTTGGGAGATTTAGCCAGCTATCTGGCCGGCGGAATGTCTAAAAAAAAACAGTAACAACTGAAATAGTTGAAAAAAATCCTCAAGAAAATTCACTAGATCGCTATATTCCAGTTTTAACCCCGCTGCTCCTGCCAATTGATGGAAAGGCCGTTTTCCCGCCTGAAAAGGCCCTGGCTGTTTGGGGCGGTGATGAGGAGCTTGCCGAAGAATTAGTGGCAACTTTGCGCCGCTTTGGGGCACGAAATGTGTTGCTTTTGCACAGTGAAGTGTCGCAATATGTTTTGCCGGCCGATTTAGCGGCTTTGATTGTGGTTATCGGCGATAAGGAGCCACCGCTTGCCCTCATAAAACAAGCGGCGCCGCTTTTGCGCCAAAACGGCGCGGCCGGTGGGGCGCTTTTAGCTGGAGTTACCGCTCTTGATGGCGGCCTGGGCTTTAGAAATCTGGCTGATATTTCAAAAGCGCCAAGAGCTGCTATCTTAGGAATAATAAAGAGTATTTCTCATGAGTGGCCGGAAGTTTCCTGCCGGGTTATTGATATTGACCCAGATTGGCAGGGGCCTCTAAGAGCCAATAAAATCGCCAATGCTTTGCAAGCCGGTTTGCCACTCGAAGTTGGCCTTACAGCCGATGCAGCCTATCAGCTGATATTAGAAAAGGTTGATCAAGAGGCAATAGCGGAGTGGCGCCCGGATGCCGGTGAAGTGGTGGTTGTTAGCGGCGGTGCTCGCGGGGTAACCGCCCACATTGCCCGTAAACTGGCTCATTCCGGTGTAAAATTACATCTTTTAGGGCGCAGTGCTATGCCGGAAGAACTGCCGGAATGGTGCAAAAATGTGGCTTCATTGGATGAGATGAAACAGGCAGTGATGGCCAATACCGCCGAACTATTGACCCCGAAAATGGTGCAGGGCAAAGCCAAAAAGCTCATGGTTGATAGTGAAATATTAGCCACTTTGGCAGCTTGTCGCGAGCAGGGTGCCGAGGTTAATTATCACAGTATTGATGTAACCGATGGCGCGGCCATTAAAGAGCTTATCGGCGAAATAACTGAGCAAGAAGGGCCGGTTAGCGCTCTTGTGCATGGCGCCGGCGTCTTGGCTGATAATTTATTCACCGCCATGAGCGATGAAGATTACTGGCGCGTATATAATACAAAAGTGGTTGGATTTAATAATCTTTTAGCTGCCTGTGGCAACTCATTGAAACACATAGTACTTTTTTCTTCTACTACAGCCCGCTTAGGGAGACGCGGCCAAAGTAATTACGCTGCTGCTAATGAAGTACTAAATAAAAGTGCCGAAGCCTATCAAAGGACACATCAAAATTGTCTTGTAAAAGCCATGGGTTGGGGCCCATGGGCCGGAGGAATGGTTAATAGCTCTCTGGCGCGGCTCTTTAGTGAAGAGGGAATTGGCCTCATTGATTTAGAAGCCGGTGCCGACCTCCTGGCTCGTGAGCTGGCGGAGACCAAAGGCGCGGTGGAAGTAGTTGTTTTAAAAGCCGGAAGTTTGTTGCCGGCTGAGCTTTTTGTGCCGGTGGAGCCCAAGACCGCTACTGGCGATTTTGGTGAACTGGCCTTTAAAAGTGAGATTTCACTAGAGTCTGTGCCTGTTTTGGCGAGCCATGCTTTGGGCGATCATTATGTGGTGCCATTTGCCTTGGCTCTGGAGTGGCTTTTGGAAGGCGCTTTGGTGCTGGCTCCGGGAAAAAATATTGCTTCTATTAATAATGTACGCTTGCTGTCCGGTTTAAAACTTGGGGTAAACGAAGCAATAGCTATTTATGTCTGCGGCAAAAAAACAAATGATAACAGTATGTTGCTGAGTATTTTAAATCGTCGTGGCGGAGTGCTTTTGCCGGCTTATCAAGCCGAAGTAGTGCTTTCGGACGAATTGCCGGAGGTTTCTAAGGAGGTTATAAAGCTCTCAGCTCTGCGCAAAGTGCCACTAAAAGTTGCTGATATTTATAAAAAATATCTATTCCATGGGCGTAAATTGGTGGCTTTTACCGATAAACCGGCACTTTCGGCAGCGGGAGCCAGAGTACATGCCCATGTCAGCGGCGGGGCGCAGGAATGGCTCAAGGATCCACTAAGTGATGAGTGGCTTGGTGAACCGCTGCTCTTAGATGGTTGTTTTCAACTGGCTATAGTTTGGAGCACGGAGCAGCTTGGTGAGCCATGCTTGCCGGTGAGTGTTGGTAAATATAGTCAATATGTTACCTCTTTCCCAAGTACATCTGTTGAGATAAGTATGCGACTTAAAGAGCAAAATGGTAAAAAACTATTTTTTGACATATCGCTGAGTTCTGGTAACAAGTTATTGGCCTTTTTGGAAGATTATGAGGCCTTAATGGATGGGCGGCTTACTGAGGCCTTTGCAGCCGGCCGCAAAACTGGGGCCGGGGTGCCCTAAAATATTGGTCAGTTAAATGATAGAACAAGATTATGTGGCAATCGTCGGCCTGGGGGCCACAGTACCAGCCTCGAAAAATATTGAAGAATTTTGGGAACATATAGAGCGTGGCGATAATTTGGTGGCACCTGTTCCGCCAGAGCGCTGGACTCTTAATCCCGCTGCCGCTTATGCTCCGGCAGTGGGGATTATCGACAAAGTGCTTTCCAAAAAAGCGGCGCTTTTGTCTCCGGATGCTTTGGCTGATGCCAGGTTGCAACAGGTGGCGCCGGAGCTTTTAAACGGCGACCCCACAGTGCTTCTCGCTCTTCTTACCGCTATTAAAGCGCTGGAAAATGTGAATTATTCGGCTCTCGATAGAGCACGGGTTGGGGTAATATTTGGCAATATAGCTCTGCCAACTTTGGGGGCTGGGGCTCTGGCTGATTATTATATAGGCGACCATTTTAATAATCTATTATGTGAAAAACTGGGGCTAGCCAAGCAGCAAAAGACAGAAATTACAGCAAGTTACCGCACGGCGACGGCTTGGCCGGCAGCAGCTGTCTGCCGCCATTTCGGCTTTGGCGGTGAGTGTTTTACTCTGGATGCCGCCTGCTCCAGTGCGCTTTATGCCGTTAGTCACGGTGTGGAAGAACTCAAGGCCGGCCGGCTCGATATGGTGATCACCGGCGGTATGGCTATGCCCGATCCGCTCTTTACGCAAATGGGCTTTTCGCAGCTCAGAGCTCTTTCGCCCAGCGGCCTTTGTGCGCCTTTTGATTATAAAGGCGACGGCCTGGTGGTGGGCGAGGGCGCCGCTTTTGTGGTTTTGAAACGCCTTAGCGATGCTCTTAAAGCCGGGGATAAAATATATGCCATAATTCGCGGCTTTGGGCTCTCCAATGATTTAATGGGCAACCATTTGGCTCCCAGCGAGGACGGCCAAATACTTGCCATGAAAAAAGCCTATAAAATGGCTGGGTTAGAACCCTGGAATGTGGATCTTATCGAGTGCCATGCCACCGGTACGCCGCTGGGCGATGCCGTGGAATTTAATTCGCTCAAAACTATGTGGCAGGGAGCGCCTAAAGCGGCGCGGGCTGTCATCGGCTCGGTTAAATCCAATATCGGCCATTTGCTCACCGGTGCTGGCGGCGCGGCTCTTATTAAAGTGCTCATGGCTATGGAAAAGGGCGTTTTGCCGCCAACAGCCAATTTTGAGCGGCCAGCGGCCAAAATAGACTTAAATAACAGCCACTTTTCTGTGCTTAGCCGGGCAGACTCATGGGATAGCAAGCAGCGTCTCGCCGCCGTCAGCGGCTTTGGTTTTGGCGGCATAAATGCTCATGTTATTGTTGAACAATATCATGAGCCGCTCATACCCTTGCCCCCGCCGCCGCCAGCCACCCGGCGCGCAGTGGCTATTGTGGCCATAACTGCCGAAGAAAAGGGGCCGGATGAGGAAATAAAAGTGCCGCTGGGGCGCTTTAAAATTCCGCCTCTGGAGCTAAAGGAGGCCTTGCCGCAGCAGCTTATGATGCTTAAAGCGGCAAGTCTTGCAGCGCAAATAGCGCCGCCCTCTGTGGCGCCGGAAAAGCGGGCCGTATATATCGGTATTGCTCTTGATATGACTACCAGTAATTACCATTTGCGCTGGAAATTAAAGGAGAATTTACCCAGGTGGCTGGCGGCGGCGGGGCGGACGTTAGCGCCGCAAGAAGCCGAAAATTTAGCCACTGATTTGGCCGATAGCCTCTCACCGCCCTTAAATGCCAATCGCACTCTGGGTGGGCTTGGCAGTATTGTGGCCTCGCGCATTGCCCGTGAGCTCAAAGTAGCCGGCCCGGCTTATGCCCTAGAGAGCGAAGAGCTTTCCGGCTTTACCGCTCTTAGCCAGGCTTATCATGCCGTGGCCGGCGGAGAGATTGATTGGGCCCTTTGCGGCGCGGTAGATTTACCCTCCGATGTGCGTACTTCTGCTATTTATGCTGCCCAGGGTGTCAGCGATTTGCGAGACGGGGCAGTGGCTCTGGTGCTCCGCCCACTAGAGGCGGCGCGGGCAGCCGGCGAAAAGATTTTAGCTGTTATTTCAGATGTTTCCTCTTCTATTAATAAGGCAGCAGCTTGGCCGGCGGGCTTACCTTGCTACGGCGCGGCTACTCCGCTATTTCAGCTTAAAGAAGCTCTTACCATATTAGATAAAGAGCGCGAACCATTTGGGCAAAGCATTAAGCTAACTTTGCAAAATAGTTCGCTTATTGGCGGAACTGGCCATTTGACGCTCACCGCGCCGCCGGCCGATATGGCCAATACTGCGCAAATTCCTGAGCAACCGGCGCTCTTTGTTATCTCGGCAGATAATATCGAAAAATTGCATGATATTACTGTAAATCTCTGGAAAATGGCCACCACTGCCGAAAAGCCGCTGAATGAACTGGCGGCACTTGCTTACAAGCTGGCACCATATAATTACGCGGCCAAAGAGGTGGTAGCTATTTTAGCCAAAAATAGTGAAGAGCTGGTGCATTTGCTCTCGATGGCGCTTGATGCCGAGTTGCCAACACTGGAGCATTTGGCTCCCGGGCGCATCTTTTACGTTAAAAAGCCTATTCAGGGTAAAGTGGCCTTTACTTTGCCCGGTTCCGGTAACCATTATATCGGCATGGGGCAAAAACTCTCTGCCGCTTTCCCTCAGGTGGTGCGGCGGATTGAAGAAAAATATGGCTCTATTTCCGGGCGCTTAAATCCGCAAAAACTTTGGCATGGCAGCAAAAAAGAGCTGGATAAAGACCATCCGGCCATGATTTTGGGCCAAGTGAGCGTGGGCTGCCTGGGCTGGGCCATTATGAAGGAATTGGGCCTTAAACCTGCTGCCGGCATCGGCTATTCTTTGGGCGAAACAGCATCGCTTTTTGCTTCGGAAACCTGGACCGAGCGTGCTCTTATGGAAGAGCGGGTAAAAAAGAGCAATCTCTTTACCACTGAGCTGGCCGGCCCCTGCCTGGCTGCCGCCCGCCACTTTGGCCTCCCCGCTGGCACTCCGCTTAATTGGTCTTTGGGCGTTATAAATCGCTCAAAAGAGGAAGTGCAAAAAAATATTGGCGATTTTTCGCGCGTCTATCTTTTAATTGTCAATAGTTATGATGAATGTGTCATCGGCGGTGAAAAGGAACAGGTGGCTAAATTTGTCAAAGCTATCGGCGCTCATTTTGTGCCGGTGCATGGTGTTACCACGGTTCATTGTTCGGTCACCAACGAAGTTTATGACGCCTATCACGATTTGCACCTCTTAAAAACCACTCCCGACCCCGAAGTGGCTATTTATAGCCCGGCTTGGGGCAAAGCCTACATTCCAACCAGAGAATCGGCCGCTTTATCTGTAACCGAACAGGCGGTAAAAGGCCTTGATTATCCAAAGGTTATAGAGCAGGCTTATAAAGATGGTTTCCGCTTTTTTGTGGAAATGGGCCCCGGGCGCTCAGCCTCGCGCATGATTGATAAAATTTTGGCCGGGAAGGAGCATGTGGCCACTTCCATAATGGTTGACGGCGATGAGTGGATAGCGCTTTTAGAGAGTATGGCTATTCTTGCCGCCCACCACCTGCCTGTAGAGATTGAAAAATTATTTCCTAAGGAAATTCCAATGGTTAATGATTCAAAACTCGGTGATATTGCGGTTCCCAGTCACCATAAAGTTTATTTCCCCAAAGAAAAAGTGGCTCCTTTGGCCGCCCCAATATCTAAGCCCCAACCTGCTGTTGCCCAGGTGCCAAACGTAAGTGGCGGAATAGTGCCCAATATTGCCGATGATGTGGTTAATCTTTCGCTCACCGCCGCCGCTGCCCATAGCGCTTATCTGGCTTATTCGCAGCAGATGGAAAAGCTTCTCTTGGAGCAAGATTTATTAAATGGCCTCATGGGGCAAAATAAGGGCACTCCCCAAACAGCTCAAAGCTATAACTACCAGCCTTTATTTAATATTTCTACTCAATTTGCGGTGCCGAAAGCCTTAACTCGCGAGCAATGCCTAACTTATGCCGTTGGCAAGATTGGCGATGTTCTGGGTCCCAAATATGCCGCTATTGATAGTTATCCCACCCGGGTGCGCCTGCCGGCCGAGCCTTTGATGCTGGTTGATCGCATTACCAAAATAGAAGCAGAGCCGCAAAGCATGACCTCTGGCCGCGTGGTGACCGAGCATGATGTGCTGAAAAACGGCTGGTACCTCGATGGCGGGCGCATTCCCACAGCCATAGCCGTGGAAGCCGGGCAGGCCGATCTGTTTTTAAGTGGCTACCTGGGCATTGATTTAGAAACCAAGGGCCTGGCTGTTTACCGCCTTTTGGATGCCGTGGTGACTTTCCACAGCGAATTGCCGGCAGCCGGAGAAGTGATTGTTTATGATATTCATATTGAAAAATTCTTCCGCCAGGGTGATGTGTGGCTCTTTAAGTTTCATTTTGAAGCTACAGTAAACGGCAAGCCGCTGCTTTCCATGACCGACGGCTGTGCCGGTTTCTTTACCGAGGCCGCTTTGGCCGCCGGCAAGGGTATTGTGGAAAGGCCGCTGGATTTGAAAGCGGCCACCAAAGGTTATCTGGAAGGCTGGCAAAATTTTGTCACTCCGCCGCAGGGTGAGAGCCTGGATAACCGCCAGGTGGAGGCTTTAAGAGCGGGCGATTTAGCCACAGCTTTTGGGGCGGAATTTGCCGGCCTAATGATAAAGCGCCCTTATACCATTCCCGGCGGCCTGATGCATCTTGTGGATTATGTTGAAAATATTGACCAAAATGGCGGCCGCTTTGGCCATGGCCTTATTCGTGCCCATGCGCACATTAGGGGTGATGAGTGGTTTTTAACCTGCCATTTTGTGGACGACCAGGTGATGCCCGGCACGCTGATGTATGAATGTTGCCTGCATACTTTGCGCATTTTCCTCTTGCGCCTGGGCTGGGTTGGCGAGGAAGGGCAGGTGACTTCTACCCCGGTTATCGGTGTCTCCTCGCGCCTCCGTTGCCGTGGCCAGGTTAAATCCACTACAAAATTAGTAACTTATGAAATACACTTGAAAGAAATCGGCTATAATCCAGCGCCTTATGTTTTGGCCGATGCTTTAATGTATGCTGATGGCCGCCCCATTGTGGAAATCGGCAATATGAGCTTGCAACTTAACGGGCTCACCCTGGGCAATTTGCAGGAGCTTTGGCAGCGTGGAAGTGGGCAAATAGGCCAAAAAAGCTTGCAAAAACCGGCTTTTACCTATGAACAAATTCTGGCTTATTCCAGCGGCAATCCTTCGGAATGTTTTGGCGCTCCTTACCGCATTTTTGATGCCGATGGCACGCGCAAGCTGGCCCGCTTGCCGCGCCCGCCTTTCCAATTGGTGGACAGAGTCTTAGAAGTGCATGGTGAGCCTTTTGTGATGAAGGCGCCGGCTTCCTGCCGCTGCCAATTTGATGTAAAGCACGACCATTGGTATTTTGCCGAAAATCGCCAGCGCCATATACCATTTGCCATTTTGCTGGAAATTGCCCTGCAACCGTGTGGCTTTTTGGCTGCCTATGTCGGTTCCGGCCTAACCTCTGATAAAGATTTGCATTTCCGCAATCTTGGTGGTGATGCTGTCTTGCTCAAAGAGCTGACTGCCGGTGATTATACGCTAACGGTAGATGCCGTGCTTACGGCGGTGGCGGCGAGCGGCGGCATGGTTATTCAGCATTTTACTTTTAAAGTGTATAGAGAAAATGAGCTTATATATGACGGCAAAACCTATTTTGGCTTTTTCTCCGACGCGGCTCTGGCTGAACAAGTGGGCATTCGCGAGGCCAAAATATATGAATTAACCGCCGCTGAAGAACAAATAAAAGAACAATTTCCATTGCTTACTGCCGCGCCCATGCCCACCGCCACCTGGCAGATGGTGCGTGATGTCACCGTTTGGTTGCCGGAAGGCGGGCCGCATAAAAAGGGCTTTATTCGCGGCACTATTCCAGTTGAGCCCGACCGCTGGTTCTTTAAAGCGCACTTTTATGAAGACCCGGTGTGGCCTGGTTCCCTCGGCCTCGAAGCCTTTTTGCAACTTCTAAAGACCGCGCTGCTGAAGAAAACCGGGCGCACTCAAGGCGAATTTTCCACCATTATGACCGGTGCCAAGCATGAGTGGCTCTATCGCGGCCAGGTTATCCCGCGCGATTCTCTGGTGACGGTGGAAGCATCTATTAAAGAATTTGATGCCGAAAAAGGGCTGATTAAGGCTGATGGCTTCCTCTCGGTTGACGGCCGCCATATTTATCAAATGACTGATTTTGTGCTGACTATTGATTAGAACGCTGGGGATTATATGTATGAGGCTGGTTTATTCCGGTAATCTGGTGACCAGGTAAACAGCGCCGCCGCCGCGCCATACATGGAGCAGGAGTTTTTGGCCTTTTTTGAGCTCCTTGCTGGCAGACATATAATCATCGGTATTATTTATACTTTTGCGGTTGATGGAAATAATGACATCACCACGCTGTAAAAAGCCTCTTAAGGGGCTATTCATGGCCACGCCATTTACCACCACCCCTTTTAAATCATCCGGCACTTGGAGGCGCCGGCGCAATTCTGGAGAGAGCGAGCCGATTTCCAAACCCAGTTCTTTGTTATCTGAGCCTATGCTTTCGTCTTCCTGGGCTTCTTCGCTGGAAAGTCCCTTGTTGCGATCGGATAATTTAATGGAAATATTCTTATTTTTGCCATCGCGAATAATAGCCACATCGACTTTGGAACCAGGGGCCAAGGAGCCGACAACTTTAGTTAAATCATTATGATTTTTTATTTTTTTGCCATTTATGGCAGTTATTATATCGCCATGTCTTAAGCCGGCTTTAGCGGCCGGGCTGTCTTTCATGATTTGGCTTACCAGTGCGCCCTGGCTGTTTTTCAGGCCAAAACTTTCGGCCAGTTCCGGCGTGAGCTCCTGAATGCCCACCCCCAGCCAACCGCGGGAAACCTTGCCGCTGCTTTTGAGTTGAGCTACTACATTGGAGGCCAAATTGATGGGAATGGCAAAACCGATGCCCTGGCCTTGAGCAATAATGGCAGTATTTATGCCGACTACTTCGCCGTCCAAGTTAAAAAGCGGGCCGCCGGAGTTGCCGGGGTTAATGGAGGCATCTGTTTGAATAAATTGATCATAAGGGCCGGCGCCGATAATGCGCTCTTTAGCCGAAACAATACCGGCAGTGACAGTGTGGTTAAGCCCAAAGGGATTACCGATGGCTACCACCCAGTCGCCGATGCGTAATTTGTCGCTATTGCCCAATTTGACAAAAGGCAGTTTTTCGCTGGTTTCTATTTTTAAAAGGGATACATCGGTTTCTTTATCTACTCCCATTATTTTAGCTGAAAATTCCCGCTCATCCAAAAGTTTTACCGTAACTGAGGAGGCATTTTCCACCACATGATTATTGGTGAGTGCATAGCCGTCGGCGGAAATAATAAAACCGCTACCTAGACTCTGGCGCTTACCAAGAGGAATCTCTTGATTGGGTTGGAGGCCAAAAAAGCGTTCCATGAATTCCTGGCCAAAAAATTCATCAAAGGGACTACCATGCATATTAAATTGGCCGCGTCGGCGAATTTCCTGGGTAGTAAAGACATTTATTACTGCCGGTTCCAGCCCCTCTACCAAGTCGGCAAAACCGCCGCGAATATCAAAGGCTTTGGCCGGCGTCACAAGTGAGGGCGTTACCAATAATCCCAAAACCAAAGAAAGAATTAAAAACCTCTTTTTCATTTTTTCACTCCTTTACCGCGCTGGGCGGCGACATATTTTTAACAAACAATAAAAATTTTTTATTCCAACAAACAAAGTAATTGCTAACCATGAAAATATGGATAAGTGTACGCCTATAACGGCAAATGTGCGGCGAAGTCGTGCAAAATGCCCTGCGCTGATATGGAGGAACAGATGGTAGAAGAAATGAGCTCGGCCGGTGTTACAAAACTTGATGAAGAATTGGCCGGAGCTTTTAGAGAAACACTCACCGAAATGATGAACGAGCTCTCGGAAGAAGAGCAGGAAATGGTGCAGGATGCTCTGGATAGCGGCGCTTCCTCGGTGAGCGAGGCACTCTATATTGAGCCGGGTACTGTGGCTGCTATGTGCCAAATCGGCTATGCTTTTTACGAAGCCGGGCGTTACGAACAAGCCCGCTCGATTTTTGCTCTCATCACCTCTCTTGATGAAAAGTATTCCAAAGCCTGGCGCGGTTTGGGTGCTGTTTTTCAAGTTAATAAAAATTATGACATGGCCATTGCCATGTATCGCCAGGCAGTAACAACTGCCGACGAAAGCGGTGAACCGGATCTTTCAAGCAAAGTTCTCCTCGGTGAGTGTTTAATGCTGGATGGCCAGCGCGAGGCCGGGCGGCAGGAATTAGAAGAAGCAGTAGCTGCTGCCACCTCAAAAGCGGAAGATTTACCTTTTTTGCGGCGTGCCAAAGTTATCTTGCAAATCGGTGATAAACCGCGTCCGCATATTGCCCTCATTAAGGGTGGCAAACCGCTGGTAAATCGCGAAGGTCTTAATGCCATTGTGGCCGAAGTTTCGGCTATGGCCTCCTCACCGGCAGAATTGCTGCAAAATTATTTTGAAACTTTATTAAATAGTGTCAGCGATGAGGAGCTGGCTATTTTGGCCAAGGCTGCTTTTGAAAACAAGCAAAGTGTGGCCGAAGCTTACGATATAGATCGCCCGACTATAGACGCTATTTGTCAAATCGGTAACTCTTTTTACGAAGTCGGCCAATATAATAAAGCGCAGCCCATTTTTTCTCTTGTGGTAACCATTGCCCCCAAATATTACCCGGCTTGGCGCGGTCTTGGTGCTGTCTGGCAAAATAATAAGCAACCGGAAATGGCTATTATTTGCTATCGTGAGGCCATTTTGGCAGCCGAAGAGCAAGGTGAACAGGATATTCCCAGCCAGGTGCTTTTTGGCGAAGTTTTATTGCAAAACGGCGATCAGGCTGAGGGAAGTGCGGCTCTTAAACAGGCTCTTTCCATGAAGGCCAAAAGCGCAGCCGATATATCTTATCAGCGCCGCGCCAAAGTGCTCATGAGCATTGGCCAAAAAAGCGGGCCCAAAGTGGTTCTTCTGGGGGCCGGCAACAAAGAGCTGCCCAAGAAAAATGTTGAAATTCTCGGTATTACCGAGCAAGCCCTTAAATCTGTGGATAGTCTGGCCGATTTGGAAGCCTATTTTAAAGAGCTGGTGAATAATGCTCCCGAAGAGGAGCTCAAAGATATGGCTCTCGCTATTTTGGAGGAGGGAGCCACTCAGCTTCGCGAAGTATATCATATAGATATGGCCACTATGGACGGTCTTTGCCAAACTGCCAACTCGTTTTACCAGGTTGGCCAATATGATAAAGCCGCCGTTGTTTTTGCCATGCTGACCAATCTTGATCTTGATTATGGCCCGGCCTGGCGCGGCCTCGGAGCAGTAAACCAAGCTACTAAGCAATACCAACTGGCTGAGCTCTATTATCGGCGTGCCATTTTGGCAGCCGAAAATCATGGTACCAGAGATATTCCCAGTACAGTATTCCTGGGCGAAGTTTTAGGCCTTGCCGGACAAAAAGATGAAGCGCGTAAAGTGCTTGATAGTCTAAATAATCTGGGTTCTTATCGCCTCACTAAAGAAGACATGGCCTATATTCATCGGGCCAAACTTTTGAAGAAGAGCACAGCTACCACCAAACTGGTGGTACTTGATGGCAAAAAGCAGCGCGCCGGCTATATGGATGCTAAGTTACAAAAGGCCGTAGAAGCTGTTTCCATAGAAGAAAATGCCATTGATAAAAGTGCCGAGATGTATGCTCGCCTTTTGGGCAATATTTCCGATGACGAGCTCAATCTTATTATCAACGCCGTTAAAGACGGTGCCACCAATATGGCCGAGGCTTATGGTATCGAGCGCTCCACCTTGGACGGTATGTGCCAAATCGGCTATTCTTATTACGAAGCCGGGCGCTATGCCGAAGCCGGGCCGGTTTTGGGCCTGGTGACTATGCTGGACCCCACTCATGTGGCTGCCTGGCGTGGGCTTGGTGCTATGTTGCAAGCCCAAAAGCATTGGCAGGAAGCCGCTGATGTTTTTGCTTTAGCTCTCCATTTTGCCGATGAACAAGATGTTGTTGAACTGCCATCAATGGTGCTGCGCGGCGAGTGTCTTATCTTTGCCGGTAAAGAGGACGAAGGCAAAGCTATTTTGGAAGAAGCTTTAAAAATTGGGGATATAAAACTGCAAGATCAGCCCTATATTGTTAGAGCTAAGGCCCTCCTCAATAGAAGTGCTACCGGGCCCAAAGTTACACCTATCGTGCTAATGAAGGGCGGCCAGCCGCTTAGCCCCAATACCGATCAACTTGAAGGGCGCCCCAATGAGTGGAGCGCTGAAGATAGACCAATTAATGGCGATGATATTTTAGCTGTTCCTGAGCTTAGGAGCCAGGCCAAAGAAATTTTGGAACAAATAGCTGCCGGTAATTTGAGCTTGGCCAATGTAGCCGGCATACCTGATGCCGATGTAACTAGCCTGTATAAAGCTGCTGCTACTTATGCTCAGCAAGATGATTACGAAAATGCTCTTTTGATTGCCTCTTTCGTATATATGCTTGAGCCGGCTAATATCCGCAATGTGATGTTTATGGCCGCCGTGATGATGCGCATGAAAAATTACCCGGCTGCCGAAGAACTGGTGAATGTCGTCATCCCCATTATGGAACACGATAATCCTCTTTATGAACTCTATATCGGCGAAATCAAGCTAATGATGGGCAACAAAGAAGAGGGCGCCACATATTTGCATAAGTGCTTGGAATTATGTGCTGATAAGCCGGAACATCGCCAAGATGCCAGCCGTGCTCAGCAGCTTATAAAGTTATATATTGAACATTAATTTATGCCCCAAAGGAGGCCAAAATGTCAGTAGGTTCGTTTAATAGTAGCAATTTGGGTGTGGCGTCTGGTTACTCCAGAAGCTATGAAGCGGAACTTTTGCAAAAAGAGGAAGACGGTACTCTAAAAGAGGGTAAAGGCTCTGTTACTCTGGTTGATGGTAAATTAGTACCAAACACTCCACAAACTACTAAAGAAGCCGCGGCAGCCGATAAGAAAAAAGATGAAAAGGGCGATAAAGGTGAAAAAGGCGCTGTGGGCAAAGCCGGTGGTAGCGCCTCTAAACAGTCTGTAATTGCCGATGAGAATAAAAAAGCCGAGCTTAAGAGCCAGATTGGTAAGAGCGATGAAGCCAAAAGCACAGTAAAAGCAGCGGAATTAAAGGCTGTTATAAATAATGATTCCATCACTAAAGTTGAGGCTAATAAACAATCACCGGTAGAATTGACTTCACTCGGAAATGTCAGGTTTGAAGAAGTAAACTTGTCAAAACAAGAAGCCGAAAACGCTTATAATACCGGCGTCTTGGTTACCGAAGTGGTTACCGATCTCCTTAATAAATGCGGCGGTGATTTTTCCAAGCTCTCCGGCGAGGATCTTCTGGCTGCTTTTATGAAAATTCAGCTGGCCGACCCGGCTAAAAATACCGATACTTTGAACGACCTTAACGATTTGATGAAAGATATGCGCAAGATGGCTCACAGAAATGAGCAAGCCCAACTTAAAAAACAGGAAGTTGAGCAGAAAAAAGCCATCAAGGAAGCCGAAAAAGCGCAGAAATATGGGGCCTTTGCCAAAATTTTCAAAATAGTGGCCATTGTGGTAGCCGTTGTAGTCGCTGTTGTGGTGACTGCCGCAACATGGGGAAGTGCCGGGCCGCTTATGGCTATTGGTCTAGGGCTTTTAATAGGTGCTATAACAGCCGGTGTTTCTGTCGGTGCAGCTAATATGAAGCAGGCTGAACTTAATTTGAAAGCTACAGAACAGGCGGCTAAAGCCACCGAAGCGCAAATTGCAGCTATGGATTTTGACCGGGTAAAAGAAATTTTCCAGGAAATGGTTGGCGATAATCAGGAACTTTTGCAGGCCATTATGGAAACATTTAACCAATTCTGTAATGTTCTCAAAGCATTAATCGATCGCCAGGGTGCTACAGCCAAAGTGCTTAGCGATGCCACAATGCGCTGATTTATGAGGGGGTAAGAAATGAGTATCAGTGGAATCAGTAACTCCAATATGGAAGCTCTTTATTACAATATTGAACAAAATCAGGCCTATATTATGAACCAAAATCAATTGGTTCCCGTGGCTCCCGAAAATGTACAAGAAGTTTTAAAAGACCATGATATTACAGTAAAAAATGGCAAAGCTTATAGTATATCCGATGGTTTTGAACTCTCTCCGGCCGATGTTGCGGCTTCTTTAAGTGTTGGCGGCACGCCGGAATTGCCGCCTACAATGCAGGTTTCTTCGGCCAATAAAGCTGAAAATATCGGCCATGCTATAAATCGCCTGGCCGATACCAGCGGCACTTCTGGTCTCCTCTTTCAGCAACTAATGACTTTGATGAAAGGCGCGCGTGAAGATAAAGAGCTGAATGATCAGTTGACTCTCATTTTGCAAGCCGGCAAAATTACCAGCATGAAAGGCGGCTTGGGCGCTATAGAAGCCAAGCAAAAAGCGGCAGTTAGTGCTGATAACAAAATGTTTGCAATTAGTACGGCTGTGCAGATTTTTTCGCTTGCTGCCTCTACTGTGAGCTGTGCTGCTGGAAGTAATAGCAAAGCTGCTACGGGAATGAATATGGCCTCTGCAGCGCTTAATACTTTACCGGCTATCTTTAAAGTTGCCAGTCACAATAGTGGAGATTATGCCGAAAAGGGTAAGCAAGAACTTCGCAGCATGGATTTCCAAAAGAGCGAAGAAATTTTGCAACAGACTATTGATAGCGCACGTACAGGCGCCGAAGGAGCCAAAGAGTCATTTAGAAGCGCTCTGAAATTAATCCAAGATGTGGCTCAGCGACAAACCGATAACATCAAAGCGATGAACGTGTGAGAGGGGTAGAGCTATGGTAAGTGCAGTAGGTTCATCTTATAATAGTTATAATCAATACTTTTTTGATATGGAGACTCAGGAGCTCTCCAAAAAGAATGCGGATGGTGGTTTGGAAAAACTTACTCCCTCCGAAAAGGAGCAGGTTTTAGCTTCTGCCGGTTTGGCGGTTGGTCCAAAGGGCCTCGTTGATACCATCAGCGGCGATACTTTTGATATGCAAAACAGCCAGGAATTGGCAGCTCGTTTTAGTGTCGGCGGCAAGCCTGAATTTGCAGATTCTCATGTTAATACCACTAGTTTGGCTCCTGATGTGCGGGCAGCCTGCGAACTTTTGGAGAACATGAACGGCAGCAGCACAAGCTTGATGCTCACCCAAATGATGGTGCTTTTGAAAATTGCGCAGCAAGATAAAAAATCCAATGATGAGATGCTCTTAACAGCCGATTCCATGAAGCTCCTTTCCAAAGATGATGAAAAGGCGGCAAAAGCGCGGAGCATTGAAGCAGAAAAAGATCAGGCTGTAACAGAATTGGTTGGTGCACTTGGCGGAGCAGCTATGAGAATTACTGCTTCTGTTCTTACCCTTTCTAAAAGTGGTGAGGCGCCAAAAAGCGAAGGCACTGCGAATGACGCTTCAGTGGATACAAAGAATAAAAAGGCCGATGCTTATAAGGATTTTATTAGAAATATTGCTAATGGAACCAGCCCGCTTTTTAAATCTTACACCAATATGTTTAGCTATTTGAGCGGTGCGAAAAAAGCCGGTCTTGAGGCTTCTATAGATGAGCAAAATGCCCAGAAAAATACTGAAGCTATTTCACAGCTGCAAACTTATATAAAAGAAGCCCAGCGCGATGTGCAAAATAGCCAAAAAGAGGCTTTGCAGCTTATAAAAAGCGTGGCAGAGCGCCAGGTTGAAAACATTAAGGCCATGACCAATGCCTGAGCCGGTTATTAGGTAGCAAGGAGTTACAAAATGGTATCTTCAATTAATAGCAACGCAGTAAATAGTTTAACACAGCTTTATTCCGGCTATGCAGCCTATGAAGAAGAGCTCAAAGAAGCCGGAGAAAATGCCGTTGTTTTGGATATGGCTGCCGGCTCGGCTTTTGTTATCGGTGCCGATGGTAAAACGCGCCAGGCTACTCCGGCCGAACTCGAGAAGGCATTAAAGGATAACGATTTAAAACTGGATAAAGCATCTAATAAATTTACAGCTATTTCCGATAGTTATTCTCTTAGCAGCGCCGATGTTAATGCTGCGCAGTCGGTGGGCGGCGTGCCTATGTTGCCGGCTGTTGGTGCCGGCCAGGGCGTAGGTCTTAGCCCTGCCTCAGTTGAGGCAGTGAGCAAGGCCTATAACCGTTTTGGTGACCAGGGCATTGAGACTAACGCCCTAATGTTGCAAGGTCTTTTGGCTGTTTTGCGCTCTGCTCAGGAAGATCGCGGCACCAATATGGATCTCACAATAAATGCCTCTAATCTAAAGAATCTTGCTACCAAGGTTCAGATAAATGCTAAAGATTTGGCTATCAAGAGCCGTATTGAACAGGCACAACTGGCATACGCTAAGGCTTGGGTTACCGGGGTCATAAGTGTGGCCTGCTCTATTGTTGGTGGAGCTGCGTCTGCCGCCGGCTCCAGTCTTGGCCAGACTGTTAACTCAGTTTCTTCGATAGTTGGGCAGGCACTTAATATTGCTGTTTCTTTAGGTTTTAGAGGTGCTGAAAAAGAAGCTAAAGCCGGGGAGATGAAATCTGAAATTATTAGCCAGGAAGCTCAAATTGAGCAGGAAGCATTGGAGCAAGCTCTGGAGACCATTAAGAGTGCTTCGAGCGATAATCGCGACCAAATTAAGCAAGTTATGAAATTATTACAGGATGTTGCTCAGCGTAATAGCGATAATGTGCGGGTACTTTCCGCTTAATAGAGTATAGATAAGGAGATTCCCATGGTAGGAAGCGTTGGTTCTTCAAATAGTGCGTTTGATTATGGAATGTATGCCGGCTCTATGCTCGTTGATCCGGAGAGCGGCGAAGGCCTGATGGTAGGCGAGGGCGGCGGTACCAAAACCGTGAGCCCGGAAGTCGTATCTAAAGCCTTGGAAGCTGCCGGCATGATGATTGTAAACGGCAAAATGGTTGGCACAGTAGATAAATTGGAAATTTCTTCTTCCAGTGCCAATGCCGGCCTCTCAATCGGGGCTCCGCCGCCGCTACCGATGCTGAGCAATACAGCACCGGCCAGCGAAGTGCTTTCTTCAACAAAAATGTTGCAATTTGCCCAATCTATCCAGGATAGCTCCATGCTGATGGCCGCTGTTTTGGTACTCCTCCGCGGAAGTGAGGAAGATCGCAAAACAAACGATCAGCTGGGCAATGTTATGTTTAAGATGAAAGACACTGCCAAGCAGGGACAAATTGGTGCCACAACAGCCAAAATGAAAGCTGATTTGGCAGCGGCAAGAGAGCAGTACGCCAATGCTGTTACAAGTTTTGCTGTACAAATTGTGGTTAGTGCTGCCAGTGCTGCATCCTTTGGCGCTGCCAGTTATGTTTCTGCTGCTATTTCTATTGCAGGTGCTGTGGCTACTGCCGCTGTATCAATATCTACAGCCCATCAGCAAAAGGAAAGCGCAGAGAAGGGCTCTATACGCCAAAGCGGCGAAGCCGATAAAAATATCTCTCTCTTTAAGCAAATGGAAGAGAACGCTCAGACAATTATTGATTTGGCCAAAGAGAGTGGTGATGCCTGCCGCGATATGTGGAAAGCCGCACTTAAGTTAATTGGCGCTGTGGCGCAGCGTTCGACACAAAATGTTCAGGCATTTACGCGCATCTAAAATCATCTTTTGCCCGATAACCATTTATGCTATAATGCCTAGCCGCTTATTGGCCGGAGGTTAATGTTATGGCTATCAATACCGATTACAGAAATATGGCTCCCCGCCCGCTGGTGTTTAATCGTACTAACCCTATGTCTGTGCCGGCCGGCAGTGAGCAAAAGAGTGCACCGGTTGCAACCAAGCCACTGACCAGGCGTGAGCAGATTGTAGCCACCAAAACTGCAGCCGGTGAAGCCGCCAAAGCCAAACAGGCAGCCAGTGCCGGAGTTTATAACAGCACTATGGGCAAAACCACATTTGAGCGCACAACACATGGTGTAAATGAAAAAACTCTTGATGCCACCGGCCTCACCGATGTGCAGAAATCCATGGTTGCTTCCGACCTTAAAGCCGGCCCGGTTTTGCCCAATACAGTGCAGGGCATAGATGCCGGAGAAGCAGCTGTAACCGCCCTTATTGGCAAAACACTGGCCAAAGCCAGCCCGGAGCTTAATGCGGCGATTGATAGCGCCAGTAGTGAGCTTGCTTCTATATATCGCGATATGTCTGCGCAGCGCAAAGCGGCTAATTCTAAGCCGGCAACCGGTGCACTCAATTATCGCACTGCTTTTCAAAAGAGTGTGGCCCCCAAGCTCAATCTTGAGTCGCGCCTTGCCGAAGTAGATCAGAAATTGGCCGATGCCTGTATAAATAGCTCTTATAATTGCAGAAATATGAGTGCTTCATTGTTTCTGCTGGTGATGCAGGGCCTCCGCGATGCTAACGAATTCCGCCTGGAAGAATTGCAAATACGGGATCTTACCGACAAGCTTAAACTCCATGCCAAAGATTTGATGATAGCCAAGTTGCAAATGAATTTTGCTGCAGAAGAACAGAAAGCTTTTGGCGATGCTCTTAATACTACAGCTATGGCTGGACTTAATATTAATACTGGGCTTATGACCGGTGATTCCAGAACTGAATTAAATAAAGATCTTGGTAAATCAGAGTTTTCTGATCGTCTCGAAAAAGAAAACGACGCCATTTATACTAAAGCGCGTAATGGCATGGTGAAGGAAGGCAGTACTTTTGAATCCTGGCAAAAGGAGATGAAAGATTATAAGAAATCTTTGCCAATAATGCCTGCAACTGCACATGGTGCTACTGCTGACATGATGCGTAATATAGAGAAAGAATATAAAAAGAAATTTCCCAATGGTATTGAAAATGCCACGCCTGAGCAAAAGCAGGCAGCTTGGGCGGAGCTAGTAGCAGAAAAGACAGGCCATCTTGACAGTAAAGCAATTGTTAAAGAACAATTTAAAGATTTGCCAATTACTGATCCTGTTGCTCCGGAATTGCCAACCGATGCCACAGAAGAAGAGAGGGCTGCCAGCGAAGCACAATTTAATGAATTTAAAGAGGCTATTGATAAAGCCAAAGACGGTGATATGTCAAAAGCCCATGAATGGCTTAAAAAGACTGTTGTAAAACCTGATTTAAAGGGGCTGACAAAAGAAGAACAAAAAGCAGCAATGAAAGAATATTCTGTTAAGCAGCAGAAAGCTTATGCTGATTTGAATTTGGCTCTTGGCAATGAACGCACTAAATATATTATGGAGAATGATCCTGATGTGGCTTTTGGCGCTAGAGCTGGTATATTTAAAATAATCAGTGGCAAAGACATAAAAGAAGTTGATATTCCCGCCCAGCCTGCTGTCGGTGGCACTTTGGTAGATGATCAAAATAAAGCCAATGCCGGAAATAGTTCTTTAAGCGCCGCTGTATTTTTAGCTCAAAACATCCCGAACTCCATGGAAAAAGTTAATGAGGCTCTTGGGGAGCTTCAACAGGCTGGCCAAGTTGGCACCGATGTAGTGAGCATGGTTAGCACTACAACGCAGCAACATCGCGACAATGTCTCCAAGGCTAATCAGCAAATTGCTCGCATGTTTGCCGCTATGAAGATGATTTACACCTGATGTCTCTGTGGCCGCTACTGGATAATTTATTACCTAATGCCGGCCAGTTAACGCACCCATTTGCTGCCTGGCAGGATTTTTTCTCTGCCAATATGATTACCGGCGATCAATTGGATTTGCTGGCGGCTTTTTTGCGTTCTCGGCAAAATGGTTCAAATAAGCCACCGCTTATGCAATCAGGTGCCAGCCTGGAATATGCCGTGCGCCTGGCCAAAAACGAAATTACTGCCGTGGCTCTGATAGGTGTGCCCCTAGCTGGGGCCACCATGGCCGATTCTCTGGCTATCCAGCGCAATTTATTGCTCAAAATGGCCGAGATGGGCGAGCTTTCTCCGGCAGAATCCGGCCAGATTGCGGAGCTTTTTAGCGCTATATATCCGCCGGATAGTGGCTTTGATCTTTTGGCCCCGCAGGCTAGGGCTTTGCTATGCGGTCTGGCTTTTGGCAAGAAGAGCAACTTGCCGATAATCAAGCCTTATTTTACAACCAGGCTGGACAATAGGCGCCCACATTTAGCGGTGCTTTTATCGGCGCTGGCTGCTCTTGAAGCTACAGCTTTTAACGAGCTAGTGACAGATTTCGAGCAGACATTCGGCCCCATTTCGCACCATTCCGGCTTGGGGTTGGACTTGGTGCATGGTAAGCCGCCAAGAATTAAAATATATCAGCGCATAAGCTGGCTTGAGCAAGAGAGAGTTACTACTTTTGCTAAGATGCATAAACAGCTTGTTTTTAATGACAAATTATGGCAGCTGGCCGGCGAGTTTTTTTGCCCTGATGGGCTATGCAAGGGGCTTACAAGCGATTTTGAAGTGGCGCTGGTGTTGGCTGAAACTCCCTATTTCAAACTCAATTTTTTCTTTACTGCCGAGGCCGGTAACGAGCGCGGAGCAAAGTTTTTAAAGGCCATTGGCTGGCCGACAGATACTTATTCGGCAATATGCCAAAAAGGAGCCCTTGAGCTAAATCTTTGGGCTACGCCGCACGGCCTGGCTTTCAGCTTGCTGCCAGATGCTCCGGAAACTGTAAATATCTATTTTATTCCGCGCCGTTAGCCGGCTGTCACTTCGGTGAGTAAATAGCCGTCTTTTTGGCTTATGTGGTGCTCTTTTACATCATTGCAAAAAGTCACCAAAGCTAAATTTGAGAGGGTATTAAGAATATTGCCGCTGGCCGGCTCAATAGTGGCTTTAAAAGTCATTAGCTCCTTGTTTACCGAGAGAGTTATAGTGTAATCACCGGTAGCAGTAAGAGTTACCTCGGCATCGCCACACACAGTATCCCAGGTCAAAAGCAATTCCTCTTTTTGTGCCAAACTGGTGATAATAGCCGCCAAAAAGCGCTCATTCATAGGGTATGGGTCGCTTAAAGCGGTGATTATAATTTTAGCACCCTTGATAGGTGGTTCAGGATGCAAAGTGCTCGTTAGAATAAAGCCGGAATCATTAGTAATATCGGGCAGCTCATTTTTGCCAAATGATTCTTCAAAAGCCGGGCGAGTAATAAACAGGCGCCCATTATCATGCAAAAACGGCTTAAGACGGCTCAAAAGGCGCTTTTTGGCCTCTTCCTCAGCTGGAATTAAATTGCTGATTATTAAATCATAATGCTGATTTAGAGGCGGAAGAGGCTGGCGAATATCCACATTGTATGCTTCAAGGCGGCAAGCAGTAAACAGATTTTTAAATTTCTCTGTTACTTCTGCCGAATAATCAAAAACAGTGCAAAATGAAGCTTCTTTGGTTATAGCTAAGACAGCTGCTTCGCTAAGCCCAATAGCCAAAACGGATTTTGCTTTGTAAGCATCTAATGGAAGAGAAAAGGGCATAGAAAAAATCAGAGCATATTGCGCACAACGCTGCTCTGCATTTCTTTGACGTTTTTAAGCACTGTGGAGAGAATGTTAAAGAGCTGGTTGGCTTTTTGGTCAAAGTTTTCAAACATGGTTTGGAATTCCTGGCGTTTGTTGCGCACAGTTTCCATATCGGTTTCCACTTTTTTAATCTCGGCGGCCAAGGCGGTGTTGTTCATTTGTTTGGTCTCGCCGGGGACAACAATGGCATTGCCATCTTTGCCCAGAGAATCGGTATTAATAGTTTTGGTGGGAACACTTGTCTCGGTTGATCCGGCATGATAATCTTTACCTTGCTTCTTCATGTCCTCAACAGTTTGGCTCTCCAGACTCTGGCTGCAATTCTCCAAATCCTTCAAATAGGCACTTTGCGCTTCGGAAATTTTATTCATATCGGAGAGTTTGTGCAGAAAATAAGCTTTGTCTTCGTTGGTTTGCTTAATGGATTCCTGGAAGACATAAAAGAGGCTGGACATAACATCGCCATAAGGAAATTGCTGCATATAATTAGAGAGCTTATGCGAAAAATCATCGGAAACATGCTCGCGTTGGATAGCCGGTCCGCTACTGTTTATAGCCTTGCTGAGATCGCTTTTAATGTTATTTGTCAGAGCTTCGTTATTTTGAGCGTTGTTGGGATTGACATAAACACCGGCTTGGGTAAAGACGAGTACCACTTGTTTGGTGCTGTCATCCATACCGCTGGTAACATTCTGCGGGCCGTTAGAAACTGTCGGCCTGGCGGTATCCATGCGATCACTGGCCATATCTTTTAAAAGCTCAAGGCCTTTTAATTTATAAGCGCCGTGAGCTTCGATTTGTTTAACAATACCGGGTAGGAACTCTTTGACTATTTTATCTTCCGGGATGCCTGTTTGCTCGGAAAGCACGGAGGTGAGGGCGTTTAAATCAACGCAACCATCAGCATCAATAGGGATCTCCGGTGTAGCTTCAGCGCCGGCTCCGCTAATGGAAATACTATTAGCTTCAAAGGAGACAACAGGAGTTTGTACATTACTAAAACCAGCTCCGCCACCAATACTCGACATAATTAAACCCTCCTACGAGTTATTCACAATTATAGGCTCACAAAAGCCGTCTCTACATACACATATATAATAACTATTGGCTAGCCACAAAAATTAATTATTGTTAAAAAACTAACGAAAGCGGCTTTTTTTTCTCTTTTTGGGCTCAGATTTTTTATTAAAGAGGCGCTCAGCCGGGGAAATGGCCAGTTCCTCCTCCAGTTCGGCAATGCGATTTCTGATTTGCGCCGCTCGCTCAAACTCCAATTTGCCGGCTGCCTCCAGCATCTCCAGGCGCAATGTGCGGATAATTTCTTCTCCGGCTGCCGGTGAAATCGGCGATTTATCGCTATTTTTCTCTTTGGAACTGCCGATTTCCTCAATATTAAGTGAGCGAATTTCTTTAACAATACTCTTTGGAGTAATGCCGTGGGCCTTATTATAGGCAGCTTGCAAGCGCCGGCGGCGAGATGTTTCCTGGATAGCTGCCGTCATGGATTTGGTCATATTATCGGCATATAAAATAACATGGCCTTCTTCATGGCGGGCGGCGCGGCCCATGATTTGGATGAGTGAACTTTGAGCCCGCAAAAAGCCTTCTTTATCGGCATCCAAAATAGCAACTAAAGAAACCTCCGGCAAATCAAGCCCTTCTCGGAGCAGGTTAATGCCCACCAGGACATCAAAAGCGCCCTCACGAAGCTCCTTTAAAATATCGCTTCTCTCTATGGTTTTAATATCGGAGTGCAGATAATTAACTTTAATGCCCAAATCACTGTAATAATCGGTAATATCCTCGGCCAGGCGCTTAGTGAGCGTGGTCACCAAAACGCGCTGCTTTTTGGCCACTCTTTGGCGAATTTGCTCCAAAAGATCATCCACTTGGCCTTTGGCCGGGCGCACTTCTATGCTGGGGTCCAAAAGACCGGTGGGGCGGATAATCTGTTCGGTTACATAGTCCCCAGCCTGGTTAAATTCATACTCACCGGGGGTGGCGCTCACATAGACTACCTGGCCGATTCTTTGGCAAAATTCGCTAAAATTCAGCGGCCGGTTGTCAAGAGCCGATGGCAGACGAAAGCCGTAATCCACCAGGGTATGTTTCCGCGCCTGGTCGCCATTATACATAGCTCTAAGTTGCGGCAATGTTTGGTGACTCTCATCAATAAAGAGCACAAAATCTTTGGGAAAATAGTCCAAAAGGGTGGGCGGCGGCTCGCCTGGTGCGCGGCCGGTTAAATGGCGCGAATAATTTTCTATGCCGTTGCAAAAGCCGCTGGTTTCCAGGGCTTCAAGATCAAAAAGTGTGCGTTGTTCTAAACGCTGAGCTTCGAGTAACTTGCCGTTATCATTCAAATATTTCAGCCTCTCTTTTAACTCGTCGCGAATAGTTTCAATAGCTCTTTTTTGCCGCTCTTCACCAACAACATAGTGGCTGCTGGGAAAGATGGTCAGGAGATTCGCGCGGTGTAGTGTGCGGCCGCGCAAGGGGTCAACCTCGGAAAGGGCGGTTATTTCATCCCCAAAGAGCTCAATGCGGTAAACCAAATCCTTTTCGTGAGCCGGAAAGACTTCGATAGTACTCCCTCGCACGCGGAAGCTGCCGCGATAGAGGTCAAAATCATTGCGCTCATATTGAATGCGCACCAGGTCCAGAAGTAACTGGTCGCGGTCTATGATATCACCGACAGCCAGTTCTACCCGCATGCTGCTGTAATCTTCCGGCGCACCGATACCGTATATACAACTGACACTGGCCACGATAATCACATCGCGCCTGGTTAAAAGCTCATTGGTGGCTTTGTGGCGCAAGCGGTCAATGGCATCGTTGATGGAAGCATCTTTTTCAATATAAGTATCAGAAGAGGGAATATAAGCCTCCGGCTGATAATAGTCATAATAGCTGACAAAATAGCTCACTGCCGCTTCTGGAAAAAGGTCGCGCAATTCGGTAAAAAGCTGGGCAGCCAGAGTTTTATTATGGGCCAAAACCAGGGCAGGGCGGCCGGCAGCTTCAATGCATTTGGCCATGGTAAAGGTTTTGCCGGAGCCCGTTACCCCCAAAAGAACCTGTTCTTTTACGCCGGCATTCAGGTTGGCAGAAATTTTTTCTATGGCCTGGGCCTGATCGCCGCGCGGGGTCATATCGCTACGAACTATGAGAGACACAATAGACCTATCTGTTTAAATTTATTGGGCAATATATTCGACTTTGCTTATTTCGACAGTTTTTATGCCCGAGGGAGTTTTAATTTTTACTTCATCGCCCTCTTCTTTGCCGATGAGAGCTTTGGCAATGGGGGAGGCCACCGAAATGAGGCCGTTTTTAATATCGGCTTCATCTTCGCCGACAATTTGGTAACAAAATTCTTCACCGCTGTCTTCGTCGGCAAAGGTGACAGTGGCGCTAAAACGCACCTTACCATCGTTTTTCATCTTGGCGGGGTCGATAATTTGCGCCAAAGCGATGCGAGCTTCACAATCCTGAATTTGCGCTTCAATCATGCCCTGACGATCTTTGGCTGAGTGATATTCAAAATTTTCGCTGAGATCGCCCAGAGAGAGAGCAAACTCAATTTCTTTAATTATTTTAGGGCGTTCCACCGACTTTAAATTTTTGAGTTTTTCCTCAAGCATCTTGTAGCCGCGCGGGGTCATTGGCAACTGATCCATAAGACAATTCCTCCATACCGCTTGTTTCAACAAAAAAACCAGCCGACGGCTGGCAAAGTCACTTATAGCCCCTTGGTTTACGGAGTGCAAGGGGGAAAGCAATTATTATCGCTGATAATAGCTGTTTTTGAGCATTATTTTTATGCTGGGCAAAGTTAATTTTCGGTGGTCACCACATCATCGTTTTTTATATCAACAGGCACCGAGGCTTCACTTGCGGCATCGCCGGTATTGGCATTGGCAGCTTTGCCGGAGGCGGTTTTATTGGGCGCTGCGGCGTTTTCTTCTGGCGCAAATTTGGATTTTACGAGCAGTTCATCGGGATCAAGGCCCATTGAGCGTGCTTCACCGCGGCAGAGGGCGATACTCTCTAAAAGGGCGTCTTTATAAAGAGGATCATAGGGCGATTTACAATAAGCTGCCCCCCGCTGCTGGATTGATTTTATACAATAGGCATTGATTCTATCCAAATCTTCATTACACTTTTTGGCCTTAATATAATTTTCATCGCCCCAGCTGTAGAGATTGGCAGCCGAATGGTTTGATTGAAAATCTTTCTTTTCGCAAGGAATAATGGGCTTGAACTTATGGGAGCAAGCGCTGAATGAGAGCGAAAAAGCAAAAAAAGCGAGAAAAAAATAGCTAAAACGGCGCATTGTTTACTCCTTCCGGGGGGGTATTATGACATAAAAAAGATTAGCGGGCCAGATTCTTTTCGGTAAAAGAGGCATAAGCAGCAATGAGCCTAATCCACTCTTCCTTAACCAGCTCCTCAGGCCGGCGCCGCGCCTCAATATCCGCCGCCTTTAGTAACAAGGCAGCATCCACATCCAGATGTGACAAAGAGTTTTTGAGGGTTTTGCGCCGTTGTCCGAAAGCAGCTCGCAAAAGTTTTTCCACAAGAGCGAAGGGATAAACGGTGAGCGGGCCGCTCGGCTCCACATCCAGTTGTATTATAGTGGAATAAACATGAGGTTGCGGGGAAAAGGCCGCCGGCGAAAGCTCGCGTAAAAGAGTGGCTTTCCCGGCGAGTTCGGCCCAAACAGCCAGCGATGAACGCTCACTGCTTCTGGGCGGAGCAATAAAACGCTGGGCCACCTCTTTTTGCACCATCACCACCATACGGGCCGCACGCCCCATACTGGCGAAAAGGCGCATAAAAAGCGGGGCGGTCAGATGGTAAGGAATATTACCCATAAGCACATAGCGCGTGGGCGGCGGCACTAGTGCCGCCAGGTCAATTGTTAGAGCATTACCCTCTATTATAGTAACATTTGGCGCTGTAATATCGCGTTTTAAAAGAGGAACCAGCTCTCGATCGCGTTCTATTGAAAAGACTGATAGCCCGGTATTGGCAAGAGGCCTGGTGATGGCTCCCAGGCCGGCGCCGATTTCAATAATGGGTAGCCTAAGACCGGCGGCCGCAGCCACCAGGCAGGCAATGGCCTCATCATCAACCAGAAAATTTTGTCCCCAGCTCTTTTTGGCGCTTAGGCCATTTTGGCTGAGAATTTGACGCACC
>JAEEGL012092193.1_pt1 | contig 34192 bp, 27 predicted proteins | sample 9134231 | NCBI WGS metagenome assembly JAEEGL01 (sample SAMN16246548, study PRJNA631951) | gut metagenome | biome: gut microbiome; feature: rumen; material: fiber-attached | host: Bos | place: Iran: Karaj | collected 2018-10 | reverse complement strand
GTCCTCTTGCAAGTGCAACACGGACAACGCTTCTGATGGCTGCGTTCATTCCGGGCGCGTCACCGCCGCTTGTAAGTACGCCGATTGTTTTAACTTCCTTAGCCATATATTCCTCCGGGTATTAACAATATCCCCATAATTCTCCAACTGTACCCAAAATATTTTATTATCATTTTTCGCGTAAATCAATGGAAAATTAAGGAAAATACTTAATTTGCGACGCAAAAAAACGATTTTTTCCAAGCCGGCAGTTTACTTAACGGCTACGTTGTCCTTGCCGAAGCATACATACAGGCTCTGGAGCAGGTCGTCGGTGATGCTCACCCTTTCCTCCAGGGTCTTCAGAAGCTTCTCTTCCTTGATGAAGATCACGCAGGATTCCTCACCGGGATATGCCATCAGAGTCTCCCTGAGCATGGACAGGCCCGAGGTGCAGGCGTTTCTGTTTTCAAAGCGGATAAAGAGACCTTTCGAAGGAACGACGCTTGCGCTTGGTGCGGGGGTTTTGCCGAAGGCTTTATCTGCGATTGCCTGAACGTCGACGGGCTTTTCGGGAACGGGCTGAGAGGCATTCTGCGTGCTGCCGGGCTTAGCTGCGGGAGCACCGCCCTGCCTTCCGAAGCCCCTGAAGCCGGGCTGTGATGCCTCTTCGAAGGAAACGATGTCGGAGGCGATGATCTTGGAATCCCTGTCATCGGTGTCGTCGAACCTGCCTCTTATGAAAAGCTTCTCGTCGTCCTTTATAAGGGTACGGTACTTTTCAAATGTCTTGGGGAATGCAACGGCGCTGATGTCACCGTTCAGATCCTCGAGCACAAAGGTTGCCATCGTGTCACCGTTTCTGGTGGTACGGTATGTCACTTCACGGGTCATTCCGCAGACGGTTATGAAGTCGCCGTTCTTTACGCTTCTTTCGTTTTCACCGTCGTCATCTTCATCGGATGAAGCGGTAAAAGAAGTCGAATCGGTTGTAATGTACTTCTTTATAAGCGGTGCCCACTCATCGAGCGGATGTCCGCTGACATAGATGCCCAGGACTTCCTTTTCGAGAAGAAGCCTTGTCTCATTATCGTAATCGGGGATGTCGGGAAGCGAGCCCATGTCGGAAACATCCTTCTCGGTTCCGTCGGTCGCATCGTCGAGGTCAAAGAGCGACATCTGGCCCTCGATCTGTCCCCTCTTTATATTCACAAAGGAATCCATGATGCTCTCGAATGTCTCGAGGCACTGCTTTCTGTTGGGTGCGATCTCCGAAAGCGCACCGGCTTTGATCATTGCTTCGACCGCATTCTTGGAAACCTGCGAGCCGGATACCCTTCTTAGGAAATCACTGTAATCGGTAAAGTCACCGCCGGTGGCACGCATATTCGAAACAGCCGCAACGACCGGGTATCCTATTCCCTTGATCGCGGTAAGCGGGAATCTGATACATCCGTCCTCGGTCTCGAAAAATCCCGAGCTCTTGTTCACATCGGGAGGAAGGATCTTAATTCCCAGCTGCCTTGCGGCAAAGAGGTACCCGCTGAGTTTTCCGACATTTCCTATTTCGGATGAAAGGAGGGATGCCATGAACTCAAGGGGATAATGATATTTGAGCCATGCGGTCTCATATGCAAGATATGCATAGCATACAGCGTGCGATTTATTGAAGCCGTAGGACGCAAACTCCATCAGCCTGTTGTAGATCTCTTCCGCAACCTGAGGCTTTATTCCGTTCTTTATACATCCGGGAACGGGTGCGGGAAGCTTATCCTCGGGAACGCCGGCTTTCCTTTTTTCTTCTATCTCCCTTTCGTTACCGTTGATGAAGATATCCCTTTCGTATTCCATGAGGGATGCCTTCTTTTTACTCATGGCCGCACGCACGATGTCACTCCTGCCGACGCTGTAGCCCGCAAGCCCCACAACGATCTGCATAACCTGCTCCTGGTAGACTATGCAGCCGTTCGTGGGTCTGAGTATGGATTCGAGTTCGGGGCAAAGGTAAGAAACCGATGCCTTGTTTTCTTTTCCGCGGATGTAATCATCAATGGACTTCATCGGACCGGGTCTGAAGAGTGCGATGCCCGCAATGACATCATCAAGCGATTCGGGTTTGAGCGCTCTCATGAACATCCTCATGCCGCGGGATTCAAGCTGGAACACACCGTCCGTCGCACCCTCCCAGAGAGATTCAAAGACTTTCCTGTCATCAAAATCCATCTTGGAAAAGTCGATCTCGGTACCCGTGTTTTCACGGACCTTTTCGATGGTATCTTCTATTACGGTAAGGTTTCTGAGTCCGAGGAAATCCATCTTGAGAAGTCCGAGCTTTTCGAGAGGTTCCTTGGTGTACTGCGACTGGATATTATCCTCGGTTCCGAGGCACAGTGGGACGTACTTTTCCGCTTCGTCGCGGCAGATGACAACGGCCGCGGCATGGGTCGAGGAATGTCTCGGAAGGCCTTCGAGCTTCTTCGACATATCGATGACCTTCTTAACATCCTCGTCTTCATCGTATCTTTTCTTAAGCTCGGGAACGGACTCGAGAGCTTCATCGAGAGTTATGCCGAGTTCCCTCGGAATAAGATTACTGATCTCGGAACCGAATGCGTAGGGAAGGTCCATGACTCTTGCGACGTCCCTTACAACACCCTTTGCTGCAAGTGTTCCGAAGGTAACTATCTGGACCACGTTTTCTTTTCCGTATTTACGGGAAACGTAATCGAACATCTCCTGGCGCGATTCGGGTGCGAAGTCGACGTCGATATCGGGCATCGACACACGCTCGGGATTTAAGAATCTTTCGAAGACAAGATCGTATCTTACGGAATCGATCTCCGTGATCCCGAGACAATAGGAAACAATGCTGCCCGCTGCGCTTCCTCTTCCGGGGCCTACACTGATGTGGTTCTTTCTTGCGTAATTTATGAAATCCCAGACGATCAGGAAATACTCGACATATCCCATATCGGAAATGACACCGAGTTCATATTCCATCTTTTCTTCGAGCGTCCTGCCGGAGGAATCCCTGACGTCCGAGTGGTCCTTACCGTAGCGCCAGGTAAGGCCCTCGTAGCAGAGGTGCTTTAAATACGAATATCCGTCGAAGCCGTCCGGAACCTTATAATCGGGAAGTCTTGTTACTCCGAACTGCATCTCGACATTGCATCTGTCCGCGATCTTCTGTGTGTTTTCAAGAGCCTCGGGAGCATACCTGAAGAGCGCTCTCATCTCATCTTCGGAGCGCACGAAAAACTCACCGGGCTTGTAGCGCATCCTGTCCTCATCGGAAATTCTCGCACCCGTCTGAAGGCAAAGGAGAACGTCATGTGCATCCGTATCCGATGCATATGTGTAGTGACAGTCGTTGGTGCAGATGAGGGGAATACCGGTCTTTCTGCTTATCGAAAGAAGTTCGGTATTGACCAGTGTTTCCTCGGGGATGCCGTGATCCTGAAGCTCAAGGAAGAAATTACCTTCACCGAAAAGTTCCCTGTATTCGAGAGCTGCTTCAAGTGCTTTTTCATTGAAGCCGTGAGTGATCAGGGATGCGATCTCACCGTTTAAGCAAGCACTGGATGCAATGAGTCCCTCGTGGCATTCCTTCAGGAGCTCTTTATCGATCCTGGGTTTGTAATAGAAGCCTTCGGTAAATCCGCGGCTTACGAGCTTGAGAAGATTTCCGTATCCGGTATTGTTCTCCGCAAGAAGAACGAGATGATAATATTTTTCGTCCCTCGCATTCTTGTCGAATCTCGAACCGGGTGCGACATAAACCTCGCATCCGATGATCGGTCTGATGCCCTGCTTTTTACATTCATCATAAAAATCGACCACGCCGTACATTACGCCGTGATCGGTTATAGCCGCAGCATTCATACCGAGTTCCTTGACCCGTGCCACGTAATCCTTTATTCTGTTTGACCCATCCAGCAGCGAGTACTGGGTATGGGTATGCAGATGAACGAAGCTCATATTTTCTTATGAAAGTTTTATAACAAGCACATCGTCAACAAAAGCGATCGATCCCTGTTCGGGATAATCGGGCATCTGATCGGTGATCTCAGCCGGGATCTCCTCCTCGGTGAAATTCATTCTTTCGTTCAGATAGTAGTTCATATAGAACGGGAAAGATCCGGGATAGTTGAAGGGTGAATTGTAATTGCCGTGGATCTTGATGTCCCTCAGATACATAACGGGCTCATGATGCTCGTTGAACTCAAGCAGGCCGATGACCTTGACGGGAGTTTCCCCGGGCACGTAGCCTTCCGTTTCGCAGATATCGTCCGCGATCCTGGTGCAGATCGAAAGTGCCTCGCGGTCCTCCATATCGATCTTCATATAAACCTGGTTGCTGAAAACGACCGAATGCCATACGAGAACGAATGCGGGGATCAGTGCGACAACCATCATCTTCTTTTTGTCTATGACCTTCATAAGGATCACGGCAAAGAGCACGTAAAGGAAATTTATTCCGTAGACCATCAGCTCATATTCCATACCGTTTGAGATGATGTAGATAACGTTTGAAAAAAGAGGGAAGCACAGGATAAGCACGACCTGAAGCACGATCTGAAGCACGGATGACTTGTTCTTTTTATTGATGATCACAAGTCCCGCAACCGACATGACCGCGACCGCGATAACACAGAGAATGATGAGGATATCCCACGCTCCGTCGACCTTCTTTCCGAGAAGGTAGGTGGAAACGAATGTGCCCTGATGTGTCAGGTAATAAACATATCTTTCATAGGTTCCGACAAGGAGGCTTCCGAATGTGACGCCTTCCTTTGCACCCATGTTCGCAAGGCTGTTGTAGCTCATCGCTTCATCCACATGGTGGATCGCAAGAACGATCTTGTAGAGAGCAAGGTAGAGACCTCCCGAAAGAACGACTCCGCCGACATCCTTTCCGGCCTTGATCCAGAATGCCTTGTCAGGTTTTTCTTCCGAAAGCTTCTTGATGTAGATGATCGCAAAGAGTACGAATGCCGCACAGATATAAGCCTGATAGAATCCCATGCTCACCGCAAAGGAAACCATTCCGAGCAGGTAGCAGACGATCTTATCCTTTGTAAACAGGTACACGCCGAGCACCGCGAAGAAAAGCGCAGTCATGTAGATATCGATCCAGGGAGTGTATCCCGCAAGTGCACAGGTGATAGTAACATTGCAGGAAAGGATTCCGCATATAACGAAAAGAAGAACCTTATCTTCTATCTTCAAAATTTCCGAAATGATAAAAACGGAAAATGTGAAAAAGACGATTGAGATAACTCCGAGAAGCCAGGGGGAAACAATGCAGCCGCGGAAGATCATCGTAAGGGGCTGCATAAATCTTCCGAGCGAGCGCTGCCAGAGAATGTCATCCTGGAAGATACTTCCGAGCGTATCCGCGGTGTACAGGTTGTTCATGAATCTGTAACCGTGTGCAGCCATCCAGAGGATCACGGAATATAAAAGAATATCTTTTAATTTTCGGGATTTAATATCTTGCATAAACACAGAACCTCTCATCTTTTGCGATAAGTCTGTATCCGTTTTCGATACAGAGCTGTTCTATCCTTCCGCCGGAAGGTGCGGATATATATCTGGTCTTAAGAGTATCGAAATTGTCAGCCGAATAATCAAAGCAGCAATTGATGCCCATTCCGGTGGGAACCGCATAGAGCATCTGCCAGTCGGTGGTCACGTCTTCGCCGTCGACCACATCCCTGAATTCCCAGATCACGGCATTGTCATATGAAGGGACATTCGTTTTGTCGAGAACGATCTCCTTTTCGAATGTGCTTCTGAAATATTCGTACCTTGCTTCGGATTCCGCGGTGGTTTTCGGGATTCCGAAATCATAATCATTGCCGATGGCATGGAATACTCCGAAATAGATAAGGCACAGACTCATGAGAAGTGCACAGATCCATGACTTTTCTTTCTTTACGATCATAAGGATTACGCCGACCGCGATGAAAGTAAGAAGGTGCTTGCTTCCCTCTATGAGCTTGTACATAAGGAGTATCGCAATGAGCAGTGCGAAATCAGCAAAGAGCATATACATCCTGCAGTAAAAGTCACCGGCAAGATCGGGGATCACTTTCCTGCGGAATCTCTTTGAAGGCTTTTCGTCGGATTCTTCCGATGTCTTCTCAGCGGTTTTTTCGGAAGCTCCTTCTGATACAGTCTCAGCGAAAACTTTCTCTGCCGCCTTGTCCGAGGCTTTCTTTTCTATGAACAGCTGCACCGCCTGCACTGCCATCATGAAGAGATAGATGTCGAAGAACATTCCGGGCGCACTGTCGATATAGAAAGCATCCTTCATGAACCTGTAGAAATCCATTCCCTTGTAGTAAAGAGTTCCGAACAGGTTGTGGAGTCCTGCCTTGAATCCGCTCGTGAAGAATGTCGTGATGAAATCGGTATAGAAGAACGGCATGAAGTATTCGGCCGAAAGGAAATGGTTCAGCAGATAATAGATGAACGCGGTTACTCCGACTACGGCAAATGAGATAAAGAAAGCGATGACCTTATTCTTTTTGCCGGAGGCTTTAACGAACATAACAAGGAGTGCGAACATAAGGAACAGGATCATGTACGGTCTCATGAATGTCATGAGGGATCCGAGAATGATCGCAGTGACCATATATCTTTTCTTTGATGTCCTGAAAAATGCGAGCATGCATCCCCAGAATACGAGAAGGTGCGCGAAGCAGATGACCTCGGGCATGCATGAATAGATGTATCTGAGGTTGAGGAAGAACGCGAAGAACCATACGGAGATCGCTATGGTCTGTTTTACCGAAGGCTTTGTCATTACGGCAAAGAGAATGAGTGCGACGGAATAGATGATCGCGTTATAGACGAAGACGGATTTCATTGTCCATCCGAATATAAATCCGAGAACCACCCAGGGCCATACCAGAACGGGGCTCCATGCCGCAAAGCTTAAGGAAAGAGCATGTCCGTCATTGAAGCCGTAATAGCCGAGGGGATATCCGTAATTGATTATCGCTTCTACCTGTTTGAAATAGAAAAGCTCATCGTTCCACTCACTCGTGATAAGCGATACGGGAGTAGGATCGATGAGTATTTTTACGAGTACATAAATAAAGGGAAGGAGTCCCAGAACCGCGGCGCATATGATATTTGTAACCCTGGGGTTCTTTAAATAATCCTTCTTCATTTATCTATATTCCAACTGTCACGGATGATATATTGGGGAGAATTGTTCATGCTGATATACATTCTGCCGATGTACTCTCCGATCAGTCCGAGGGTAAGGAGGATCATTCCGCCGAAAAATACTATGGAGCTCATTATCGCAGCATATCCCATAACGGCATTTTCCGGGAAAAGAAGTCTTCTTACGATGACAAAGAGTCCGTACAAAAGACCCGCAACAGCGGAGAATCCACCGATGAAGGTTGCTATCCTGAGGGGCTTTACGGAAAATGCGGTGAAGCCGTTGAACCAGAGGTTAAGGAGCTTTCTGAGAGTATAGCCGCTCGATCCCTCCATGCGGTCCCTGTGATCGATGGGAACATTGGTGATTCTGGTCGTGGAACGGAGCACGAGTCCGATGACGTAAGGATACGAATTCTCGTATCTGATCATGTCCTCAACGATAAAACGCTTTACGGCAAAATAACTCGACACGAAAAGCTCCTTGGGCTTGGAGAGCATCACACGGAGCATCATGTCATTCACGCGGCTTCCGAAATTCCTGAAGCCAGAATGTTTCTTGTGGTCGTACTTTGCATAGACGGCATCATATCCTTCGTCGATCTTTTCAAGGAGCTTGCCGACCTGGTCCGCGGGAGTCTGTCCGTCATCATCGAGGCATACGCAGATGTCGCCGTCCGAGAACCTGAAGCCCGCCATAAGTGCGGCATGCTGTCCGAAATTCCTCGCAAAGGAAATACCGCTGATGCGATCGTCCTCTTCGCAGAGCTTCTTTATGGTCTCAGCTGTTCCGTCGGGTGAGCAGTCATTGATGAGAAAGATATCGAATGTGTACCTGTCACTCATTCCGGACATGGTGGTTTTAATCTCTTCCACCACGGTAGGAAGAGTATGCTCGGATCTGTAACAGGGAATTATAAAACTGATTTTTTCCATAAATATGTGCCTGTAAAATTATTTTGATTCGTTGAATCTGTCGTGGATACGTGTGAGTCTGTATTCGAAATCCTTGCGGTCCTTGGAATCGACAACCTTAAGTATCATTCCCGTAAAAAGAGAAAGAAGACCGGCCAGGAAAACAAAGCCGCAGGTGATCAGCGTGGGGAATCTGGGAACCAGCCCTGTGGTCGCATAATCGCTTATGATGGGAACCATGAAGATGAGGCTGACCAGCATGAGCACGCATGCGATGATCCCGAAGAAATGCATGGGTCTGTAATTTCTGTAGAGTGACATCATCTTGCGGATGACCTTGAAGCCGTCGGGAAGAGTGTTGAGTTTGCTCTCGCTTCCGGTAGGCCTGTCACGGTATTCGACCACGACATTGTCGACCTGGAGATCGTAATTGACCGCATGGATCGTCATCTCGGTCTCGATCTCGAATCCCTTGGAAAATACGGGGAAGGTCTTGACGAAATCATAGGACATTGCCCTGTAGCCGGTCATAATGTCGCGGATGTCGGCCCTGAAGAGGTGGTTGATGCCCCATCTCATAAGGGAGTTTCCGAAATTGTGGAAGGGTCTCTTGTTTTCCGTAAAATAGGTGGATGAAAGCCTGTCACCTACAACCATATCGGAATTCTTCTCGAGAACGAGCTTTACCATCTCGGGAGCGCTCTCAAGGGGATAGGTGTCGTCACCGTCGATCATCAGGTAGCACTTTGCGTTGATCTCGCGGAACATGCGTCTGATGACATTTCCCTTGCCCTGCTTGTATTCGTTCCTTACCACCGCACCGCATTCCTCTGCGATCTTCGCGGTATCATCGGTGGAATTGTTGTTATATACGTAAATAACGGCCTCAGGAAGGACTTTCTTCACATCGCCGATAACCTTGGCGATGGTCTGAGCCTCGTTATAACACGGTATCAAAACTGCTAAATTGTCCATAAATACTCCGAAAAAGAAAAACGTAGTTATCTGTGTCAGATTGGTGTTATTATAGTTAAGCGTGACGTGGTCACATACAAAGTTATTATACCATAACAGAGCATGAAAAAAACCTTAGAAAATAAAAGAATATTGGTGATCTCGGGGGTCATTTCGGGGGCCCTCATTTTGATATTTATCATCATATATTCGGTCTACAGGATGCTCCACCCGCGCAAGATCGAGATCGGCGATGAAATCGCCAAATTGCCCTCCATAGAACGTCTCGCAAGGGACAATCTCTACGCATTCGATTACAGCGGCGAAACCGATGCTTTCATCACATGTATGTTTGATTCGAACATATCCGATTCCGTATTCAAGCTGTATTTCGGATACGAGGATATAACCGTGACCCGCAGGATGCCATCCATTACCGTACTCGGCAGGAAAATGGAGAAGATATTCGAAGAAGCCGGCGAAGAGGCATTCCCGAGATATATCGTCCTCGGGCTCGACCCTTATGCCGCCCTCGTCCAGTCATGCTCAAACAGCGACCTTTACAGAAAGCAGATTGGCTTTATACGCAGGATCGCATCCGAGCATCCGGACTGCAGGATAATGATCACCCTTCCGGACGATGCCGCGGAAAAATGGTCTTCCTTTGACGAAAAGGCCGTAAAACTGGCAAGGTCATCTTATATAATCACCGTGCGTGAGCTTTCGGACCTTGAAAATGTGCGTATCTTCTATAACCCGACCGAAGAATGGGTGCTCTATTCCGACTGCATCAGGGAAAACGGCCCCTTCTCTCCCATCCTTTACAATATCGATTCACACCTGCTCGCGGTCAATGTCGATCCTAATTCGACAGAGCATGTACTGACCATAGACAACGTAAATCAGGTAATGGATGAGACCATCGAAAAGTCACGGCAGCTTGCCGAAGTCAGGGAAACCTACGCAGATCTTTCCGGCAAGGATGTTTACTTCATCGGAGATTCCATCTTCGGTAATTTCAGGGATGAGACAGCCGTGTCATCATTTTTCAGGGATATGACAGGCGCTCAGGTCTTCAATCTCGGCGAAGGAGGAATGTCCGCGGTATATACGGCGAATGCTTCATCCGATATGGGTGCCGCATTCAACTACCTCCTCGGAAAAGAAGACCTTCGTACCTTCAGCGGAAGGTGCTACGAATTAAAGAGCTACTATTCATACTATCTGGCAGCCGCCCGTCTGAAAGAGACAGGCGGTGAGAATTCCGTATTTATCATCGAATTCGGCCTGAACGATTATTTCAACGGAATAGGCGATGACGAATTCCGTGATGCCATAAGCAAGCTCATATCGGAGCTCAAGAATGTATATCCGAAGGGTGAGATACTTGTGCTTTCACCCGGCTACATAAGCATGTATAATAACGGAACGATGCTGCCCGGAGCGACGGGATCGGTCCTTCAGGCTTACCGCGACGCTACGATCGAAGTCGCAGCCGGAAGGAATGTCGAATATCTGTCACTCACAGACGACCTTGGATTTACGCAGGAAGAAACCGAAAGCTACCTGCTGCCCGATCTCGTACACTATAACGAAAACGGAAGGTATCTCCTGGCACAGGGCCTTGCGAGATATTTTAAGAAATGACTCAGACCGAAAATTCAAAACCCGTAAGAAGACTCAATACAAAAGGAAAGATCGTCGTCGGTCTTTCTTTATGTTTTTTTATTGCGGGCTTCGTTGTTCTCATACATTCGCTCTTCTATGCGAAGCAGCCGCAGGATACATTTACATTCGAACTCGGCGAGCCCATAAGTGAGGATGCGGGTGATTATATCGACGGAGGATTCTTTGCAAGGCATCTTGCCCTCGCGGACTTTTCACTGGTCGATAAAAACAGGCCCGGAAGATATCCGATGTGCGTTGTCTACCTGGGCAAAGTCTTTTCCTATGACATCAACATCATCGATACCACGGTTCCCGAGATCACATTAAAAGAAGGACCTTTTTATTTCCTTCCCGGAACAAAACTCCAGCCCTCTGATTTCATAGAAAGCGTGCGCGATGCGGACAGCCTTTTGAATATTTCTTTTGATGAGGAATTCATTGAAGCGGGTGCTTTAAGCTGCAGGGAAATGCGTGAGTACACCGCAAGGATCATGGTCGAGGATTCGTCGGGCAACACCTCGATCGCCGTTACGGACTATCTAGTGGACGATGCTCCCGTCATCAGCGGAATAAGGGATTTTTACATTTCCTCGGATTCCGTACCCAACCTGCTCGAGTATATATCAGCATATGATCACATGGACGGGGATCTGACAGGCAGCATCGAGATAGAATTCGATACCGAGGAATTTCCCGAAAAGGGTGAAGTCGGAATAAGCTATACCGTTACCGACTCTTGCGGCTTTACAACAACCGATAAGGGAACCGCATATTTTGATTCCGCGGATGCGATCCAGGAAATGATCCGCGCAAGACAGATAAGCAGAGCCGATTACAATATCATCGGAGCTTACAATGCATACGACACCGGAATCTTTGAAGAAGGTGATATGGCACAGACGCTGGACGGTGTGATGCAGTCACTTGTTCATATCAGAATTTATAAAGATGACGGAAGTTCGACGATAGGTTCGGGATTCATTGCCGAGATAACGGATGACGTCATTTATGTCATAACCAATAAACACGTAGTCGGCAATTATAAAGAAGCCTCCGTTACATTCCTGCACGGTGAATGCGTCCCCGATGCCACGGTTGTCGGAGTCGATGATGAATATGATATCGCGGTCATAAAGGTTTCGAAGAAATTCCTTCCTGCGGAGTTTGACAGCTGTCTCTATACAGTCCATATAGATATGACATACTGGGAAGAACTTGATGCGGAACCCATCGAGCTTGCGATCGAGATAGTGGACGAGCTCGGAAATATCGAGCATATCAGATACGGATCACTCGTCAAGAAGCTACAGACATTCCCCTTCTTTGAGCCGTATACGGAAACAGAGATGGTGCTCACACTTCGTCCCGGAGATTCGGGATCTGCGGTCTTCGATTCGGAGGGCAGACTCATAGCGATGGCATTCGCATATTCCGTCTCACCCGAGCGCGACTGGGCGGTACCGCTGAATGAGATCGTGGATGCATATAAAGAAATAACAGGCAGGGAATTATATTTGTATTAGTTTATTTTCCAGTTCCAATCTGGGGTGATGTCATAATGATCATAATATGAATAGACCGCAGCACCATATGCAGCCGACAACGTGCCTATTTTGGACTTTATAATTTTACAATTCTTTCTGCTGGCCGTTATACAGTAGTCATCTAGGGCCATGTTTATGTAATCAAGTAATTCGATATCCATTTTATACAACTTTCCTGACAAGACAATCAGATCCAAGTTTAAAGTATTAATCAGGTATGATATTATTCCACCCAGATATTGCCCAAGTAACTTTAATCTTTCTTTCTTTTCAGGAGTATTGGGAGTTAAATCAGCCGCTATTTTGTCTGTTGAAAATTCCTTAAAATCTGATGCTGTTGATTGAAATACATATTTTCTGATTTTGTGGTCATAACAGCTCGGACGACCACAAGTACATATGGTATCTCCGATACTCTCATACTTTGTTTTATCGTAGTCTGATAATTTGGTCTCAAACTCTAACGCCGGAATATGTCCAATTTCCCCAGCATAACCGTTCGATCCATAATATAATCTACCATTTAAACATAATCCAACGCCGAGCCCAACGCCCAAATACAGAGAAGCCATGTTCTTTGAATCAAGAATGTCAGTACCTTTCTTCTCTTGAACACTATTTTCTCCCTCTATTTGAACACTATTTTCTCCTTCTGCCGGCATGCTGATTTTTTCCTCTTTTTGGTATAGATATATTTTATCAGCCAACAAACTGGCATTTGTATTTTGAATAAGACTAATCTTGATATTCTTTGCTTTCAATTGCCTATCTAATTCAGGATATAGAAGAGTGTTGATGTCCTGTTTTTCCAGATACTTTAAATTTGATGCTGTCACAATTTCATTTCTTATTTGGTCTACCAATCCAGTTGTAGATATTCCAATACCTTTTATAGAAAAACTATATTCATCTTTTAGCGCTTCAGAAATAATGAAATCAATACAATTTTTGAGATTAGAAAAAACTTGAGGGGTGTCAAAATATAGATAGGTTTTTTCTCCACTTTTTATTTTCCTAAGACATTCTTCTATTAACGTTTTTTTCTTTTTTTCTTCTGATGATTCTTCTCTTGATAATATCTTTTCTTCAGACAGTTTGTTTTTTAATTCCTTTCCTACCGATAAAAGATAATCATTTATCCGCTCATTATTGAGCATTCTAAAATCCATCGATATGATGACAACTTTACAAATAGATGCACCTATAGATATTCCAAGAAAAGATGCATAATCCGGATTAATTGAATATGAAGAGTTTAGAACATCCTCTTTTGCCAGTTCCTTAAGCGCTCTATACATAGTAGGTACTGCCATACCTATCATACCGGCAATCTGTTTGTTATCCATTTCAGGAAACAGTCTTTTTGCGTCTATTAATTCATAGTAGTTCCTAATATTCTGTAAATCCGAAGCATCATTATCAGGCATATACACTTCACCTCTCATTCTGATAATAAAAATAGGCAACGTTTATAATATCACTTTCAGAAATTTGAATCAAGTGATAGTTTATATATTCTCAATATTTCGGCGTTTTGCATATCATTTTGAGAATGATTTCCATATCAGACGATATTGGCTTTTACGATTTCCTGTAGTAAAGTAGCATTACACCCCACAAATTACCCATTATCAGCAAGAAAGGAGACCCACAATGATGTTTATCCAAAAATTCGGCAAAACCATTCTAGGATTACATAATTCAAACAAAAAGTCCTTCCTTTGTGCTCTCTTTATCGTGATATATGCTATAATCGTTCTCACTTTTTTATTTGGTCTCTTTTCTAATGATTATACACTCGATAGTGATGATTTCAAAGTATACATTCTCATTTATATTCTTTTAACATTTTCAATAGTCATTATTCATCTTTGGTCCTATATGTCTGTCAAATTCTGTCTTCGTATTGATGAAGTTGGATCATACCTTAAAAGTAAAGCAGACGATTTGTATGCCAGGATATGGAATGAAGCCATTCGAAGAATGAGTCCGTCGCCTTTTAATGTTCATAGCACACTGGAATGTGTTTTGAAAATCTCCTATTTCCTATATTGGAGCATAATAACTGTCATCGGCTTTTTCTGCTTTGATAGACTACAAATATATAATCTCCATTCCATACGTTTTTACAGCAAAAATGGAGGAACCATAGATCATTTTTGGCTTTTGCTTGGTATCTTATTCTTCTCTATCGGTTTGATACTGAATTATTATAGTTGCTGGACGTCAATGGTATTTATTATTTTTTTAAAAGACGTAGCTAACGCTGCCAGCAAATTGGAATTCAATCATTCTAAACCCTCCGATACAGTTGGCTTTCGAAAGCTTATGCACGCTTCATCAAGGGTAGCTATCGCGTTCTTTTGTGAATCTATGCTCTATATTGTTTTCGTTTCATTAGCCATATGTATAGGATATAATGGCCGATTATACGATCGCTGGTTATATATTGGACTGGGTATTTTTTTTAGCTTGCTCCCAGCAGTAATTACTTTTTTAGCTGTTCTTATACTCCCCAAAGTATATCTGGCCAGGCTTTTAAGGAGATGGAAGTGGCTAGCCGCAGATGAAGTTGAAAAATACCCCGAAACAAATTACAAGTCGGAAAGTATGCACAGCATTCTCAACGATGAAATGCCTATAAGCAAAACAGAAACTATTTTTACCGTAATAACATTAATAATTGATGCGATATCAGTAATACTCAGTTTAGTTAATTTATTCTATAAATGATTTTTATCAGTATTATCCGAATATGAATAATCAAATGATAAACAAGCGACAGCAGGATATCCGCTGTCGCTTTTATATTTCATTCGGCATGCTGTGGAGCCTTATTACATACTACTCTTCCGCATCGGTTTTTTCGCCGATCATCTCCTTATAAATCTGAGTAAGATTTGCGGCTACGGCCTTCGGATCATGATCCTTGAGAGCCCTGGCTCTTGCCGCCCTTCCTCTTTCGAGCGCACGGTCATAATCAAGCTTGGTAAACTCGATGGCCTTCCTGAGCGATGCCGCAACCTCATCCATGGGCTTTCTGGCATTGCAGTCGTAAAGAAGGCACTGGTTCTTGTCATCAATGATATCGGGAATTCCTCCGACCCTCGATGCGATCACGGGTGCTTCGCAGAGCGCGGCTTCGATAACGGGATTGGGTGAATTCTCCAGAGTGGACGGACAGATGTACATACCGCACTTAAGATACTCTTCCCTCATCTGCTCGGGGGTGATGTTTCCGAGAAATGTTACCTTGCCCTGAAGATTACAGCTTTCTATCAGTTCACCGAGATACTTTCCGTATTCGGAGATCAGAACCTTATCCTTGAAAGTATTCTGCGAAACGATATCGGGACCTGCAACCCTGATCTTAAGTTCGGGCCAGTTGATATCCTTGAGGGCCTTCAAAAGTATATGGAATCCCTTGAGGGGATAATATGCTCCGGATACGAAGATCGTATTTACGTCACGGGCATTTCCCGCGGGAACGGGTGCATAGAATACGGGCTTTACCGCTTCGCTAAGGAGGTGGTACTGCGCTTCGGGCGCAAGACGTGAAGCCCACTTCTTCTCAAGTCCCGTGCATCCGCCGACATGTCCCGCTCTCGAAACCGCCTCAAGCTCATTGACGGCCCTGTTATGATATTTATCCTGCTGCTGTTTGATATTGTCCCTTCTTACAGCATCCCTGAGAGTTGATGAAGAAACGATCTCATCGGGAAGGCATGCGAGATAGTCCGTAGCGATAGCGGCACAGATACCGCGGAAGGAAACAAGAAGTCTTTCTTTTCCGGGATGGTAATGGAAATCATCATCGGTAACGGCCCTGCTCATTGCAAGCGCATGGGGAAATTCCGTTCCGAGTATATGAATGACATCGGGCCTGAACTCGTCGAGGATCCTGTTCATCGAAGAGATCATGGTGATATCGAAAAAGTCTGGACGGGCCAGATCCTCATAAAAAGGAAAATACGAAACGGCAAACTCACTGTCATCGGACAGTTTAAAGGAGCCTCTTTTTCCGTCGTACTGCTCGGGAACGGGAAAAGCGATGCCAAGCTCGATATCCGCAGAATACAAAGCCATTGCGGAAAGCATTCCTTCCGTCATTCCGGCTTTTGAATTATCCTCAATTCCGAGTGCTTCAGCCGCTCTTTCAGGTATGTAATTACTGAGCCATAAAACTTTCATCTCATCCTCCGAAAACTGCCCACACAGACAGGCAACTGCCTCATCCGTCAGCTTACGCTCCCCCCGGAACTGCTTACGAAGTCATTATCATTTATGCCCGGCTTAAGGGGCCGTCCTCATAAACCGGAATCCTGTGTTCGGGATCCTGTGCAAATGCAATGATCCTCTCTGCGGCAACATCCGCGTTCCACACATTCTTTATCGTATCATATGCGGCCTTTCCGATCCTTGCCGCATTTTCCCTGTCACTTGCAAGAAGAACTTTTTCCAGCAGCTGCTCATCGTTACATGAACTGTAGAGATAACCGTTCTCACCGTCCCTTATAAGATAAGGCGCACTTCCTATGCTCTTCGAAGCGATCGTCACACATCCGGAGTTCATCGCTTCGTTCACAACGGCTCCCCAGCCCTCGAGCCTGTCCGATGTCGAGACGAAGATATCCGATCTTCTCATCTCTTCCCTTACTTCATCAGGCTTCATACCGCCGCGGAATTCCACATATTCCATCAGGCGCATTTCCGAAGACAGCTGTTTGATCTCTTCTTCCATCACACCGTTTCCGATCATCGTGATGCGGAAACGTACATCCTTCTTCCTCAGATTATCCGCGAGAGTGATCATCATCTCGGGATGCTTCCAGTCGATGAAACGTCCGACCCACAGTATGTGGAGTTCTTTGTTGTCCTTACGGAGCTCGTTCAGATCATCATATTCAAAGCACTGTGGAAAATATCCGTACTTTAATTTCTTGTTCCTGTATGCACGGATCAGGTCGAAGTCACCCTTTACATACGCTCCCGCGCAAAGTAAGAACACGGGCGAATCATTGAACCTTACGTGATCGTGATATTTTTTCTTAAGCCCCCTGGGAGATATGAACTTAAGTCTGCTTTCCTTGTATATCCTCTCGGAATAAATGAGCGTGAACTTTCCGGCTTCGAGTCTCGGCATTATGATATCGGCATCCTCACATCCTCCGAAGATCGCACAGTCCGCATTCATTATCAGCTCGTCGCACTTTTCCTTGTCCTTGTAATAGAGCATCACATAAGGTTTTTCCGCAAGCGATGCGTCCCATCCGAGCTTTACCCTTTCCTCTTCCATCGGCTCAGTCTGAATAAAGGTATAATCTCCGCCTGTCAGTTCATAGAGCCTATCCGAAAGAGGCGCCTGATGATGATTTATGTAATTGGACACAAATACCGTCTTCAACCTGCTATATCCTTATAGATCTCCGTAAGCCTTGAGTAGTTGGCTGCCGCGTTATGTGTAGCCATCGCATGAGCGGAAGCGTTTGCGGCATACTCAGCTGCCTTTTCGGTGTTATCGAACATTTCCGACACAGCTGTCACAAGTGCATCGATATCGGAAAACTCATACAGTATTCCGTCCTTGCCGTCATCAAATATACCGGAGACCCCGCCCACATTTGCGGATACGCAGGGAACACCGAGCATCATCGCTTCGCCGAGCGAATTGGGAGAATTTTCGATGGATGAAGGACATACGAAAACATTACTCTTCGAAAGCCTGTCTATATAATCGGAAACCGCAAGGCTTCCCGTAAATATGACCGAATCCTCAAGGGAATATTCCCCGATAAGTTCAAGCAGGTATTTATCGTATGAAGAAAGCTTCAGCCTCTCCTTAAATGTCGAATGCTTTGTGACATTATCGCCCGCGATATAAACCTTCGCATCGGGATATTTTTCCTTAAGCTTAGCGAGTGCGGTGATCATCATATGCGCACCCTTTATCGGATAATTGCCCTGGCTCAGGAATATCGAATGAGCTTCGACTTCGGGTCTTTCCGCACCGCCCGCAAGGGAGCGCTCATAAAAGTCCGCACGAAGCGTTTCGTTCATGAAATGGTACTTGGCACCCGGATTAACCTTAGAAGTAAATCCCTTATCGAAAGGGGTTCTTCCGGTAACGTTTCCTGCGATCTTAAGCGCCTCTATCTCATTTACCGCACGGAGTGCGAACTTTTCCTGCTGGATCTTAAGGGAATCCTTTTTTACAAAGTCCCTGAATGTCACACGGTTAATGACTCTTTCGGGAAGTCCGTCAAAGAAGTGATCCTTGTAGATATCTAAAACTCCCTGGATACCGATGAGGATACGCTCGGGGCGGTCCTTCATGACCTGTGCCATCGCACGAGTGTGGGGAAATTCCGTTCCGAATATGTGGACTATATCGGGCTGAAACTTTTCGACTATGGAAGAAAGTCTGTCTTCAAGAGAAGGATCGTAGACCTCGGGAGCCGATGTGTCTTCGTAGAATCCGTAATACTTCACTCCGTCTTCAAGGTAAAATCCGTCGTTTTCTTTTCCGACGGGAAAACAGACACCGAGTTCGAACTCACCGCCTTTTTCCGCTGCACTGCAGGCACCCGAAAGCCATCCTTCCTTGTTGGAGGCTTTAAGTCCCATTTTTGCCGCGACTTTCGGAAGTATGATATTACAGAGCCACAATACCTTCATCAGTCTTCCTGTTTATATGAATCGTCCTGACCGTTCTTAAGAGCCGTTATCTGTTCCTTCTCGACACCTTCGGTCGAATCGGGCCACATAAGGACCTTAAGAGTAAGAAGCATAAGTTTAAGATCGAGCATAAGTGAATACTGCTCGATATAGATCAGATCGAGCTTGAGCTTATCGTAAGGAGTTGTGTTGTATTTTCCGTAGACCTGTGCAAATCCCGCAAGTCCCGCCTTGACCTTCATACGGAAAGCAAACTCGGGCATGACATCGACATACTGCTGTATGATCTCGGGGCGCTCGGGTCTGGGACCTATGAAGGACATATCGCCTTTCAGAATGTTAAAAAGCTGGGGAAGCTCATCGAGCCTGCATTTTCTGATGAACTTTCCGACGGGAGTGATACGCGAATCGCCCTTGCTCGCAAGTCTTGCAACACCGTCACTCTCCGCATCGACTCTCATCGACCTGAACTTATAGATGGTAAATTCCCTTGCATCCCTCGTACAGCGGATCTGCCTGTAAAGGATCGGTCCCTTGTCACAGAGCTTTACCGCGATCGCAGTAAGGAGCATGAAGGGCGAAGTAAGGATGATGAGCAGAAGCGAAAATACGATATCGATCGTACGCTTGATGACTCTCTGCTCTACGGTAAGCGAATACTCCCTTGTAAGAAGTATGGGCGAATCGAATACGTGAAGCTCCTCCGCACCGGAAAGGATGACATCTCCGATCTTGGGAAGCAGATAGAACCTGATGGAATTGCCGTAGCAATACTTTATCAGCGGTTTTCTCTGCGCGACGGTCATGTCGCCTATGATCACGGCATTGATCTTGCCGGTGGAATAATCATCATTGATACGCCTGACGATAGCATCATAGCCTTCCTCAGCCTTGATCTTGTCGGTGATGACATACTTATCCTTCCTGGTCTCAAACTTTTCGGAAAGTGTGTCCTTATTGGTATTTCCGTAGATCAGCAGCAACTTTCTCGGAGGGAATATATGTCTGTAGATCTTGTTTGCGATCGGAATATAGATCAGCACGGCGATGAACTGCTCGGTACCCATCATGACAAAGTACGGCAGACGGAAGGGCTGGCCTGCGAGAATTGAAAGCTCGCCCCAGATAAAAATATCGGCAAGCACGGTCGAAAAGAGCTGTGAGAACACGATCTCCGAGTTCTTCATATATCCGAGTCTCATTCCTCCGTACATATTCGAGATCAGGAAAAGAACGATGCCGTATACCATGATCTCGAGCACATGACCCTTGAAATAGAAATCTCTCAGTGGTTCAACTACACTGTGCTGGAAATGGTAAAACCAATGGAAACCGAAGGATCCTATCTCGAGAGCAAGGCATCCCATCACCAGTGAAAGGTTGATGATACGCTTGGTGCTCTCCATCAACCTCGCTTTTTTCTTTTGCTTTTCGTCTAATATCATTTCGTCTTCTTTATTATCCCGAAGAGCCTCTTAACACTCTTTGCGGGAAGGTATGCAAATATCATCAGGTTTCTTCTCTGCTTCTTGGTAAGGTACGGATCCCTGCGGATGAAACTCTTGTGGGCCTTCACCTTGGCATAGACTCTTGTGTACAGCTCATTGCTTTTGTTCATCTCCGAAACCGGGATGTGGAGCAGAAGCCACATTGCCTGCACGAGATAAAAGTGCGCCGCCTCCTGCTTTAGGTCAGGGTATTTCTTTGCAGCAAGTGCGAGCATCTTTTCGGCATTTTCCATCGAGTTTTCATAGAAGGACTGCCTGTAGGTGCCCCTCGTATTACTCTCGGTGCTCAGGATTATGTGATAGCCGGGCTTTTTGCAGACCTTCAAAAGCTCAAGCTTTTCACTCATCTTAACGAGCAGGTCGAAATCCTCATTCAGCCTTCCTTCCGGAAAAGAAAAACCTTCGAAGAATTCCTTTCTGAAAAGCTTAGTGCAGAATGAGCTGTCGCCCTGATGAAGGAGGAGTGCCCTGAAAAAGCTCTTGCCTGTAAATTCATCATCGGGCAGGAAGTCTTCGCCGAATGCCTTGATCGGCTCTCCCTTTTCGTTCTCTTCGCACGAAAGGATCTGGGAAACGTCTGCCTTCGGATCTTCATCGAGGATCTTAGAGAGGTTTTCGTACATATCGGGCTCGATATAGTCGTCCGCATCGATAAATCCGATGTACTCGCCGGTTGCTTCCTTAAGTCCCGCATTCCTTGCGGTAGAAGATCCGCCGTTTTCTTTATGGATCACCCTGATACGGCTGTCCGCCGACGCAAAGGAATTCAACATCTTCAGGCTGTCATCCTTCGAGCCGTCATCGACCGTGATTATCTCGAGGTTTTTGTAGGTCTGGTTTCGGACACTGCCGATCGACCGCTCGAGGTATTCCGCGGCATTATAGACGGGTATTATGATGGATATCAGCGCATTTCCCATAATCGTCTAATTATACCATAAAAATAAGGTCCTCGGACACATATATGTATTTTTGTTCAGTGGACGTTACGCCTGGTATTTCTAAGTAATGCCTGAAATTTCAGGCATGCTGCGTGTCGTTCACAGCAGATATCCGTATCTGCTGTTCACTCATTTTGCCATCCGGGCAAAATGCCACTCAGATTATATGCATTACTAAGAAATACTACGGCTCACTTTATTCACAAAAATACATATACGTGCCCGAGGGCCCGGGTTATTTGCAATATAATAAACAGATATACGTTCAGAGTCTGCGTTTGATTGCGTTGAAGCCCCAGCCAATAAAGGAAAAGGCGCTTCGGAGAAGCGAAAGCTTCTCAGATTTCCTGTACAGGTTCCAGATGCGGCGGGCGGCGTCCTTCTTGTCGGAGGAAAGCGAATTGCCCGTACGGCGGTATAGCGTCAGATTCTCGTTCAGGCCGTATGCTTTATAGCCCTTTCTGAGGAGCGCAAACCACAGGGCGGTGTCCTCGGAAAGGATGTCGGGAAAAACAATGTCTTCCTTTTTCACGATCTCGGTATCGAAAATTACGGTCGAGGTGAAGATCGTGGTGTTTCGGAGTGCCTGCGAATAGGAAATGGTCTCCGGCACCTTGACGATCTTACCCATGGGCTGTGCGTTTTCATCGGCGAATTCATATCCGGTAAAAGAAAAACCGCACTTCTTTTCTTCCATGAAAGCAAGCTGGTGCTTCAGCTTATCTGCCATCCAAAGGTCGTCACCGTCGAGGAATGCGATGTATCTGCCCTTGCTTTCGCGGATGCCCAGATTTCTCGCGCCGCACGCTTTGAGCTTGTCTTCCGGCTCGATGAGCCTTATTCCGGAATCCGGATGCGATGCAATGTAATCGTTAATGAAAGCGACCGATGAATCCGTACTTTTATCGTCAACAAGCAGCACCTCCATATCGGGGATCCCCTGGGAAGTGATGCTGTCAAGTGTCGCCGTTATGTATTTTTCGAGGTTATAAACCGGTACTACTACGCTTACCATGATCCTCAAAAGTTATAAAATCCTTACATTGTCTCAAAGGACATATCACTCTGATAAATTCCCGGGTGTGACCAGTGCATAACCCGGGATAAGATTCTCATCATCCGCCCACGAAGCAAAAAATGTTATCTCATATCCCGCTTCCTTAATGGCCTCATAATCGTATCCGCCGGGAGGAAGGATCACAACTGTCGCACCCTGTTCAAACGCCCTGCGGCAAAGGTCCGCGGCAAGTTCCTTTTCCCCGCCCGACACTCTTATCATATCATCATGGATATCTATAAGGTCCTGTGAATAGAATCCGTATCTGTTCTTGGTAAGCCTTCCGTCCCACATATCACGGCCGTAAAGAGTCCTTGCATCCGCCGTATATGTATGCAGATAGGCGATCATATCATCCGGAGCAAGTATTACCTGCTCGGAGCCGCCGAGGAGCTTTTTCTCATAGACCATCTCGGCGATGAGCCGTTCGCTTTCTCCGGCGTTTTCGGGTCTTCCGGAAGAATTTACGCTCACCCTTCCGAGTGAACCGCACAAAAGGATCGCTGCCGCGAAAAGAACGACCGCAAGGACCGATATCTTCTTTTCCCTCGAATAAAGTTCGTCAAAAAGCACAGCGGTCATAATTGCACCGACCGGTATCAAAGGAATGATATTCCACATATCGGGCGAATCGTAATACGTCCCAGTCACTATCCTGAGGACGGATGCCGTCACGGGACAGATAAGGAAAACAAGTGCAGCCACAACATAACCCAACAGCGCTCTTATTCTCACATCGGTCTTCTTTCCCGAAAGCACATAGCACGTAAAGCCCGCGGAAAGCGAGACCAGCAGGGACGAAGCGAGCATCATGCATTCCCTGAGATGTATCATATGATCACTTATGAGGCCTCTGAGCATTTGTGCCTCCTTTTCAAAATGAGCATAAAGAATACGTATCCCACATAAATGCATGCACAGAATCCGATGCCGTACTGCGTCCTGCAGATAAACGCTTCACAGACAACGGGAAGAAGTGCGACCACATACCTTCTGTCTAAGAGACAGTAAAGAAGGAAGGGCACAAGCACCCACACTCTTATCGCCGCTCCCGTCCACATGGCTGACAGGACCATAAATCCCTGTGCATAGGAGGAAAGGTCTGACGCGAAGATAAAAAGAATCGCCGCACAGACTAGTACGGACCTCTTTAAAAGTGCATCCTTGGAGTCCCTAAAGAGTACTCCCGAAAGTGCGATCAGTGAAAAGAGTCCCGACACAAACCAAAAGCCCGGCATTATCGAATGAAGGAGCAGAGCGGGAGCTGTTCCGAACGCTTCGCAAAGCACGGAATAGAAACCGCTCAGACAGAGTATCTTATATCGCGAAGGAAGTCCCTCGGCATAAGCGGATCCGGTAAGAGGATCGATCGTGTACATCGGGTTTCCTTTAAGGAAAGTGACGACCGTTTCAAGAGTTTCATCGCCTACCGAATTTACTCTTCCTCCCTGCACTACGGTAATGAAGCATGCTACGGAAAGCAAAACTGCGATGAGACAGAAAGCAACGGATATTCCCTTTACTTTCTCTTTTTCCTTTTTTTCTTTTTCCTTCTTACCCTTGATGACGGTAAGAATGACGAACGCAAAATAACCCACTGTCATCGCTGCGACCATGAGGATTCCGCTGTATCTTTTTTCCGTGGAGATAAGTCCGTCACCCATCACTGTCAGGAAATGCGAGACAAACGAGATGACGATAATGAGCAGGGAACCTGCCGAAAATGATGAAAAGATATCGGTATCCTTTTTTGAAAAGATACCGGACAAAAGCATCAGTGTCCTTCCGGAAAAGGCGGACACTATAGCAAGAAACATTATCAGGATGATCGTCTTAACCATAGAGCCTATTCCTGTCAGAAGCAGTTTTTCTCATCCCTGAGATATAAGGGACGTTTCTTTACCTCAAGGTAAGCTTTGGCAATGTACTGTCCGAGGATTCCCGTGCAGAAAAACTGTAATCCGCCTATAAATACGATGACCGTCATAAGGCTCGGCCATCCGTCTACGGGATCGCCGAACAGAAGCCATCTTACGATTATGAACAGGATCATTACAAATGCAACAAAGCACATGATCACGCCTATGAGGGAACTGAGAACAAGGGGCTTTGTCGAAAAAGCGGTGATGCCTTCAAGGGAGTAAACAGCAAGACCCCAGAAGCTCCACTTGGTCTTGCCCGCAGCGCGGTCAACATTTTCAAAATCGATCCATTTGGTCTTGTATCCGACCCACCCGAAGATACCTTTGGTGAAGCGGTTGTATTCGGTCATTGCAAGAACGGCATCGACGAACTGCCTTGTCATGAGCCTGTAATCCCTGGCTCCGTCCATGATCTGCGCATCGGAAAGTCTCTTCATCAGCCTGTAAAAACGCCTTGCAAAAAAGCTTCTTATGGGAGGCTCGCCCTTTCTGGTAACGCGCCTTGTTGCCACCGAATCATAGCCCTCGTCGAGATATCCGAACATCTCCTCGAGGAGCGAAGGGGGATCCTGAAGATCCGCATCCATTATTACGGCATAGTCGGAATCCGCTGCCTTGAGTCCCGCATACATCGCTGCCTCTTTTCCGAAATTCCTCGAAAAAGAAATAAGATGCACCCTGGGATCCTTTTCATTGAGAGCCTTTACTACGGAAACGGTTCCGTCGGTAGATCCGTCATCGATGAACAGCACCTTAAGTTCCACATTTCTCTTCTCGAGAAATCCGGTGTTCTTTACCAGCTCATCATAAAAAAGAGGTATGGCCTCTTCCTCATTTTTGCATGGAACTATTACTGTTAGTTCTGACATCTCTTCCTCCGGCGGGCTTTATAGCAAAACAGCGAAGCCTCAGAGCTTCGCTGCAGCAGATACGTTTTATAAGATCATTCGCCAAGTCCGCTCTCAACCACTGCAACAAGAGCCGCAAGAGCCTTGTCTTCATCTTCGCCTTCACAGACGAATTCGATCTCATCCCCGCATTTAATGCATGCTCCGAGAACACTGAGTACGGATTTGGCATTTGCCGTATTATCATCACCGAATCTGAAAGTGATCAGTGATTTGTATTGCATAGCTTCTTTACAAAGAATTCCGGCAGGTCTCAAATGAAGGCCTGTGGGATTTTTAATCAAAACCTTTTGAGTGACCATTTATTCCAGTACCCTTTGGGCCGTTAAGCCCTACCCCGTAAAGTTGATTTTTCTGACAATTATAATAACAGATAACGTATATTTTTACAATAATATCAGAACATCCTGTCCTGTATAAGAGCGGCGAGTTTCTCGGCCTCTTCCTGTATCATCTTTTGGTCTTTACCCTCGATCATAACCCTTACGAGAGGTTCGGTTCCGGAGGGTCTGATGAGAACTCTTCCTTCACCCGCAAACTTTTCTTCAAGTGCTTTTATCGCATCGGCGATCTCGGGATATTCGAGGTACTTGTCCTTCTTGTGATTGGCAACCTTCGCACCTACGAGAGCCTGGGGAAGAACCTCCATGATCTTCGCAAGCTCGGAAAGTTTCTTACCGGAATCGACCATGACCTTCAGAAGATGAAGTGCGCTGAGGAGTCCGTCACCGGTCGTATTCTCATCAAGGAAGATGATGTGTCCGGACTGCTCTCCTCCGAGCGAAGCACCGATCTCCTTCATCCTCTCGAGAACGTATCTGTCACCGACAGCGGTTCTTTCAAGATTGATCCCCTCTCTTTCACATGCAAGGGAGAATCCGAGATTACTCATTACCGTGGCAACGATCGTATCCTTTTTCAGGATTCCGTTATCCTTCATATTTCTTCCGATGATGGCCATTATCTGGTCACCGTCGACAATGTTTCCGTTCTCATCGACCGCAAGAAGTCTGTCGGCATCTCCGTCGAATGCAAGTCCCACATCAGCCTTTTCGAATACAACCCTCGCACAGAGCTCTTCCATATGGGTCGATCCGCAGTTTGCGTTGATGTTGGTCCCGTCGGGATGATTGTGGATCGCGATGACCTGGGCTCCCGCCTTTTCGAGAGCTTCGACCGAGGTGTAATGTGATGCGCCCTCGGCACAGTCGGTCACGATCTTAAGTCCTGAAAGATCTACGGGAACGCTTCTTACGGAGTGGTTGATATATTCTTCCTTTGCATCGGTGCGGAACTTGATCTTGCCTACTCCGGGTCCGATGGGGAATTTGATATCCTCCATGTTCCTCTTGATCTGATCCTCTATTTCATCCTCGAGTGCATCGGGAAGCTTGAATCCGTCGCAGTCGAAGAATTTAATGCCGTTGAATTCCACGGGATTGTGTGAAGCGGAGATGACAACACCCGCATCCATCATGTGCTTTCTTGTAAGATATGCAACTGCCGGAGTGGGAACCACACCTACGTATACGCAGTTTGCTCCTACGCTGCACGCACCTGCCATAAGGGCATTTGCAAGCATGTCGCCCGAGATCCTGGTATCGCATCCGACCATAATGGTGGGCTTATGGTTCTGCTTCCTGGTAAGCACATATGCGCCTGCCATTCCGAGTTTCATTGCAAGTTCCGGAGTAAGCTCTTCGTTGGCGATCCCTCTTACACCGTCTGTTCCGAACATTCTGGACATTTATATATCTCCCAAAATCTTTAAGTTTCTTCTTTGGCCGTCAGCCTGATGCGGATGTAAACGGGATCCGCTTCGACATGTTCGCTGAGGGTGAATCTAACGGGGATGTTGGCAAATGAGATGCCGCTGTAATCATCGCCGTATACGGAAGCAAGATAGGAATCAACCTCAAGAATGCCTCTGATGGATTCAGCACTTATCGCATTGAGCTCCGTTTCAAGTCCCGAAAGCCTTACGCTGATCTCATCCTCACCGTCTATCTCAGCCTCGTATCCGTCAGGGATATCGGTGAGCAGGAAGTGATCTATCGCTACGCTGAGTGTCTTTTCGGCTTTCTTTTCGACATAAGCGGTTACATATACTTCATCGTCAAACGAAGGATCTTCGAAGGATACTCCCGCAGGCAGGTACTTCGAGAGATTGTATGTTGCGGTGATGTTGTTCTTAGCCGAGTTGATATCAACGGGATCGGTTATCTCGATCCTGGTGATGCCGTTGAGCACGCTCGTATCGCCCGCTATGGTCACTGTCTCGGGGCTTACGGAAATATCACCGGTGAAGATGAATCCCGGTGCAGTCTCGCCGGTAGCCGACGCATAGATGGGAACGGTCTTGGTCGAAAGGACGGTTACGGTTGTGGTAACGTAATCGGTCTGCTTTACGATCATGTCGCTTTCAACGCGGTTGCCCTTGGTATCGTAGAGGATGATCTCCATGTCCGCGGAAATGGTCTTGACCGCATCATCAAGGTCTATAGTGACCTGAGCGTACGAAACCCTGTTTACCGCTGACTCGGGACCGGTAACCTCGATCCTGTTTCTCTCGAGATTGACCTTGCCCTGTACGCAGCCCTCACCTACCGAACCGACGGTCTGCCAGGTGATGTTCACGTACTTGGTGATCCTGTTTTCAACCGCAACTGAAACCGTGTCGTGATCGGCAGTGATGCTCTCCGCTCTTTCAAGCGAATAGATAATGGGAACGGTTCCGTCCTCATTTATCTGTGAAAGATCGGCGATCGCGGTTATGTCGGATGCGGTGATCGAATTTATGACGGATTCGGGAGCCCTGACGGTTACCTTTGCGATATCCGAATTGTTGAGCACCTGATAAACCTTGCCCTCGGCTTCAAGGACATTCGCTCCGACAAGAGTTACCTTGACGTTATTGTAAGTGAGTGTCCTTACGGGGTTATTGATCTGCGCAACGAGCACCCAGAGAACGAATGCGAGAACGAGCGCAAGTACTTTGAGCCATATGTTGTTGGTAAGGGTCTTTCCAAGACGCTTTAAAAATATCATGATTTTCTGCGCCTCCTCTTCTTACCCTGATTACTATCCTCTCCCTCCTCGGGCGTTGTGAGAGTGGAAGTAAGATACTGTCTGAGCGATTCTTCGGTAAGATTTCTTTCGAGCTGTCCGTCGTGGGCAACAGCGATCTTTCCGGTCTCTTCGGATACGATGATGGCAACGCAGTCAGCTTCCTCGGATACTCCGATGCCCGCCCTGTGTCTCGTTCCGAGTTCCTTGCTTACATACTGGGATTTGGTAAGGTCAAGGTAGCACGTTGCGGCCGAGACCCTGTTTCCGCGTATGGTAACGGCTCCGTCGTGAAGCGGAGTGTTCTTTTCAAATATGTTGATGAGAAGCTGTGATGTGATCTCCGCATCGATCTTGATACCGGTCTCATCGATACGTGCAAGGGATTCCTTGTTCTCGATAACTATCAGTGCACCGGTGCGTACCCAGGACATCTGCGAGCATGCCTTTACGATCTCCCTGATGCTGTCCTCGGTGATCTCACGGCTGTTGATCTGCTGGCCGAAAATGGAGAACGATCCGAAGAAGTTGCTCTTTCCGAGAACCTCGAGAGCTTTTCTGAGCTCGGGCTGGAGAACAACTATGAATGCGATGACCGCAAACTGGAGAACGTTTCCCGAGATCCACAGAATGGTATCCATGTGGAATACGTTCGCGATGATCAGGAAGATAAGAATGACGGCAAGTCCCTTCAGAAGTGACCATGCCCTGGTGTTGTGTACCCACTTGAAAATGTAATACAAGAGTACGGCGATAATGACTATCTCCGCATAATCCTGCCACTCAATGGTACCCATATAGGTACTGAAGCTGTTCAGATATTTGATTGTTTCGTCAAAAAACTGCATATCCTTCAGCTCTCAAAAATCACTCGTCGAGTTCCGTTGTATCTCCGAAATATGATGGATCAAGTTCCGTTGTATCCATCTCGGCCGTATCCATGGGAGCGGTCTCCATAAACGCTGCGTCCGGCTTGCCGGTGCGGATGGGACGTCTTACATGGGATCTGTTGATGTTCTTGACCTTTACCTCGGGAGCAGAAACATTCATCTTGGGAACGGCCTTGACATAGTAATAATATTCATCGTCTTCAAACTGCACTCGTTCCGTCCGCGTGTAGTCGACGCAGAACTTGAAGAACTCTATCACCTTGCCGACACCTACGGAAAGGATGCATCCGAAGATTATTCCGAGGATCGAAAATCCGGCGTTGGTAACAAGTCCGCCGATAAGGGTGATGACCATGCAGAGAACCGCACCGGAGATCATTGCGATCATCCAGCAGTGCTCGATGGGAAGTCGTCTTATGATGTAAACGGTAATGGTGACCACGGCAAATGCAACGCAGAGAACAAGCATCTGCTTGTTGCCGAGGAGCGAATCGATGATGAGTTTTATCTGTGCCATTATGTCGGACAGGTCACCGGAAACGTTGGCGGCATTCTGTGTGACGACATGAAGCGTGAAGTAGATGATGACTCCGCATACAACGGAAAGCGCAGAAGCGGGTCCGCCGATAAGTCCCATCACAACGGGGATCACATATGGAACGTGGAATACAAAGAGCATGGGTGTGATCACCACGCAGAGTGATTCACCGGGAGTAAATCTTAAGTAGAGCAGATAGATGAGAAGGAAGATGACACCTACCACTATCGCAACCTCGGGTGAGAGTGCGAATACATGTCCCATCGAAAAGAGTGCGCCGAAAAGAAGGATTGCACCTGCGGGAAGGAATGAACATGCAAGTGAAACGATGATCACTATTCCGGGATTTCCCAGCTTACTCATATATCCGAGCTTGCCGTTTATCATGATGATCATGACGAGTGCAAGCAGGAACTTCATAACGGGAATGATGAAAACGTCGTACTTGGAAAACAGAACTTTAATGTTGTCTCGTATCTCTAAAAGCCTTGTCATAATAAATCCTTACTGTCTGTCATACATCTTCTTGAGCACCCTGAGATTCTTGAAATATCTCTTGAGCTTTCTGCGCGACGAATTGTATGTGATCGTGCATACGACATAGGTGATCATTACATAGATGCCCACAAACCAGGCGTATTTCGTGAGTATGCTCCTGACAAAGGCAAGGATGTCCATGTCATAGATGCTGCTCATGAATACGTCAAAATTATAATATACATAAAGAGCGAGGATGAGGCCGAAGGAAAGGGTCGCACAGATCAGCGCCTTGAGAATTCCCACGGCGATATAGTCGCCTTTAAAGAACCTGACGACATTCATATGCTTTTTTCCGTCACCTTCCTCGTATGAAGCCATTCTGGTCATCAGAATGACTCTGTCTTTATCAAGCATAACTTTCGCGGACGGGCCGCACTCCTTTACAAACACAAGTCACCTGCAATTGTGAGACCTCGCAGGTGACTTCACATTTTCTTGCTTCGAACGGGTGAACCGAGGAACCGTCCCTTGTTCACCGCTTTGGCTTACTGATCGAGATATCTCATCTTGGGAGAATCCTTCTCAGGCCTCTTGAATTCGGTCTTGGGCTTATTGGCATTGAGGATGCTGTTAAAGCTGTTGGTCATATTGGCCTTGCACCTGTCACAGTACTTGCCGGATCTGATGGGTGCTCCGCAGCCTTCACAGTTGAGCATAAGTGCCGAATCCTCGGTGACCTCGAGACGGTCGTCCCTGAGCCACTGGCGAATCTGTCCGGGGTCAACGCTGCACGCTTCGGAAACCTCTGCGATACCGACACCCTTGTGCTCCCTTATGTACTCCTTTACCTCCTGGAACTTGGCTTCGACCGCTTCCCTGCAGTTAGGGCAGATAACAGGACCGGTGATATAGTTGAACATCTTACCGCAGCTTTTGCAATTCCTAATATTCACTAAGAACCTCCCCTCCTATACTCCCGTTCCGGAAGCTATGCTGAGGCCATATACGCTCTCGGCACCCGCTTCAAGTAAAGCCCGCGAACATTCGTCCATAGTCGAGCCGGTAGTATAGATATCATCCACCAACAGTACACGCTTATATTTTACTACATTTACCCCTCCGGTAAAAGCATTTTTGAGATTTTTCTGCCTTTCCGAAGGGCTCAAAAGTTTCATCGGAGAAGTGTCCCTGATGCGCAGAACCGCACGGTTTTCATACGGTATTCCCGAAAGCTCCGAAAGCCTCTTTGCAACCTCCGCCGCCTGATTGTAACCCCTCTTTAAAAGTCTCTTTTTCGAGACCGGGACCGCTGCGATGATGTCGGGACGCACACCATGTATGTAATCTGCTAATTGACTGTATGTCAATTTAGCAAAAACATCCGCATATTCACGCCTTCCCAGATATTTATACCTGTACATCGCCTTGCTTAAGGAGCCGTACTCGAACGCTCCGCGGCTGCGCGCAAAGGCATGGGAACGCTTACCGCAATCGGTACAGAACCTGACTCCGGCATTAACCTTCTTTCCGCATTTTTCGCAGAAAGGATCCTTTATCGGTTTTAATGTTTTAAGACACGAAAGGCAGATCTTTTCGTTACTTGGCCAGACCGGCCTGTCACAGACGGGACATCTGGACGGATAGAGAAGTGTTACGCATTTAGCGTGCGCACGCTTCAAGAAGCCTTTCGGCAAAAGAAGAAAATCTCTCATTACTACCTCTGTTATCGATCATACGGCAGATGGTGGAAGAACTTCCCATGAGTACGACGCAGGACTTGGCCCTGGTGATACCCGTGTAAAGAAGGTTTCTGTAGACGAGCGGAGCCGAGGGGTCGAGTATCGGGATTATGACAGCCGGATATTCGCTTCCCTGTGATTTATGGATGGTCATCGCATACGAAAGGTCGAGCTCATCAAGTTCGGAGAAAGGATATTTGACGATCCTTCCGTCGTCGAAAAGAACGGTCATGTTTCTCGATGCTTCGTCGATCCTCCTGATCCTTCCGAGGTCTCCGTTAAATACACCGCTTCCGTTTTGCGCAAGCGAACTCAGACTCTCATCGGTAGTCCACTCGAGTTGGTAATCATTCTTGGTCTGCATGACCTTGTCGCCCTCGCGGAAAAGAGTATCCCCGTAGAGGTACTCATTCTTTTCGTGCGAAGCGGGATTAAGGACCTGCTGCAGGAATCTGTTCAGCTCATAAACTCCGAGCGCTCCCTTTTTCATCGGCGTAAGGACCTGCACGTCAAAAGGACCGCACCCCACATATGCGGGAAGCTTGTCTGAGATCATCCATCCGATCGTCTGCTTTATCACATTCGAATCGTCCCTCTCAAGGAAAATGAAATCCTTTATCGAGGACGACAGTTCTATATGTTCACCCTTGTCGATCTTGTGGGCGTTGATGACTATGTTACTGGTCTCATCCTGGCGGAAGATCTTCTCAAGCTTCACCATCGGAAAAGAAGGACATGAACATATATCGCTCAGCACTGTTCCGGGGCCCACGCTCGGAAGCTGTGAGGCATCGCCGACGAGGATAAGTCTCGATGCAACGGGCACAGCCGAAAGGAGTGCCTTGAAGAGCATGATATCTACCATTGACATTTCGTCAATAATTATGACATCCGCTTCTATCGGTTCTTCGGCATTCTTCTGGAAGATGACGCTGCTGCCGGTCTCATCCTGGATGGATGCGACTCCGAGGAGCCTGTGAATGGTCGCAGCTTCATACCCTGTAGTCTCGGTCATCCTCTTTGCGGCTCTTCCGGTAGGTGCCGCGAGAACTATCTCGAGACCCTGATCGAGGAAATACCTGATGATCATATTTATGGTAGTGGTCTTACCGGTTCCGGGTCCTCCGGTCAGGATAAAAAGTCCGTTCTTGATACACTCCCTTACCGCGCTTATCTGAAGGGGATCCGTCTGCATTCCGTTTGCCGCAGCGATCCTTTCTATGTCACGGCCGATCTTCTCATCCATTCCGGGGAGCGCCTTCATCATAGGGATGTTCTTTTCGGCGAGCATCCTTGCACAGGAAAGCTCTGCATAATAAAATGCGGGCAGATAGATGCGTTCCTTGTCCCTCTTTAATTTTCCGGCGTGGATCATATCCCCCAGTGATTTGGAAACATCGGCATGCTCTTCACCGAGAAGCTCCGTTGTCATCTTTACGAGAAGTTCATCCGGAAGATAACAGTGTCCCTCCGCAGAAGCGTCGGAAAGGACATACATGAGCGCCGCTTTACATCTGTCCTCGCTTGCGGGATCCATCCCTTCCTTGAATGCGATCTCATCGGCTGTCTTAAAGCCTATTCCGCGGATATCCTCTGCGAGCTTATACGGATTTGTGCGGAGTACATTTACATATCCCGGACCGTAATTGTCATATATCCTTACAGCCATGGTCTGCGAGATACCGAGTCCCTGCATCGTGACCATCGCATCGCGGAGGTCTTTCTTTTCCTCCATTGCGACAGCGATCTCCATGGCTTTCCTTTTGCTTATTCCCTTGATCTCGGCAAGCCTTTCGGGCTCCTCTTCTATGATCCTGAAGGTGTCGTCGCCGAATCTGCTGACGATACGGGATGCGAGTTTTTCACCGACTCCCGTGACAGCACCCGAGGCAAGATATCTTTCCATAGCCTGGGAATCGGCGGGAGGGATTATCTTGTAAGATGTGACTTTGAGCTGCACACCGAAACGCGGGTGGTCTATATACTCACCCGAAACCTCTATCGTGTCACCCTTCGAAACATCCGGCATACGGCCGACCACCGTCTCATCGAAACCATCAGAAATAAGAGCCAGCGCTTTAAATCCGTTTTCGCGGCTCTCAAAGATGACATGGTCCACATATCCTTTTATTGTTGCTTTTTCAGAAAAATCCAAGACCTTTAATTCTTACGAGCGTTCATAGATACAACCTGATCTGCGGGAATGGAATTTTCATCGAGACCGTAATT
>JAEEGL011062344.1_pt1 | contig 34192 bp, 30 predicted proteins | sample 9134231 | NCBI WGS metagenome assembly JAEEGL01 (sample SAMN16246548, study PRJNA631951) | gut metagenome | biome: gut microbiome; feature: rumen; material: fiber-attached | host: Bos | place: Iran: Karaj | collected 2018-10 | reverse complement strand
TTGCCCGTGATGGTGACGTTGGCGCCTTGGTAGATGATGATGCCATGATGATTGCTGCTCAATTTTAATTCGCTGAACCCCTCCAAGACGACGGTCATGTCGCTGTAGATTTCTATGCCCGTGGCTTTTCCTGTTGAAAACTGCATGTCGGTGAGAGTGAGCGTCTTGGCATCGCTGCTGAGCGAGGCGGTGCCGCTGTCGATACGCGAGTTGTTGGAGTGGTTGTGGGTGGCTCCCGGCTGCAGTTCGTAGCCGCCGATCTTCACATACGCTCCCCATGCCTTGCCGGCAATGGCCAGCAGGGGCAGTAAGATAAGGAATAATTTTTTCATAGTTAGTTGATTTTTTGCCGCCGGTGGCCGGCGGCACAGTTAGACATTTTGATTTCCGCTACAAAGTTATTAGTTTTTTTTTATTTTGATACAAAAAAGGGCTGTTTTTTTTAAAAAAAGGTGTCAGGGGCGCGTGGTGACAATCATTCCGCCGTTGGGCTGGATGGTGACCCTGGCTTTTCCCTTTCCATTGGGCTTGAGGGGCTTCATAAATGATGCCGGCACGAGTGTGCCCTTGGCGGCGGGGTGGTCGGCGTAGAGGACGAGCTGGTCGGCGGAGGTGAAGAATTGCGAGAGGTCCAAATCGACGGTCAGCGGGCGGCCGGTGGCGTTGAGGCCTGCCACGTACCACTGCCCCTGGTGTCGGCGGGCCATGATGATGTACTGGGTGGGGAAGCCGTCGATGAAGCGCGTCTCGTCCCAGGTGGTGGGGAGGCGGCGAAGGAAGTCGAGCTCGAAGTCGGGGAGCTCAGAGAGGTTGTTGGGCTGCATGGCCACGCACTGTATGAACGTCTGGTTGGTGATGGCCGTGGCCATCTCGAAGACGTCGGAAGTGTGGCGCGGGTGGCGGCTGGCGTTGTCCTTGCTCATAAAGCGGTTCATGATGACGCCGCCCCAGTCGAAGGCGCCGAGGGCGTTGCGCGAGAAGGGGTGCATGGTGAGCTCGAAGGCCTCCTGGCGTGCGTGGTATTCGCTGAAGAAGACGTTCTCGGAGGCCAGGGCGGCCTCGCTGGCCACGTAGTTGGGGTACATACGCTCCCAGCCGCGGGGGATGGTGCAGCCGTGGAAGACGACTTGCAGGCCGTGGCGGTTGGCATCGCTGAGGATGTCTTCATAGAGGCGCATGGTCTCCTGCTTGTCGCCGCCGAAGAAATCGACCTTGATGCCTGCTACGCCGATGCTCTGCAGCCACGCCATCTCACGCTCGCGGGCTATGGCGGTGTTCATGCAGTCGCGCGGGCCCTGAGGGGCGTCGTTGACGAAACCGTTGCTGTTGTACCACAACATGAGGCTCACGCCCTTGTCGCGGGCATAGCGGCTGAGCTGTTCGATGCGCTGGCGGCCTATCTGCGTGTCCCACCAGTTATCGACGAGACAGTATTCGAAGCCCATGGCGGCGGCGAGGTCGATGAACTTCACCTGGTCGTCGTAGTTGATGCTCTGGTCTTGCCAGATGAGCCAGCTCCACGTGTAGCGGCCGGGGCGGTAGGCGGTGGACGGCTGGTAGAGGGGTTTCACCACGTCGTAGGCAATGGTTGTTTCCACGATGGGCGCCGGCGTGGTGCCCACGGTGACCGTGCGCCATGGCGTGGCTCCCGGCAATGGGATGGCGGCATGCGGCGAGCCGAAGCCGTTGTTCTCGCCGGGATGGGGGAAGGCGATGGTGTAGCCCGTCTGCGGTGAGAAGTCGGAGAGGTGACTGCCGCAATAGGCGGAGCTGACGCCCGTCTCGCTGATGAGCACCCATGCCTCGGGTGTCTTGAACAGGCAGGGGAAGGTGTAGCCCAGTCCGAAGCGCGACGCCGTCTGCATGGGGGCGTCGGCCACATAGTCTTCCTCGTAGCTGGGCTTGGTGTGCTCCCAGCCGGTCTCGGGACCTATTTGCGGACAAAGGAAGGTGGTGGTGGCGTCGGGAAGGCGGAAAGCGGTGGCCTCGCTGAGAATGGTGAGGCGCTTGGGGTTGTTGGCTCGTGGCCGCGGGACGGTGTAGCGGAAAGCAAGGTTGTTGTCCGACACCTGGAAGGTGACGCTGAAAGCGAGGCTGTCGCGGCCGGTGAAGGTGACGTCGAGGCGGTTGGCGAGGTAGTGGATGTCGGAGGCTTTCACGCGGTCCATGGTGTAGTGGTCCTCCACCGTCGTTTGTTCCGAGGCGGTCATCACGAGGCCCGTGGTGAGGTCGGCAAGCGTGGTGTTCAGGCCGAGGGCCGACGGCAACATCACGGCCTTGCCGTCGTAGTCGAGGCGATAGGTGGCGCGGCCGCCGTCGTCGCTCACGGTGAGGAGCAAACGGCCGTCGGGCGAGGAAATGGTTTTCTCGGTGGCGTGGGCGGCGAGGAAGGCGCCCGCGGCCAACAGCAGAAGGAGGATTTTTTTCATGTGTGTATTATTAGTTATGGGTTCAGATGCTACGCTAAATGATAAATGACAAATGACAAATGCTAAATGATAAAGGCGGCATCAAATTCTTCACTCTTAGCCCACCCCCGTCCCCTCCCGTAAGGAGGGGAGCCTTTGGGCCGTACGTCTTCCCCCCAAGGGGGACATGAGGGGGCCTTCATTCTTCATTCTTCACTCTTCACTCTTCACTTAAAAATAGTTCTTCCATCCTCTCAATGGTTCTCAGCCGTGGGTGTTCATAGGTTTCTGCGGCCTCGTGTGCCCATTCGCGGTGAAAAGGAATGTGGACGGCATAACCGCCGAGAGTGAGCACAGGGGCGATGTCGGACTTGAAGCTGTTGCCCACCATGAGCAGCTGCCGAGGGGTGATGGCAAAGTCGTGGCAGAGCAGCTGGTATTGCTCGGGAGTCTTGTCGGCCACCACCGTCACGCGGTCGAAATAATGCCACAGTCCCGAGCGCCGCAATTTGTTCTCCTGGTCTTGTATCTCGCCCTTGGTGAACACCGCCAGCTGGTATTTCCCCGTGGTGCGCAGCCTTTGCAGGGTGCTTTCCACGCCCGGCAAAGGGGTGGCGGGCAGGCGCAACAGGCTGCGGCCGAGTTCCTGTATTTCAAACAACAGCGGTGCCGGAATGTTTTCCTTGCTCACCTTTACGGCATTCTCAACCAGCGAGATGGTGAAAGCCTTGCAGCCGTAGCCCAGTTCGGGCATGTTGCGCGTCTCGGTATCAAAGAGCGTCTTCGATACCTCTTCTTTCGTGGCCCAGGGGGAGAGCAGCTGGCAATAACGCTCCTCCACCTCGTCGAAATGCGTCTGGCAGTCCCACAAGGTGTCGTCGGCATCGAAGGCTATGAGCCGGATGTCATCAGTCATTTTTTGTAATGTAGGTTGATAATTTGTGCACAAAAGTACGACTTTTACAGCTAACAAACGAACAAAACGCCAACATTTTCATTGCCGTTGCCATAAATATGGCGTTTTTCCTTTTGCGTTTCGCTCGTTTATTCTTACCTTTGAGGCGGAAAATGAACATAAAAGAATCAATAATGAAAAAAAACGTCTGTTTCCTTGCGCTTTTACTATTTGCTCTGGTGGGCCGTGCGCAAGACCCCAACTTCTACATTTACCTGGCCATAGGGCAGTCGAACATGGTGGGGCAGGGGCCCATCGCTTCCGAAGACTCCGTGGTGAGCGAACGTTTCCTCAACCTGACGGCCTCCGACTGCGACACCCACCCCTACGGCCAATGGCGCAAGGCCGTGCCGCCCCTGTGCCGGCAATGGACGAAACTCTGTCCCGTTGACTATTTCGGCCGCACCATGCTGGACCACTTGCCCGAAAACACGCGGGTGGGAACCATCATGGTGGCCGTGAACGGGTGCTCCATACGCCTGTTCCATCCCGACAGCTGCTCAAAATGGATAGCCGGTGACCTGCCCGACTGGCAACGTGCCGAGGTGAACTGCTACGGCGGCCTGCCCCTCCACCGCCTGCTCACCCTTGCAAAGAAAGCGCAGCGCGACGGCGTTATCAAGGGAATACTCGTGCACCAGGGCGAGACCGACGCCTACGACGAACGGTGGCTGAAAATGGTGAAGGAGTTGTATGAATATCTCTTGGAAGAACTCAACCTCAACGCCGCCGACTGCCCCATCATCGTGGGAGAGACCGTCGGCGAGGAATACCACGGCGTGTGTGCCCATGCCCTGCCCACCATCCGGCGGTTGCCCGAATGGGTTCCCACGGCGCATGTGGTGTCGGCAGAAGGCTGTCCGCCACTCGACGACAACGTGCATTTCTCATCGGAAGGTTACAGAACACTGGGGCGCCGTTATGCTTTCGAGGCACTCAAGGCGCTGGGCGTGGACTATAACGACGACACGCGGGGAAAAACGGATGTGGAAACCGCCAAAGATGCGTTCTCCGTTGACGTTATAATCAAAAACAACCGCGCGGTGGTGAAGGCGTCAACGCCCATCAAGAGCGTTGAGGTGGTGAGCTATAGCGGACAAAAGGTCGGGTTCGTGGAAAGGGTGGGGGCTCCCGCGAAGAAAATGAAAATCGACCTCTCGGCCCTTTCCGACAAGGTGTTCATCTTCATTGTCGAAGACTATCTTGGAAATAAAGTGACGGGAAGAGCGGAGAGGGGGTCTTAAATTATGAGTGATGAGTTATGAATTATGAGTTTGCCTCGGATTTATCATTTACTGAGGCATGTAGTTCAGGAGTTCAAATCCAATGTTTGAACTTGCGAAACGGGCAGCAAATATACATGCCGTTTTGTCAAGATTTTTCATGGGTTTTAAAACCTTAAATGAAGTTTGACCGCAAATTTCGAGGGGAGATCTTGAAGATTGAGAGGAGAGATTTGCCAATTCTCTCCCCGAAATTTGCGGTCAAACATCGGCTGGTTTTAAACCCGCTGATTATCAGTGTGTTACAAAACGGCCTATTTTTGGCTTATTTTGTCAAGATTTTTTACCGGCTTTGCCCCATGTCGCTATCCATGGAAAAGATGGGAAAACAAGATAAAAATGCTTGAACGTGCGAAGCTTGTTTTATGTAACAAAAAAAAGAGTGAAAAATACCTTTGGCATTCTTCACTCTTCACTCTTTACTCTTCACTCTTTACTTACTTTCCTTCAATGTCCTTGAAGTATTTGTAGGTGCTTACTTTGAGCTCGTCGGTGGCTGGCTCGTCGCACACGATGATGCCGTGGGGGTGCATCTGCAGTGCGGAGATGGTCCATTCGTGCGACACGCATCCCTCTACGGCGGCATGCAGGGCGCGGGCCTTGTGGTGTCCGTTCACCAGGATCATCACTTCGCGGGCGGCCATCACTGTTCCCACGCCCACGGTGAGGGCGCTCTTGGGCACCTTGTTCACGTCGCCCTCGAAGAAGCGCGAGTTGGCAATGATGGTGTCGGTGGTCAGCGTCTTCTGACGGGTGCGGCTGGTGAGCGACGAGAACGGCTCGTTGAAGGCAATATGCCCGTCGGGGCCGATGCCGCCGATAAACAGGTCGATGCCGCCGGCGGCCTCAATCATCTCCTCGTAGTGCTCGCACTCGGCCACCAGGTCGGGGGCGTTGCCGTTGAGGATGTGGATGTTTTCCTTCGGGCAGTCAATGTGGTCGAACAGGTTGCGGGCCATGAAGGAGTGGTAGCTCTCGGGGTGCTCTTCGGGCAGGCCCACATATTCGTCCATGTTGAAAGTCAGCACGTTCTTGAAGCTCACGCGACCTTCTTTCACGGCTTTCACCAGGCAGGCATACATTCCCTCGGGCGAACTGCCGGTGGGCAGGCCCAGAACAAACGGCTTCTCAGCGGTGGGCTGGAAGGCGTTGATGCGCTCTATCACGTGCTCTGCGGCCCACCGTGACATGGCATCGTAGTTTTTCTCGATAATTAATCTCATAGTGCGTTCTGATTTATAAAAAAGAAATTTGGCTGCAAAATTATAAAAAAGGTGCCAAACTATTGCGAAAATCTCGGATTTTTTTACAAATTATTGATAATTTTGTGCTCTTCGCGCGTCTTCAAGGTCCACAATTCCGGGCATTTGGGAGTTCGGACAATACTAATAAAACGTTATTTATATTGTCCGAACTCCATGAACTTTCGAAGCGTGAACACCTATGAAATGAGCGGGAATTGCATGGTACAGCAGTGTATGGAGCCGTGTTGCAAAATGATGGTATGGCTTTCTATGGGCACCACCTCCCGATTGTGAAACACGTTGGCGATGGTGTCTATGGCCTTTTGGTCGTTGTCGGGTTGGCTGTAGGTGGGCACAAGCACTGCCCCGTTGATAATCAGGTAGTTGGCGTAGGTGGCCGGCAACCGCTCGCCATCCACCACAATGGGCCGCGGAAGGGGCAAAGGACAGAGGCGGTAGGGCTTTCCCTCCTTGGTGCGCAGGTCGCCCAGCTGTGTTTCCATGGCCTTCAGGTCGTTGTAGTGGATGTCGGAGGTGTCGCCGGTGGACACGTAGAGCAGGGTGTCGTTTGGCGCAATTCTTACAAGGGTGTCGATGTGGCCGTCGGTGTCGTCGCCCTCCAGGTGTCCGTGGTCAAGCCATACTATGCGGTCGGCGTGGAGCCGGCGTTTCAGCTGGTCTTCTATTTTCTGGCGCGAGAGGGGCTGGTTGCGGTTGGGAGCCAGCAGGCACGTCGAGGTGGTGAACACGGTGCCCTGGCCGTCGCTCTCGATGCTTCCGCCCTCGAGAACAAAGTCTTTCTCGCTTGAAACTCGGTAGGGCGGACGGGGGCGGAGGGTGCTGTTGATGGCGTTGTCGAGGGCGGCCTCGAATTTCTTTCCCCAGCCGTTGAACTGGAAGTCGAGCAGGGTGCCGTCGCTCAGCGTCAGAAGGCCGTGGTCGCGCGCCCATGTGTCGTTGGTGGGACAGCAGTGTATGATGACGTTCCCCATCTCCACGCCGCCCATTTCTAATTGCCGCCGCACATCGTCGGGGTGTGGCGTCACCACGAGCAGGTGTTCGCGCCGCGCTATCTCTCGCGCCATTATAATATATGTGTGAGTGATGTCGTCCAAATAGGGTGCCCAGTCGGTGGCGGCGTGGGGCCATGTCAGCTGCACGCCCCATTGCTTCTCCCACTCCGCACAGAGGCGCACACGGGTGCCCGGTGATGCCTGCGGGAGGGTGTCGGAATAATCGTTCATGATGCCGAAAGTGTTGAAAAAGTGTGATTTTTGTGCAAAATTACGCTTTTTCTTTGTATTGTCAACGCTTTTTTGTACTTTTGTCGCAAATTATATTGACAACAACTTCCCCTGCTATGACGTTGGAAATAAAAGATGCCGGCATGAAGGGCCTTTTCCGCGGCCTGTCGGTCCTTGTGGAAGGCGGCAGCGTGGTGACGCTCGACGGTGCTGAGAACGGCGGTTGCACGGCGTTGCTGATGGCCGTGATGGGTGTTGAGCCGCTCAGTGAAGGGTTTATCACCTTCGACGGCGAACCGATGACGGTGCTGTCGGCTCCTTTCTTACGCCGTTTCATGTGCTATGTGCCCCGCCATCTCGTGATGCCCGACGACGACCTCGACGGGCTCAGCGAGGAGGAGGTGCACTGCCGTCTGCTCAATGAGGCGGCACGCAGCGGCCGGCCCGTGGTGCTTGTCGATGGCCTGTTCAGTGAACAGGAAGCCGACATCTGCCGGCAGATGGCCGCTCAGGGGTGTGCCGTGCTGATTGTCAGAAGTTGAAAAATTGAAAAGAGAACCAAACAATGAAACTTTCCATTCTCGGCCTGTGTCTTAGCCTGTTGTTCGTTGCGGTGCCCGCCTGGTGCTTTGTGACCCTGCGCGTGAAAACCCTGCGCACGATGCTTTTGTCGCTGGTGCGCATGCTGATGCAGGTGGCCCTTGTGGGGCTGCTCTATTTTGGCGTGTCGGCAGCCCATAGCGGAGTGCTCTCTGTCTTGGCGGTGCTGCTGCTGACGTTTTTCTCCACGCTCTATATAGTGCGCCGTGCCCGGTTGCGCCGGCGTATGTTGTTGCCCGTATGGGGAAGCTTGTCGGTGGTGGTCGTCGCGGTGACGTTGTTCGTGCTCGCACTGGTGGTGCGTGTTGACAACCTGCTCGATGCACGGTGGCTGTTGCCCGTGGCGGGCGTGGTGCTCGCATTGTCGGTAGAAGGATGCACCGTGGCATTGCGCGAATATTTCGTGGGACTGGTGCGCTTCAGTTCCACCTATTATTATTATATCGGCAACGGCAAGTCGTGGCTGGGAGCCGCTCAGCCCATGCTGAAACGTGCCTTCGAGCGCAGTTGTCTGCCCGCCGCCCGCCGCATGGCTGTCATGGGGCTGTTTGTGTTCCCCCTGTTCCTGGGCGGCCTTTGCATAGGAGGCATGGAGATATGGCAGGCCGCGGTGCTGACCGTGCTGGCCGAGGTGGCCGCATTCTGCACCTATGTGCTTGTGGTGATGCTCGTTGTGGTGGTGGCACAGCGTTTTGTCATCAGCAAAAGAGGCAAGTTGACCGACACCGTACGCCTGAAATCCAACAAGAAAGAACCGCAGGTTGACGAAGGTCAAAACCTTTGACAAAAGTCAAAAAAAACGGCCGCCCGGCATGCCTGATGAACGTTCTTGTTGTCATTGTCGGTGAAAAGCATTATTTTTGCACCCGAATTTCAGTGATAACAATGCTTCATAGGTATTTTAAGGTAAAAGATTGATTTGTGAGATTTAATTATTTGATGAAAAAGATACAGGACATGCTGGTCAAGGTGTCGAGAAACAGTTGGGTGGAAATAGACTCCCAGATGTCGGCCGATGAGAAGCTTCACACCTTGGACGCTGCAGCGTCGTGAAACCGGCATACCGCGCCGAGGAAGGCGCCGTGAGTATGTTATGAAAAGTTTGACAAAAGCGTTGCGGGGGTGACACATCATGCCCGCCTTGCTGAGGAAAACTCTTTACAGAGTGAAATGCCGTCGATGGTTGACATTCAGTTTTGAGAAGGAATATAGATTAGGCATTTTATTTCCGAAGGCAAGGGCGTGATGTGTCACTCCCGCTTTTTTTGTGGACTGAAAGAGCGGACAAAAACGCCGGAATTTCTACATTCAACAAATCTTTTTTGGCAAAACCCTTTGCCGAATAATTGAAAAATAGTAGTTTTGCAACCGATATGAACAGATATTCCCTTATTCTTATGTTGTGCGTGCTCTTCATGGTAAGTGCATGCCGACGCAACAATCAGCAGCTCAACGGCGACCAACAGGCCGCGGAGAGCATGTTTTATGACAGCGAAAGTGCCGCCGAGGACGGTCAGTCCAGGCGCACCGCCACGCGAGGCCGCTCGCTGGAGCTGCCCGCTCCATTGAAGGACAGGCCGGAGGTCGTTCTCAAGAAAACGGCCTACACGGTGAGCTACAACACCTCGACGAAGATTCCCAACTGGGTGGCATGGCACCTGACAGCTGCCCACACGCAGGGCAATGCCCGACGTAGCGAGAGTATGTTCGGCGAAGATCCCGACGCCCCGGCTCCCCGCGTCACCAACGACGACTACTACAACCGCGGCTTCGACCGTGGCCACATGTGTCCGGCCGGCGACAACAAGTGGGACCGCAAGGCCATGAGCGAGACATTCCTGTTTACAAACATCTGCCCGCAGGTGCACAAGCTCAACGAAGGGCCGTGGAACGACCTGGAGATAGCCTGCCGGCGGTGGGCGCGTCAATATGGCGACATCTACATTGTCTGCGGGCCCATCCTCGACGGCACCCAGCACCGCACTATCGGAAAGAACAAGGTGGTGGTGCCGGAGCGCTTCTTCAAGGTCATCCTCTGCATGAAAGAAAAGCCCATGGCCATCGGCTTCATCTACGACAACAACGGCCACAACAGCGAAAAGATGTTCTCGCATGCCACCACCGTAGATGAGGTGGAGCGCATCACCGGCATCGACTTCTTCCCCGCACTCAACGACCAGACAGAGAGCTCGGTGGAGGCCGTGCGCGGTTATTTCGGAAAAAACCACCAACGCGATTAGTCGGGTAAAAGTGAAAAAATGAAAAAAAAGCCGGGCAAATAGAGGTTGTTCGGCTTTTTTTTCTTACTTTTGCAAAACATTATTAAGCGTGAAACACTGTATAATGGGAAAAACAAAAATCAAGGAAGTAGTTGATGCCCTTGAACGTTTCGCGCCTCTGCCCTTGCAGGAAGGCTTCGACAATGCCGGCCTGCAAGTAGGATTGACAGGGACGCAGGATGTGTCAGGGGCATTATTGTGTCTTGACGTCACCGAGGCCGTGGTCGATGAGGCCGTGGCGCTGAAATGCAACCTCATCGTGAGCCACCATCCACTTATTTTCAGGCCATTGAAGCATCTTGGCGAAAGCACCGATGTGGAGCGGGCAGTAAGAAAGGCCGTCAAGAACGACATCACCGTGGTAAGCATGCACACCAACATGGACAATGCCCCCGGGGGCGTGAATTTCAAGATTGCCGAGAAAATGGACCTCGGCGACATTCAGTTCTTCGGGCCGCAGAAAGAGGCCGGGGGCGTGGCGGGCGGCAATGGCGTCATTGGAACGCTCAAGGAGCCGCTTACTGCCGAACAACTGATGGTGATGCTGAAACGCACCTTCGACGTGGACTGCATTCAGGCCAACCAGTTGTTGCGGCGCTCTGTCAGCCGCGTGGCCATCTGCGGAGGGGCGGGAGCATTCCTCCTTGACGAGGCCATCGCGCAGGGTGCCGACGCTTTCGTCACCGGCGAGATGCACTATCACGACTTCTTCGGCCATGAGCAGCAAATACAGATTGCCGTCATAGGCCACTACCAAAGCGAACAGTTCACCAACGAGATTTTCCGCGACATTATCAAAAAACAATTCCCCGAAGTGAAATGCCACCTGTCGCAGACCAACACCAACCCCATCGTTTATATTTAATAATTTAAGAATAATCACCAATTAAAGCGCACCCCCGCGTTGCAGCCCTTGGGCTCCCCGCAGAAGGGCGGGGAAGGGGGATGAATTAGAACTATGGCAAAAAAAGACCCATCCGACCTGACGGTGGAGGAGAGGCTGAGCGCCCTCTACCAGTTGCAGACCACGTTGTCTGCCATCGACGAGAAACGGGCTCTCAGGGGCGAACTGCCCTTGGAAGTGCAGGACCTGGAAGACGAAATTGCCGGCCTGAACACCCGCGTGGAGAAAATTACCAACGAGATTTCTGAATTCCGCACTGCCATCTCGCAGAAGAAGGCCGAGATAGCAGATGCCGAAAACACTGTGAGCCGCTATAAGGAGCAGCTGAACGACGTGCGCAACAATCGCGAGTATGACACGCTGACAAAAGAAATTGAGTACCAGGAACTTGAGATTGAATTGTGCAATAAAAAAATCGGCGAGGCAGAGGTGAGAATTTCCGAGCGAAATGAAGACCTGCAAAAGGCTCGCGACCTTATTGCCGACCGACAGCTGGCACTGAATGAGAAAAAGGGAGAACTCGACGAAATCATGGACGAGACACGGGCTGAAGAAGAAAAGCTGCGGGCTCGCGCCAACGACCTGGAACTGAAAATAGAGCCCAGGCTCCTGGCCAGCTTCAAGCGCATCCGCAAGAATGCCCGCAACGGCCTCGGCATCGTCTATGTGCAGCGCGACGCCTGTGGAGGTTGCTTCAATAAAATTCCGCCCCAGCGACAGCTCGACATCAAGATGCACAAGAAAATCATCGTCTGTGAATATTGCGGACGTATTATGATTGACCCCGAACTCGCCGGCGTGAAGGTTGACAAGGCCCCGGCCGATGAGAAGCCCAAGCGCAAGCGCGCCATCCGCAAGAAGACCGTCGAAGAGAAGGAAAGCGGTGAAGAATAATCCCGACGACTTACTAACAATCAAATAAAAAATCACTCTAAATCTATGAGCAAGAATCAGAAAAACGGAAGCATCATCGCCATCATCACGATGTTCTTCCTCTACGCAATGATTGCGTTTGTCACAAATCTGGGTGCACCCATCGGCGTCATCTGGAAAAACCAGCCGGGTATCGACGGCAACAACATGCTCGGCATGATGGGAAACTTCATGAATTTCTTTGCTTACCTGTTCATGGGCATTCCCGCCGGCAAGATGCTTACGAAGCTTGGTTATAAGAAAACGGCCCTCATCGGCATTGCCGTGGGCTTCGTGGGCGTGCTCATCCAATACATTTCCAGTTTCCCCGAGGGCATTCCCGGCTTCTGCGTCTATCTGCTGGGTGCTTTCATCAGCGGTTTTTCGGTGTGCATCCTGAACACGGTGGTGAACCCCATGCTCAACCTGCTGGGCGGCGGCGGCAATCGTGGCAACCAGCTGAACCTTATTGGCGGCTCGCTCAACTCGCTCACCGGCACATTGACGCCCCTGGTGGTCGGCGCACTCATTGGTGAGGTGACGAAATCCACAGCCATGGCCGACGTCAACCTGGTGCTCTATATTGCTATGGCCGTGTTTGCCGCAGCCTTCTGCATCCTTCTCTTCATTCCAATTGAAGACCCGGAAATGGGCCGTGTGACGGCTGAAACCAAGTTCGAGCACTCGCCCTGGTCGTTCCGTCACTGCACGCTGGGTGTCATCGCCATCTTCGTCTATGTGGGCGTGGAAGTGGGCATTCCCGGAGCTTTGAACTTTTATCTTTCCGACGGCACCGACAAAGGCGCCGGAATTCTTGAGAACGCTGCCAAGATAGGAGGTGCCGTGGCTGCCATGTACTGGCTGCTCATGCTTTGCGGCCGACTGGTGTCGGGCTTCATTGCCGGCAAGGTGTCGTCGCGCCAGCTCATGCTCTTCACAACCAGCGTGGCTATGGTACTTATTCTGGCCGCCATGTTCATACCGAAGACCACGACCGTAGAGATGCCTTTGTTCGACATCATGCAGTTCAAGTTCTGGACCGCCACCGTTCCCATGAGCGCCCTTTTGCTGGTGCTTTGCGGACTGTGTACCAGCATCATGTGGGCCAGCATTTTCAACCTCGCTACCGAGGGGCTTGGCAAGTACACCGCCCAGGCCAGCGGCATCTTCATGATGATGGTGGTAGGCGGTGGCGTGCTGCCGCTCATTCAGGGTTGGTTCTCCAATTTCATGGGTTACATGCCGAGCTATTTCGTTTATCTGCTCGCCGTGGCCTATATGTTCTACTACGCCCTTGCCGGCTGCAAGAACGTCAACAAGGACATTCCCGTCTAAGCCTTTCTCTGGCATGAGCATGGACCATGCCTCAGGCAACACAACATTTACCGGCACGCCTCTTTTCATAAAGTGGGCGTGCCGTTTTTCGTCCTGCTCTCCTAAACGAAAGGTTTTTCCATTCCTCAAAAGTGCCTAATACTAAGAAAAATGGCCTTTTCTTACATAAAAAAACTTAAGCAGCGGAAAAAACGCGCTATATTTTTTGCGCAGTCAATTATAATTGTTATCTTTGCACACAAAATGTAAAACCTGATGGCTGAAGACAACAAAACCCTACGGTTGTTTACTACCCGCATGCGGCAGCTCATTCTCCAGTACAAGCAACTGAAAAAGGAGAATGAGGAACTCTATGCAATGGTAGATGCACGCGAGGGTGAGCTCAAACAGCTCAAGGAACAGCTCGAGCAGTCGGTAAGAGACTATGAAAGCCTGAAAATGGCCAAGATGATAGAAGTGACCGACGGCGACCTGGAGTCTGCCAAGAAACGAGTGGCCAGCCTCATCAGGGAAATCAATAAATGCATCACGATGCTCTCTGAGCAGAAGTGACGGAATGAAGGCTGATGGCTGAAGAAAAGTTACATATAAGATTGCATGTCTACGATATGGACATCCCCGTGAACGTAAAACGCGAGGATGAATTCTATTATAGAGAGGCCGCAAAACTTATATCCAATACAGTGAACACCTACGCCGACCTGTTTAAGGGCAGGAAAAGCGACAAGGAGGTGCTGTATATGGCAATGATCGATATTGCCCTGAGATATGAAAAAGAAAAGGGTAATAACGACACGTCAGAGTATGATGATATTCTCCAACGCCTGACTTCCGAAATTGAAGAATGCCTGTAAGGAAGCAGCGCAAATTGTTAGAAAAGAGAATATTAACATACATAAATTTAAAACAAACAAATGGTAATACCTATTGTAGCGTCCATAGTGGCACTGATTGTCGGTGTGGGCTGTGGATATGGAATTTTCCGGTATGTAGCAACCGGGAAATATAACGAAATGATGGATGCCGCCCAAAAGGAGGCTGAAGTGTTGAAAGAGAAAAAACTGCTTGAGGTGAAAGAGAAATTCCTCAACAAGAAAGCAGAGCTGGAGAAAGAAGTTCAGGCAAGAAACCAGAAAATCCAGCAAAACGAAAACCGGCTCAAGCAGCGCGAAATAAGCCTCAACCAGCGGCAAGAGGAACTGGGACGCAAGAAACAGGACGTGGACCAGGCTCAGCAGCGCATCGACAACGAAAAGAAACTGCTCCTCGTAAAACAGGAGGAACTCTCGAAAATGCAGCAGAAAGAGCGCGAGAAACTGGAAGAACTCAGCGGACTGAGCGCCGAGGAAGCCAAGAACAGGCTGGTGGAAAGCCTGAAAGACGAGGCACGCACCGACGCCGCCAGCTACATCAATGAAATCATGGACGAGGCAAAGCTCAATGCCAATGCCCAGGCCAAGAAAATCGTCATTCAGACCATCCAGCGCGTGGCCACGGAAACCGCCATCGAGAACTCCGTCAGCGTGTTCCATATCGACAACGATGAAGTGAAGGGCCGCATCATCGGCCGTGAGGGCAGAAACATCCGCGCCCTGGAAGCCGCCGCAGGAGTGGAAATCGTTGTTGACGACACCCCCGAGGCCATCGTCATCAGTGCTTTTGACCCCATTAGGCGCGAAGTATGCCGCCTGGCACTCCACCAGCTCGTTTCCGACGGCCGCATCCACCCTGCACGCATCGAGGAAGTGGTGGTGAAAGTAAAGAAACAACTTGAAAATGAAATCATTGAAACCGGTAAGCGCACCGCCATCGACCTTGGCATTCACGGCCTGCATCCCGAACTTATCAGGATTGTGGGAAAGATGAAATACCGCTCCTCTTACGGCCAGAACCTCCTGCAGCATGCCCGCGAAACGGCCAATCTTTGCGCTGTGATGGCTTCGGAACTGGGACTGAACCCGAAGAAGGCCAAGCGTGCCGGACTCCTCCACGACATCGGCAAGGTGCCCGACGAGGAAAGCGAATTGCCCCACGCCCTCTATGGTGCCAAGATAGCAGAGAAATTCAAGGAAAAACCCGACATCTGCAACGCCATAGGTGCCCACCACGACGAAATGGAAATGCAGACGCTCCTGGCTCCCATCGTGCAGGTGTGCGACGCCATCAGCGGTGCAAGGCCCGGTGCAAGGCGCGAAATCGTGGAGGCTTACATCAAGCGCCTCAACGACCTTGAGGCCATTGCCATGAGTTATCCCGGCGTCACCAAGACCTATGCCATCCAGGCAGGACGTGAACTGAGGGTTATCGTAGGAGCCGACAAGATGGACGACAAGGAAACGGAGGCTCTGTCGGGTGAAATTGCCACCAAGATCCAGAACGAAATGACCTATCCCGGACAGGTGAAGATAACGGTCATCCGTGAAACCCGCTCGGTGGCCTACGCCAAGTAACGCCGCTTCTATCACGCCCTATAAGGAGAGGAAACGATGAAAACCCAGAAAATGTATGAGGCCCACGACAAGATGATAAGCCTCATTGCCGACAACTACAACCTTCTGGAAAGTCTCGGAAGGTTCGGCATCAATTTGGGCTTTGGCGACAAAACGGTGGAAGAGGTCTGCTCAAGCCAGCATGTGGACACCTATACCTTCCTGGCCATTGTGAACTTCTCCATCAACGGCTATCGCGACTTCGACGACAACAACCGCATCTCGGTGCCAACGTTGTTGCATTATCTGAAAGCGTCGCACGAGTATTACCTCGGCTTCCAGCTTCCCAATATCAGGAAAGGATTGAAGGAGGCCCTCGATGACGACGACAATCTGGCGCGCCTCATTATGAAGATGTACGACTCGTATGCACATGAAATCCGAACGCACATGAAGTATGAGGAACAGACCGTGTTCCCCTACGTCGATTCTCTATTGCGCGAGGAGGTCAAGGGCGACTACGACATCGACACTTTCTCGAAGCACCACGGACAGGTGACGCACAAGCTCCGCGAGTTGAAAAACATCATCATCAAATACCTGCCGGGCGATGCCCAGCGCAACAATCAGCTGGCATCGGTGCTCTGCGACCTCTACAAGAACGAGGAATGGCTGGGGCTGCACTCCGAGGTGGAGGACCAAATCTTCATTCCCGCCATACGCCGCCTGGAGCTCAGGCAAAAACAAAGCGACGTGAGCGTGAAGATTTCAAAAATGATAAACCAGGGAAACGGCGGCAACGAAACCCTCAGCGACCGCGAGAAAGATGTTGTCATCAGCCTGGTGCAGGGCATGTCGAACAAAGAGATTGCCGATCATCTGTGCATTTCGGTGAACACGGTCATCACCCACCGCCGCAACATTGCCCGGAAGCTTCAGATACACAGCCCGGCCGGACTTACCATCTATGCCATTGTCAACAACCTTGTTGACATTAGCCTGGTGAAACTTTAGAAGTGAAGAGTGAAAAGTGAAGAGTGAAGAATTTGCTGCCGCCATCTTGAATGGTCATGCAAATTCTTCACTCTTCACTTTTCACTCTTTACTTTTTAATAGGCGAAGAGCGGATAGTTCTTCATGGTGTCGTTCACGCGCTGGCGCACGGCGGCAATGACTTCGGGGTTCTCCGGGTCGTTGAGCACCGTCTCGATGAGCTCGGCAATGAGCACCATGAGGTCCTCCTTGGCACCGCGAGTGGTGATGGCCGGCGTTCCCAGCCTCAGGCCGCTGGTCTGGAAGGCCGAGCGGCTATCGAAGGGCACCATGTTCTTGTTCACCGTGATGTCGGCGGCCACGAGTGCGTTCTCGGCCACCTTGCCGGTCAGCTCGGGATATTTCGACCGCAGGTCCACCAGCATGGAGTGGTTGTCGGTTCCTCCGCTTACGATGTGGAATCCGCGTTTCACCAGTTCGTCGGCCAGCACCTTGGCATTTTTCTGCACCTGAGCTGCCCACTCCTTGAATGCCGGCTGCAAGGCTTCTCCGAAGGCCACGGCCTTTGCGGCGATGACATGCTCGAGCGGTCCGCCCTGCTGTCCGGGGAACACCGCCGAGTTGAGCAGTTGCGACATCATTTTCACCTGTCCCTTCGGTGTGGTCAGTCCCCACGGGTTCTCGAAGTCTTTGCCCATCAGGATGATGCCTCCGCGCGGTCCGCGCAAGGTCTTATGGGTGGTGGAAGTCACGATGTGTGCATATTTCACGGGGTTGTCGAGCAATCCGGCGGCAATGAGTCCGGCGGGATGCGCCATGTCGATCATGAGCAGCGCGCCCACCTTGTCGGCAATTTCGCGCATGCGCTTGTAGTCCCACTCCCGGCTGTATGCCGACCCGCCTCCGATGATGAGCTTTGGCTTGTGCTCCAGGGCCAGCTTCTCCATCTCGTCGTAGTCCACGCGTCCCGTCTCTCGGTTGAGGCTATATCCCACGGGGTTGTAGAGAATTCCGCTGGTGTTCACGTGCGAGCCGTGCGAGAGGTGTCCTCCGTGGTCCAGGTTCATGCCCATGAAGGTGTCGCCGGGTTTCAGCACGGCCAGCAACACGGCGGCGTTGGCCTGTGCGCCCGAGTGAGGCTGCACGTTGGCATATTCGGCGTCGAACAGCTTGCACACGCGCTCAATGGCGAGCCGTTCCACCTCGTCCACCACCTGGCATCCGCCGTAGTAGCGCTTGCCGGGGTAACCTTCGGCGTACTTGTTGGTAAGCCACGACCCCATGGCCTCCATCACCTGGTCGCTTACGAAGTTCTCACTTGCAATCAGTTCCATGCCTTTCAGCTGGCGCTGGTGCTCTTTCTCAATCAGTTCAAAAATCTGGTTGTCTCTTTCCATTTTTACTATATAACTAACGTTTGTCGTTGCTATGTGCCAGGGAGCGCGGCCGCCAGTGCCCGCCGCTCATGCGGCTTGGGAATGCCCGCCCTAATAAAAATATGTGCAAAAGTAGTGGTTTTTCGGCAAATGGCAAAATGTTTCACGCATTTCTTTACAACACCCCCTTTCCGGTCCCGTTTTTTGGAAACATTTTGTCAAGATTTTTCAATGAAATTTTACTCTCTAATATAGTTTGGCCGCAAATCTCGGGGAGAGATCTTGAAGTTTGAGAGGAGAAATCTTCAAGATTTCTGCCCGAGATTTGCGGTCAAACCCAGTCGTATTTTCAATGCGCTGATTTTCAACACTTTACAAAATTGTCAAAATTTCATCGATTTTGTCAAAATTTTTCATAATTCCTATACCCCTCGCTATCCACCAAAAAACTGCACCATCCGGGAGCCATTCCAGTGTCTTTTAAAGGCAGATTGTAGCTAAAAATATGTTCCCGAATTTTGAAACCCCAAAAACTTTTCGTACTTTTGCAGTCGGGTGCCATGAAAAATTGTTGTACATCTATGGCCAACCCCATTTACAAGCAACCCAAACGATTTATCAGTAATATCAAGACAGATGAAAACATGGAACATGACGGCCTTGCGCCGTGTGGCGGCGGCGTGCGTAGCGGTATTGCTGGCACTGCCCGGTGCTGCTCAGCAGACGGCCTACAAGACTTTTGTTTACACGAGCGATGAGCTTGCCAACGAAATCAGCAGGATGAACGGCGAGCGCGATGCCTCGCGCGGTTATCTCGGCGACCTGTTCAACGCCACGAAGGGTTCGGCCAAGGGCATTGCCTCGGGCTATGTCACCTCGTTTTTCGACCTTGGCATCAACGCCGTGGGAGCGCTGCTCACCCAGAACTCGCGCCGCAAGGCCCAGTGGGAGGAGGTGGTGAAGAAGGAGAACGTCTATCAGACCGTCATCAACTCGGTGTCGGAAATGAACGACTTCTACGACGACACCTCTTTCGACGGCGCCATGGACCCCAAGGGCATGCGTTTCGACGGCATCGGCTGCCTGCGCACCGAGGGCCGCGACACCATGTTCTACATTTCGTGCCACATCGACCGCACGAAGCTCCACCGCATCATCAACCACTCGAAGTTTGAGCTGGTGCTCGACACGCTCATTGTGAGCCCCGAGCACTCCAACCTTCCCAACACGCAGCTGGCCATTCCTTTTTCATTTAAGGACCGCAAGAATTTCACCCTGTCGATGGACATCGCCATCACGTCGTCGTGGATGAACGAAATAGTACAGCTTCAGCAAAACCAGGAGCTGGGCCGTTTCAACATCAACATTCCCGTTGACCAGAAGATGCTCGACGGCAAAGGTTTCTTCCGCTATGTACGCCATGGCGACGATGCCCCGCGCTACAAGGTTACGGGCGAGTGCTTCATCGTGCCGCGTTCCTACATGGGTTTCCGCGACGACAAGGACAATTTCAAGGACTGCTGGGGTACGGGCGAGTACAAACTTTCCATCACCATCAAGGAAACGTGCGATGTCACCGAGCAGTACCGCGCACAATGGAAAGAGGACTACAAGCACCGCAAGCAGCTGGCCAAGGCCGGGAAGAAGAACAACCTCATTGAGCAGAGCTGGCAGATGATTTCCACGCAGAAGTGGGACGAACTGGCCCAGTCGTGGGTCATCACCACGCTGAAGGCCCCCGTCAGCAAGATTTCGTCGGACGTCATTAACGGGCTGGGACTGGATGATTGATTGCCATGCGATTGCGCCTGTTGACTTTCCTCTGCCTTGCGTCTTTCCTTACGGCCTTTGCCCAGCGTGAGGCGCCGGCCGACAGCCTCGACCGGGAGGCCGCCGAGTGCTCGCTTTCGGGCGACGACGGCGAGGCGGTGAGGCTTGCCCGCGAGGCCGTGGCCCTGAGGGCCGCCCAGGAGGGTGAACACACGTCGGCCTACGCCCGTTCGGCCGGCCGGCTGGCAAAATACCTCTCATACATAGGGCGGCAGAAAGAAGCCATAGAGTGGGGGACGAAGTCGCTGGCCGTCACCGAGGAATTGTCGGGGCCGGAGAGCGCCGATTATGCGCAGGGTCTTTCCGACATGGCCGGTTACCATTCGCGCAACGGCAACTATCAGGAGGCGCTGGCACTGGGCACACGGGCCATGGACCTCAGGCTAAGGCTCCTGGGGCCCGAGCATCCCGACTACGCCCAGTCGCTCAACAACCTGGCGCGCTATCATTCCTATCTCGGCAACGTCATGGAGGCCGTGAGAACAGGGCGCAAGGCCGTGGAATTGAAAGCGCAGATTTCGGGAAAGAACAGCCCCGACTATGCCCAGTCGGTGAGCAACCTGGCCGGCTATTTGTCGCGAATGGGCAACTACGGCGAGGCCATACGGTTGGGACAAGAGGCCCTGCACATTCGCGAAAGGGTGCTCGGAAACCATCATCCCGACTACGCCCAGTCGCTCAACAACCTGGCCAAATACCATTTTTTCCTTGGCGACTATACCGAGGCCATCGCCTTGGAACAACGGGCTTTGGCCATCCGCGAGGACCTCTATGGCAAGCAACATCCCGAATATGCCACGGCCCTGGCCAATCTTGCCGACTATTATCTGAAAACGGGGAACACCGCCGATGCCCAGCGCTGTGCCGGCGAAGCTTTGCAGATAAGGGAGGCCGTGGTGGGCGACCGCCATCCCGACTATGCCGAGTCGTTGGCGGGCCTCGCCGAATGTCATTTCGCCAACGGCAACGTGGCCGAGGCCGTAGCTTTACAAGAGCGGGCGCTGGCCTTGCAACAACAGGTGCTGGGTGAGGATCATCCCGCCTATGCCCAGTCGCTTTGCAAAATGGCGGCCTATTATTCCGCCAATGGCCAGCAGGAACAGGCCGAGGCCTACGCTTTCCGGGCCACCGGCCAATATACGAAAGTCATTCTGAACACCTTTGCCGACCTCACCTCTGCCGAGCGCGACCTCTATTGGATGAAGGTGAAGCCCTGGTTCACCCGCACCATTCTCCAACTGACCGAGCAACACCCCTCTGCCAAGATGATGGCCGGGGCCTACAACGGCACCCTCCTGGCCAAAGGCCTGCTCCTGAAGAGCGAGCAGGAAATGGTGACCCTGCTCATGGAAAGCGGCGACAGCATGGCCGTGGGTGCCTACCGCCGGTTGCAGGCCGACCGTGCGCTTCTGCTCAGGCTCTTTGAAACGCCGCGCGGGGAGCGAATGCTCTCCACCGACTCCCTTCAACGGGTCATTACCAAACAAGAGCGCCGGTTGGTAAAGCGGTCGAAGGCCTACGGCAGCTATACGGCGCCGCTACGCGTGGAATGGAACGACATCGCGCGGATGCTTCGTCCCGGCGACATCGCCGTGGAATTTGTACATTACCCTTCGTCGGAAGGCGAAGGCCGCTATGCCGCCCTGGTCATTGCGTACCAGTCGGCCCATCCCGTGTTCATTCCCTTGATGTCCGACCGCCAGATGGAAGCCGTTTCACCCAAGGAATATTATACCGGCGGCCGGTTGTCGCAGCAGGTATGGCAACCTCTTGAGGATTATCTGAAAAAGGCCAAGCGCGTATTTTTCGCCCCCGCCGGCGAATTATATAATATAGGTGTGGAGTCGCTTCCGTTGTGGCAGGGCGAAGAAGGCGAGGTGATGTCCGACCGCTGGGACCTCTACCGCCTGTCGTCAACACGCGAGATTGTGTTGTCGCGCGCTAACGGGAAGAACGTTCCGCCACGCTCGGCCACCATCTTCGGCGGCATGCTCTACGATGCCCCGGCTGGTGGCGATGCACAATCGGCCGCCAAGCAGAAAGGGGGTGCCAAATACCTGCCAGCCACGAAGAAAGAGGCCGGGGAGATTTACCGCGACTTCACGGAAAACAACATTCCCGCCAACCTGAACATCGGCGAAAGCGCCACCGAAAAGGCTTTCAAGCAGCTTTCTGGCCATGCCACCGCCATCCTCCACGTTGCCACCCACGGCTTCTATTGGACCGACAGCGAGGTCAGGGAGGGCGGCATGGACAAAAAACTGCAGTTCCTCTCCATGTATGGCAACCTCGACGATGCCGACAAGGCGCTGACGCGCTCGGGGCTCCTTTTCACCGGTGCCAACCGTGCCCTTCGCGGCGACAGCCTTCAGGGACGGGGCGACGACGGCATCCTAACGGCCAAGGAAATATCGCTGCTCGACCTGCGCGGCCTCCGCCTCCTCGTCCTCTCGGCTTGCCAGACCGGACTGGGAAAGGTCACCGGCGACGGCGTGTTCGGACTACAACGCGGGTTCAAGAAAGCCGGGGCGCAGACGCTCCTGATGAGTTTGTGGAAGGTGGACGATGCGGCCACGCGCCTGCTTATGTCGCGTTTTTACCACTACCTCATGCAAGGCACCGGCAAGCACGAGGCCTTGCGGCGGGCGCAGCAGGACCTGCGAAACATGGATGTGGAAAACGGCGGCAGAAGGAGCCGGCGCGCCATCACTTCAAGAGGAAAGCGGGCACGCCTGAACAGCGTGAAAAAACTCTACAACGACCCTTACTACTGGGCCGCGTTCATCCTCCTTGACGGCATTGAATGATAAGTGAAAAATGCACTTTTTCAAGTGGTGAATGATGAGTGACGAGTGGTGATTGGTGAGTGAAGATTGAAAAATTTGTTTCTGCCTTTTAAACCCTTTGCCCTTTGCTACGTCAACTAAGAAGTTACCTAACATTAATTATTCATTATTACTAAAAATTTAAACAATGAAAAAGTCAATGATTAAGACATGCGCGATGATGCTCGCCATGCTTGCCCTGCCTTTCGCAGCCCAGGCACAGACCAAGTTCCACGACGTTGAAGCCAATGAGGCCACGGGACCGGTGAAGTCGATTGAATCCTCCGTGATGGGCCAGTCCCAGACCATTACTTTCTCGCAGGACGGCAAGATGACCGGCGGAAACCTGAAGAATGTGGTCTATGATGCCGACGGCTACATCAAGTCGGCTGAAATGGAAGGCTTCCAGGGCATGGAAATGAAGGTGAGCTACAAGTGGGAGAACGGAAAGATTGTGTCGCGCACCATGGACATGGGCGGTGGCCGCTCCTTCACCACCACCATCAAGTACAACGAGAAGGGTGCCCCTGCCTCTGAGTCGATGAACTTCGGCGGACAGGCCATGGAGAATCCCTACACCAACTACAAGTATGACGACCACGGCAACTGGATCAGCCGTACTGGAAGCATGATGGGCCAGGAAATGGAACAGGTCCGCACCATCAAGTACTACGAATAAAGATATAAGTTGAAGCCCACCCTCTGCGGCCCTTTTGAAGGAGCAGGGGTGGGCTTCAATGCTTTTCCCGCATGCTTGCCGCGGGTTCCTTTTTATTTGAATAAAAGGTATTTATGATAAAAAAACTATTGCTGCTTGGCCTGTTGATGCCAAGCCTTGCGTTGCGTGCGCAGACCGCGCGGACGTTTACCATGAGCCTGACCGACGACGGCCAGGCTCAGATGGTTTGTTTCTTACCAGAGAAACCCAGCGGGAAAGCCATCGTGGGCGTTCCCGGAGGAGGCTACTCCGTGTTGTCGAACACCCATGAGGGCACACAGGCATCGGGTTGGCTGAACAGTCAGGGCATTGCCTACTTTGTGGTGAACTACCGCCTGCCCCACGGTGACCGGACATTGCCCATCGGCGACGTGGAGCACGGCATTCGCATTGTGCGCGACTCTGCCGAGGTGTGGCACATTAATCCCCGTGACGTGGGCATCATGGGGTTCTCGGCCGGAGGACACCTGGCCTCGGTGATTTCCACTCATTCCGATTATGCCGTCAGGCCCGACTTCACCATTCTGTTCTATCCCGTCATTTCGATGGATGAGCGCGTTTCGCACGTTTATTCGTGCCGCAATTTCCTTGGCGAGGACCAGAAGAACCCAGCCCTTGTGAAGGATTTCTCAACACAGAATGCCGTGAAGCGCCATCTCACCCCGCCCGCCGTCATCATCATGGCCAACGACGACCGATTGGTGCCTCCGGTGACCAACGGCATCGCCTATTATTCCGCCATGCGCAATGCGGGCAATGAGTGCAGCATGTTCATTTATCCGGGCGGTGACCACGGCTTCGGCTTCGGGCCTTGGTTCCCCTACCACGACCAGCTGCTCACCGACCTGGGCAACTGGCTGAAGGCGCGCAAGACGCCGAGCCCCGATGCCATCCGCGTGGCTTGTATCGGCAACAGCATCACCGACGGCCACGGCATCGACATGGCGCCGCAGCACGGCTACCCCGCACAAATGCAACGGATGCTCGGCGACGGCTATTGGGTGAAAAACTTCGGCGTGAGCGGCAGGACAATGCTCAACCACGGCGATGTCCCCTATACGAACGAAACGGCTTGGCGCGATGCACAGGCGTTTAACCCCGACATTGTCATCATTGCCTTGGGCACCAACGACTCGAAACCCCAGAACTGGAAATATGCCGGGGAGTTCAAGAGCGACCTGCAACAAATGATTGTCACGCTCTGTCCCCAACTGGCGCAGCCCGTGAAAAAGAAAGGCAAGAAAGCGAAGGCCGCCACCCCCGTGGCCAAGCCGCGCATACTGCTCTGCACACCGCCCCCGGCCTACAAGTCATCGTGGAACATCAACGACTCCATCATCGCCAACGGCATCATCCCCATACAGGAGGAAGTGGCCCGAGAATACGGATTACAGGTGATTGACCTGCACACCCAAATGTCGGGAGCCGAAGACCTGATGCAGGCCGACGGCATACATCCCAATGAAAAGGGAGTGAGGCGCATGGCGCAAATCATCGGGGAGGCCGTGAAAGGAGAAAAATAATGAAGCATCCCTCTAAGGCCCCCTGCGTGGTAGATGTACGTCTGACAAATTCCTCTCCTTACGGGATGGGTTGGGCCATCGGGGCCTTGGAGAGAGACTTTTTCCCTCCTTACGAGATGCGCGGGGGCTTTTTTTTCAAAATAATATAACTCTTTACGATAATGAAAAAATTATTTACCTTCCTCTTTCTTGTGCTCTTCGCTTTTTCAGCGTGGGCACAAGGACAGTCGGTGTCTGACCAACTGAAGGCAGACCCGAGAAAAGCCTATGGCAACGATTACCCCTACCAGCCTTTCAAGGGCCGTCTGACAAAGGCACCAAGTGGTTATAAACCATTTTACATCAGCCACTATTCGCGTCATGGCTCGCGTTATTACTGGACCGGTCAGCTCTATACCGACCTTGACAAGCAACTGGCGGCAGGGCACGAAAAGCATGTGCTCACGCCCCGGGGCGAGAAACTCTACAACGATTTCATGGCCGTGAAGGACGAGCTCAATGCCGGTGTGGGCGAACTCACCCAGCTTGGATGGGACCAGCATCAGGGCATTGCGCGCACCATGTACGGCAACTTCCCCGAAGTGTTCAAGAAAGGCGGCAACGTGATGGCCATCTCGTCGCTCAACGTGCGTTGTGTGCTCAGCATGTCGGCCTTCTGTCAGGAATTGGTTCAATGTAATCCGAAGCTGGAAATCCGCGAGGAGTCGGCCCGTCATACCCTCGACGGCGTGGTGCCCACCGACCGCCAGAACCCCGTGAAGCACAAAGTGCCGCGGCCCAAACCGCGCTATGAGGCCAACCGCGAAAGGTTCTTCAGCATCAATACGTTGCCCACCGACGTGGCACGCCGCATTTTCAGTTCCACGGAAGATATTCCCGGCGAGGAGCGCCGCATAGGGGATAATATCATCAACCTCTATAAGTCGCTGCCAAACATTGGCAAAGAAGGAATGATGGACGGCATTGTGACCGACGAAGAACTTGCACGCATTTGGGAAGCCGATAACCTGGGCTCCTATTCATGGGTGTTCGGGCCGCAGTATGAAACCGTTCCCGTGCTTGAAGACATCCTCAAGAAAGCCGAGGCCGTGGTCAGCGGGAAAAGCGACCGCGTCGCCGATTTGCGCTTCGGCCACGACACCATTCTTGGTCCCCTTACTGTCCTGATGGGCATCAACGGTGCCGACCGCGACCCCGAAGACCCCAGTGAGGTGAAAAACATCTATCAGAATTGGGAAACATGCAAGGCTTCCAACATTCAATTGGTGTTCTATAAGAGCAAGAAATCCCCCGGAGACGTTCTCTTGAAATGTCTTCTCAACGGTCAGGAGGCCAGTTTGCCCGTGCCTACAACCATGTTCCCTTATTATAAATGGAGTGATTTCCGCGACTTCTATACCAACCGTTGCAACACCATTAAAAATCTTCCGGTAGAATGAAAAAGACCATCCTTACCCTTTTGTTGGCCCTGCCCGCCGTGGTTTCCTATGCTCAGCCGGCCATTCCCCGCGATGCGAAACTTGAGGCAAAGATAGAGAAAACCCTCAAGAAGATGACCCTCGACGAGAAAATCGGCCAAATGCTTGAGCTGAACCTCGACATCATGGGCTCCTACGATGCCAACAGGCAGTGGCAGCTCAACGAAACCATGCTCGACACCCTTATTTCCAACCATAAGGTGGGCTCCATCCTCAATGCTCCTGGCACCCGTGCGGCAACAGTTGAACAGTGGCAATATTGGATACGGCTCATTCAGGAGAAGTCGATGAAACACATCGGCATTCCCACCATCTACGGCCTCGACCACAACCATGGTGTCACCTATACGCAGGGTGGAACGCTCTTTCCACAGCCAATCAACATTGCGGCGTCGTTCAATACCGAACTGGCCCGGACGGGTGCCGAGATTACGGCCTATGAGAGCCGTGCCGCCAACTGCCCGTGGGTTTATAATCCCGTGGTCGATTTAGGCCGCGACCCTCGCTGGCCCCGCATTTGGGAAAGTTTCGGTGAAGATGCCATTGTGAACAGCCGCATGGTGGAAGCCCAGATAAAAGGCTATCAGGGCGATGACCCCAACCACCTGGGAAAATACAATGTGGGCACCAGCACCAAGCACTATTTTGCCTATGGAGCCCCGTGGACGGGCAAGGACCGCACCCCCGTCTATCTGTCGCCGCAGTTGCTCCGCGAGAAATATTTCGAGCCGTTCCGCGCTGCTGCCATGGCTGGCACGCTGACCATGATGGTTAATTCCGGTAGCGTCAACGGAGTGCCCTTGCATGCCAGTTACGAGTATCTCACCAAATGGCTCAAGGAAGACCTGCAGTGGGACGGCATGCTGGTCACCGACTGGGCCGACATCAACAACCTCTTTCAGCGTGAGCGCGTGGCCAAGGACAAGAAAGATGCCATACGCATAGCCATCAACGCCGGCATCGACATGTCGATGGATCCCTATAGCGTTGATTTCTGCATCCTATTGAAAGAACTCGTTCAGGAAGGCAAGGTTCCCATGTCGCGCATTGATGATGCCGTGCGCCGCATCCTCCGCGTGAAATACCGCCTCAACCTCTTCGACCAGCCCAACACCGGCGGAAAAGGTTACGAGAAGTTCGGCTGCAGCGAGTTTGCCGAGAAATCCCTCCGCGCCGCCGAAGAGTCGGAGGTGCTGTTGAAGAATGATGGCAATATCCTGCCGCTGGCCAAAACCACGAAAATCCTGCTCACCGGTCCCAATGCCAATCAGATGCGTTGCCTCCATGGCGGATGGAGCTATACTTGGCAGGGCTCCCGGGCCGAGGACCTGGCCGAGAAATACAACACCATTTATGAGGCCCTCTGCCAGAAGTTCGGAGCTGATAATGTCATTCTTGAACAGGGCGTGACCTACAAGGAAAGCGGTGCCTGGTACGAGGAAAACCCGCCGCAGATAGCCAGGGCCGTCAGTGCGGCCGCCTCTGCCGATGTCATTATTGCCGCCATCGGCGAAAATTCCTATACCGAGACTCCCGGCAATCTCAACGACCTCTGGCTCTCCGACAACCAGCGTACGTTGGTGAAAGAGCTGGCCAAGACAGGCAAGCCCGTCATCCTTGTGCTCAACGAGGGCCGTCCGCGTCTCCTTGCCGACATAGAGCCGCTGGCCAAGGCCGTGGTTGACATCCTTATTCCCGGCAACTATGGCGGCGACGCCCTGGCCAACTTGCTTGCCGGCGACTCCAATTTTTCCGCCAAGATGCCTTACACATATCCGCGTGACCCCAGTTCGCTCTACAACTACGACTATAAGGTGAGCGAAGAGGTGGGAACCATGGCCGGCGCTTATAACTACGACGCCAAGGTGTCGTTGCAGTGGCCTTTCGGCTATGGCCTTAGCTACACCACGTTTGAATATTCCAACCTGCGCGTCGATAAGTCGCGGTTCTCTTCCGACGACGTGCTCAACGTAACCGTGGATGTCAAGAATACGGGCAGTCGCGAAGGCAAGGAGGCCGTGCTTCTTTACTCTTCCGACCTCGTGGCCTCCGTTGTTCCCGACAACAAACGCCTCCGTTGTTTCTCAAAAGTGTCGTTGCAGGCCGGAGAAACCAAAACCGTCACTTTCACTCTGCCGGCCAAGAGCCTGGCTTTTGTGGGAGCCGACGGGCGTTGGACACTCGAGGAGGGCGACTTCCTGCTGAAGGCCGGAAAGCTCACCGTTCCCGTTTATTGCACCCGAACAACCGTTTGGGACACGCCTAATATCTGAACAATACACTTTTAGTAAAGCAAAAAAGGCCGCACATGTTGCGGCCTTTTTTTGCTAATGGTAGTTGGGCTTATTCCTCTCCCGCCACTTCGTAGAAGCGTTGCAAGAGCCATTCGTTTTGTTCGGGAATGGTCATCTGGCTGTTGTCGAGGAGCAGGGCGTCGGGTGCCTGGCGCAGCGGCGACACCTCGCGGTGCGAGTCGAGATAGTCGCGCTCCTGCACGTTTTTCAGTATCTCGTCGTAGTCGGCCTCCTGGCCTTTTCCCCGCAGTTCGTCATATCTCCGTTGCGCGCGCACTTCGGCGGTTGCTGTTACAAACACTTTCAATTCGGCGTCGGGGAAGACGGTGGTGCCGATGTCGCGGCCGTCCATCACGATGCCTTTTTCCTGTCCCATGCGCCTCTGCTGGGCCACCATGGCGGTGCGCACGAAGGGCAGGGCAGCAACGATGGACACGCGGTTGCTCACTTCCATGCCCCTGATTTCGTCTTCCACAAGGCAGCCGTTCAAATAGGCGTCGGGCCGGCCCGTTTCGGGGTTGAACTTGAACGACACCTCCACATCGGGCATGGCTTTTTCAAGTCCTTCCTCGTCGATGGTGCCGTCTTCGCGGAAGAGATTGTTTTGCAACGCATAGAGGGTGACAGAACGATACATGGCACCGGTATCTACATAAACGTAGCCCACGCGGCGGGCCAGGTCTTTGGCCATGGTGCTCTTGCCGCACGAGGAATGGCCGTCAATGGCAATGGTTATTTTTTTCATTATTGTTGAGATTACGCTTCCTAAATTATAAATGATAAAGACGGTAGCAATACTTTAGAGCGCCAGAGAAAGGCTCATCATGAGCGAGCGCGACGACACATGGTATTTGCCGTAGGAAACGCCTACGGAGAAGCGTTCCAACTCTATGCCGCCGCCGATCGAGAATCCGGCGCCGTGGCTGCCCCCGCCTTCCTCGTCGTTGGTGGCGATGTCCATTTCGTGGGCACGGCGGAAATTATAGCCGGCGGCCAGGTAAAGCTGGTTGCCAAGCATCAGGTCGGCGCCCACCACGAGGTGGTGAATGAATTTGTAGTCCAGGTGGTTGAGGTCCACCAGCGTTGCCGACAACCTGAGCGGAGAGCCCACAAGTCGCTTGGTGGCACCCACCTGCACGTCCACCGGCAACCTCGTGTAGTGGTCGTCGTAGGGGTTGAGTTCGCCGCCGAGGTTCTTCACCACCGCCGACAGCGACCACTCGCTTTCGGGATGGTGGTAGTTGATGCCGAGGTCCACGGCCACGGCCAGCGAAGAATAATCGGCGATATAGGAATTGATGACCTTTGCCGTGATGCCGCCCGTGATGTTGCGCCCCAGCAGGTAGGCGAATGTGCCGCCCAGGGCAATGTCCTTGGCCGAAAATTCGCCGGTCTGCACGTTGTGCTCGTCAACCTCGCGCATGGTGCCATAGCTCATCAGCTGTCCCGAAATGCCCAGCGTGCCCTTTTCGCCCATGGGTTTGGCAAAGGCGGCGCTGGCCGTGTTGCATCCCTCCATGTAGTTCATGTAGTTCAGGTTGATGGCCCGCCCGCTCACGTCGCCCAGCAGTGCCGGGTTGCTGAACATGAGCGTCACGTCGTCGCCGGTGATGCTCACGTTGTCGCCGCCAAGGGCACCTGCGTGCGCCCCTACCGGAAGGCGCAGGAAGTTGTAGCCCGTCTGGCTCGCCTGCCCCCACGCAGAGGCGGCAAAAACGGCCATGAGCAGCGAAAATATCACATTTTTCATTATTTTTTCATTTTATTAGTGCAAAGATACGCAGTATTTCAAATATCTGTGGTATTTTTGCATGGCAATATTAAAAATAACGCGGAAAAACGCATTTTAGTGTAGCAAAGTTGGAAATAAAGAAAACAAGGGCTGCCGACCTGGAGCATCTACGGCCAAAAATGTTCGCCTTGGGGCTGCTGGTGGCCGTGGCGGCGTTCATCGTCGCACTGGAATATACCAGCCGTCCGGGTTCCTTCGACATCGACGAGCAGTTGCTCGACGAACTGGCCGAAGACATGGAATTGTTGCCCATGCCCGACCAACGCGACATGGAGGCGCAGGCTCCGCCACAGGAGGCCCCCAAGCCCGTGGCAAAGATAAAACCCGTGGACGTGGTCAAGGAGCAGGCCGTGCCCGAGAAGCTGGTTGCCGAGCAGCCCGTGATGACCAGCGGCGACGGCGAGCCCCTGCCCGAGAGCGACAACCCCGCGCCCGCCGTGGCTCCCGTGGCCATCGACGACAACAACGAGGTGCTCAGCCTGCGCGTCGTTGAGAGGTTGCCCGAATTTCCCGGAGGTGCCGTCGAACTGATGAAATGGCTCACCAAGAATCTCCGTTACCCCCATTACGCCAAATCCCTTCGCATAGAGGGAAAGGTGGTGGTGTCGTTTATTATCAATACCGACGGCACCACCAGCGACCCGCTCATCGTGCAGTCGGCCCACGCCTACCTCGACGAAGAGGCCATGCGCGTGGTGAGGGCCATGCCGCGGTGGAAGCCCGGCGAAAACCACGGCAAACCCTGCCGCACACTCTTTGCCATTCCCGTGGTGTTTAAATTGTAACAAAAAAAGTGAAAAGTGAAGAGTGAAAAGTGAACAATTTGCCGCCGCCATAACTCGTAACTTATAACTAAAACAGCGTTTATAACTCATAACTAAATAACTTTTATCTGTTATGAAAACCCCAAACGAAATCCTCAGTCTCGTCAACGACTACATTTCCCGTCTGCCCTACGACCGGCAGCCCAAGTCGCTCTATGTCCCCGTGGCCTACACGCTCTCGATGGGCGGCAAGCGCATCCGTCCCACGCTGATGCTCATGGCCTACGCCCTCTATCGCGACGACCCCGAGCGCATCCTTCCACAGGCCTGCGCACTCGAGACCTATCACAATTTCACGCTCCTCCACGACGACCTCATGGACCAGGCCCCCATGCGCCGCGGCATGCCCACGGTCTATAAAAAATGGGATGCCAACACCGCCGTGCTCTCTGGCGACGCCATGCTCAGCCTGGCCTTCCAACGCATGATGGACTGCCCCGACGGCCACCTGCGCGATGTGATGGATCTGTTCACCGAGACAACGCTCCTCATTGATGAAGGCCAGCAATATGACATGGAGTTCGAGACGCGCAACGATGTCACCGAGGACGAATACATAGAGATGATACGCCTGAAGACCAGCGTTCTGCTGGCCTGTGCCATGAAGATGGGGGCACTGCTGGCCGGCGCCTCGGCGGAAGACACGCGGCTGCTCTATGCCGCCGGCGAGGCCTTCGGACTGGCCTTCCAGCTACAAGACGATTTCCTCGATGTCTATGGCGACCCCGCCGTCTTCGGGAAAAGCATCGGCGGCGACATCCTCTGCAACAAGAAAACCTTCATGCTCATCAATGCCCTTGCCCGTGCCGACGAGGCGCAGCGCGGCGAACTCAACCGCTGGATGACCGCCAGCCAGCCCGACCCACAGGAGAAGATTCGCGCCGTCACAGCCCTCTACGACCAGCTGGGCATCGGTGCGTTGGCACGTCAGAAAATGGACCACTATGCACGCCAGGCCATGGACTGCTTGCAACAGGTCGGCGCGCCCGACGACAACAAACAGGTGCTCAAGGAATACCTGCAGGGAATGATAAACAGGGAAAAATAAGCTAAGGCTTTTTTTAGTGATGAGTTCTTAGTGATGAGTTAAGGCGCCGCCATTTTAAAGTTGAAAAATTTTAAAGTTGAAAAATTGAAAAAGGCTGCCGCCGTAAATCATAATTCATCATTAAGAACTCATAACTAAAAAAGCCTTTGTCATTTGTCATTTAGCTCCAGCGTAAAAATGTTCATTGACACCCACACCCACCTCGACGGCGAAGAGTTCGACCTCGACCGCGACGACGTAGTGGCCCGCGCCCGCGCCGCCGGCGTGAGCCATGTCATGGTGCCCGCCATCGACCTTCCCTCCTCCCGCCGCATTCTTGAAATGTGCCGCCAGTACCCGGGCTTCGCCTTCCCCATGGTGGGCCTCCATCCCGAGGAAGTGAAGGCCGACTATGGCGAAGTGCTTAGCGCCATGCGCCCCCTGCTCGCCGATGCCATTGCCGTCGGCGAGGTGGGGCTCGACTTCTACTGGAGCCGCGAATACGAAAGCCAACAACTCGAAGCCTTCGAGGAGCAGGTGCGGTGGAGCATAGAAACGCGCCTGCCCCTGATGATTCATTGCCGCAAGGCGCAAAACGAAATGGTGAAAATGCTCCGGCGATATGAGAAGGACCTGCCCGGAGGCGTTTTCCATTGCTTCACCGGCAACGCCCATGAGGCCGCCGAGCTCCTGCAGTTCCAACGCTTCGTGCTCGGCATAGGTGGCGTGCTCACGTTTAAGAAAAGCCACCTGCCCGAGGTCCTCGCCACCGTTCCCGTGGACCGCGTAGTGCTCGAAACCGACGCGCCCTACATGGCCCCCGTCCCTATGCGCGGCAAACGCAATGAGAGCAGCTTCGTGAAATACGTCCTCCTGCGCCTGGCCGAGGTGTACGGCCTTTCCCCCGACCGCCTCGCCGCCATCACCACGCAAACCGTCCTCCGCGTCTTCCCGCTCCTGCCCCGGAACGGGGAAATGTAAAGTTTTTTCAGCATCGCTTTTAAACTTAAGATAGTTTGGCGGTAAATTGAGGGTCGAAATTTGGCACTTTTCGCATCGAAATTTGGCACTTTTCGACCCTTAATTTACCGCTAAACTTTGCACTATCTTATATATGCTGATTATCAAGGAGTTACAAAAGCACCCCCAAAACCATGAAAATGTAAAGATTTTTCATGCTATTGGTGTCCGCTAAAAACAGCCTGTAAGGCCAACAAGCACTCAGCCCAGGGCAACGCCCTGGGAAGACTGCAATAAAAAATTCGCCCTGTAATGGCAAAAGCATTGATAATCAAACGCTTTTGCCCTTACAGGGCGTGGTTGTAACATTCGTTTCCACCCAGGGCGTTGCCCTGGGCTATTTGCTAGGTGGCCCTTCAGGCCGTTTTTAACGGGCACCAATTAAAAAATATGAAGGATAAATGATAAATTATGAATTATTTCGTAATTTTGGATAAAATCGCAAACCTTTTGTAAATAAAGGCAGTTCGGAGGATTGAGAAAAATCTGGGTTACGAACTGGCAACGGTTCTCATTTCCTCATTCTGCCATGATTTGCTTGTCAATGAACTCCCGACTTAGAGCCACCAGCCGTTTTAATGACTCATCATCGGATGCAAAGATACACAAAAATTGGCAAACTATTCCTTTAACCTACGGATTTTATGATTTATTTGCATACTTTTGTGTGCGAATTATTTGGACGATTCACGTTTTTGCCTTATATTTGCATAGTTCAGCTCAGTTAAACATATTGTATGTGAAGATGGACATCATAGTGATAGTTTTGTTGGTCAGATTGGAGTTAAAGGTCAAACTGGCATTCCTATTGTAACTGACAACAACGGTTTTTAATCTTATAATAGTTTTTGTTTTATGAAATCAGTTAATGATTTAGCCTTTCTTGTATGGGAAAAAGG
>JAEEGL015647340.1_pt1 | contig 34198 bp, 35 predicted proteins | sample 9134231 | NCBI WGS metagenome assembly JAEEGL01 (sample SAMN16246548, study PRJNA631951) | gut metagenome | biome: gut microbiome; feature: rumen; material: fiber-attached | host: Bos | place: Iran: Karaj | collected 2018-10 | reverse complement strand
TGTCCTAGGTCAGACTGCCGCAACTAGGCAGCGTATGCTAAATTATCGTTAGCGTTTAATTTTAAGTTTGGCCATTTAACCCATTACCGTGGGACTCGCTTCTTCCGCTGCATGACCCCTGTCGAAACCATTACTAGCCCATATTCAAGGACTGAACACTATGCCGGTTTCTGATATTAATAGCTTCGCTATTAACATCATTTTGTCGAAACCATGACTAGCCCAAAGTTTATCACCTCTCCTGAAGTGCATTACTTATTATAGAGATAATGGTACACTCTTGCAAGAGGCAATCCTACAACATTATTGTAATCACCATTTATTTTCTTAACAAGAACTGCCCCCTTGCCCTGTATTCCATAAGCGCCCGCTTTATCCATAGGCTCTCCTGTAGCAACATATTTCTTGAGAAGGACTTCTGAGTTAGGATACATTGTCACATCTGTAGATTCAACAAATGTATCAACAAAGCCATTTGAATGTATAATTGTGACGCCAGTATATACTTGATGAGTCTTTCCAGAAAGCATCCTTAGCATATTCAAAGCATCCTCTTCATCCTTTGGCTTTCCAAGTATATTGCCCTCATATGCAACAATTGTATCTGCGGCAAGTATAACTCTTCCTGGACACTTTTCAGAAACAGCCTTTGCCTTCATCAAACTAAGCTCTTTTACAATTTCATCGGGAGAAGTTTGTGTGGTAACCTCTTCAATATCAGCTCCCATTACCTCGAAATCAATATCCACTTGTTGAAGTAGTTCTTTTCTCCTTGGAGAATTTGACGCAAGTATAATCATCATTAACCTAAATTCCTTATCTTGAAATCTCTTTCTGCTTCGCGCTTCATGTCCTTTTTTTGTATATCGGCACGCTTATCATATAACTTCTTACCTTTTGCCAAGGCTATCTTTACCTTAACAAGTCCGTTATTAAGATAAACCTCTAACGGAACTATTGTATATCCGCTTTCTTTAATTTTGCTAAGCAAACGATTTATTTCTGCCTTATGCAATAGAAGCTTTCTTGGACGCAGTGGGTCTCTGTTAAAGATGTTGCCCTTTTCGTACGGATTGACATGCATTTGGTAAATAAACATTTCGCCATTATCAATTCGCACGAAAGCCTCCTTGATAGAGCACTGGCCCATACGCAACGACTTTACCTCAGTGCCATGGAGCTCGATTCCAGCCTCATATTCCTCCTCCATGAAATACTCATGGTAGGCCTTTTTATTGTTTGCTATTAGCTTTCTACCCTCTTTATTCATTATTAAAACCTCTGAAATTCTTCTAGTATAAAATCTATAGTCCGAGCTTGCTCATCAACAGAATCAAGAATCACTGTTACAGGCTGACCCAATTTGAAGGTACGTCCTGTGCGTTCCCCGACCAGTGTAAGATTCTCCTCAATAAACTCGTAGTGATCATCGTAGAGAGTCGATACATGTACAAGACCTTCAACCGTATTCTCAAGCTCCACGTACATTCCCCATCCAGTAATGGATGATATATTTCCCTCAAACTGCTGGCCTATGAATTCCTTCATGTACTGAACCATCTTTAGCTTATCAACCTCGCGTTCGCAGTCCTCTGCCCTACGCTCAAGCTTGCTTGTTTCCATAGCAACCTCAGGAAGAATTGCCTCATAGTGAGAAAGCTTTCTCTCATTCATGCGTCCACGCAAATAATCCTTGATAATGCGATGAATTTGAAGATCAGGATATCTACGAATTGGTGATGTAAAATGGCAATAATACTGAGCTGCCAATCCAAAATGTTCCTTACATTCAACATCATATTTTGCCTGTTGCATACTTCTAAGAGTCATTTTTGTGATAACAGCCTCATCCTCATGTCCGCTAAGTGTATCAAGCATTTTTTGGATTTCCTTAGGCTTTACAGAATCAGTTTTACCTTTAAATGAATATCCACAAGCGCCTAGGAATCTTGCAAGACCTTGCATTTTCTCAGGGTCTGGAGCGCCATGAACACGATATACAAAAGGTGCCTCCATCAAACAAAAATGCTCTGCAACAGTTTCATTTGCCGCAAGCATGAAATCCTCGATTAATTTGTGAGCATCATTTCTTTCATATGGAGCAAGTCCAACAACCTTTCCATTCTCGTCAATAATAAGATGAGTCTCTGGAAAATCAAAATCTATTGAACCTCTCTTCTTTCTCTTTGCACGAAGAATCTTTGAAAGCTCATACATTCGGTCAATCATTTCAGAAACATCTGAGTATTTTTCTCTCTCAGTCTCATCCCCAGTCATGATTGCATAAACACTTGTGTATGTCATTCTATGATTACTATGAATAACTGATTCGCATATATCATGATCAATCAACTCACCCTTTTTGTTGAATGTCATAATGCATGAAAGTGCCAGTCTATCCTCACCCTCATTCAATGAGCACATACCATTTGAAAGTGTATGTGGCAACATTGGAATAACTCTGTCTGCCAAATATACAGAAGTTCCACGCTTTAAAGCCTCCACATCGAGAGCTGATGACTCCTGTACATAATTAGTTACATCAGCAATATGAACGCCTAAAACATAGTTATCGCCGTCCATAACCAGTGAAACGCCATCATCGATATCTTTTGTATCCTCTCCATCGATTGTGACAACACACAAGTCTCTCAAATCATTTCTGCCAACCATATCTGCCTCAGAAACCGGCTTTGCAACTGTAGTAGCTTGCTTGATAACTTTATTTGGAAACTCTGTCTCAATGCCAAAACTACGAACAATAGAAAGAATATCAACACCTGGATCATTCTTGTGCCCGAGAATCTCTGTAATCACACCCTCAGGCTTATGATTGTCATCACCGTAGTCATTTATATGGCAAACAACTTTGTGGCCACTAACAGCCCCCATATCCTTTCCTGAAGGGATAAAAATATCTCTGAGCATCTTGTTACTATCAGCAACTACAAAGCCGAAATTCTCACTCTTTTCAAAGGTACCAACAACATCTGAAAATCCATGGGTAATAATTCTAATTACCTTTGCTTCCTGTCGCTTACCAGGTGCACCAAAAGTAAGAACAGCAGCAACAATATCATCTTGCATTGCAAAACCTGTATTGTCTCTACCCACAAAATAATCCTCTTCTTGCCCCTCTACCTCAATAAATCCAAAGCCATCCTTGTGCGAAATAAATCTACCAATGATATCCGGCTCAACATTATCGTAATTAGGTTTGTTTGCTCTTTTTGCTACAGCATTCAAAGATTGCTTCTTAGCCGCAACCTCAGCCTTTGTAGGCTTCTTTGAACGATGGTCCTTTGTTTTAATAAATTTTGGTCTATTCTCTGAAATCTGATATTTGCCTCTCTTTGTTACTTCTACTTGTCCTTCATCAACCAGCTCTTGTAAAACCTGGGCAAATTCAGCTCTTTTATCTTTTTCTACATCTAGTAGTATTTCCAAGTCCTTTTTCTTCATTGGAATGTAGGCTTGGCTTTTAAAAACATCCATCAAAAAATGTTTTTGCTTATCGAATTCCTTCATAATCCTCCTTGATTAACATCTAATAAAATACGAAAAGCCACCCAAACGGGTGGCATAAACTACTCTAATTATTAAAAACTCTTAATATTAAGAACAGCTGAAAGGATGAAGAAAAGGATAACGCATACGCTTGTTATCTTTACAAGTAATCCCTCTCTTGAACGCCCCTTGTTGCGGCTCCAGTATGAGTCAAACTGCTGACCTGATAAAGAGCCAAGACCATTCTGCTTTCCTTCCTGGAATAATATTATAACAGTGAGTGCCACACAAATTGCAATTAATAAAACTATAAGAACGATTTTTAATGTTTGCATAATGCCTCCTAATTTGGGCTAATTTTTATAATTATTACGATATTTCGCAACATTTGCAGTATAGCATAGCATTCACTTGATTTCAACCCTTTAATCCTTATAATCGAGCATCAAAATTCATTCCCGCTAATAATCCCTCATCAGCGGCCTTCTTCTGCTTTTGGTATGGATTATCCTCATTTGGATATTTAATTTGAGTAGTGGTCGTTCCCCCAGACACATAGGTCTTGCCACATTCAGGACAAATGGAAGTATGAATTGCTACAGATGCATTTAAAACCTTTCCACCAGCTTCCTTCGCTTTATCATAAGCATTAGAAACATGCTCCTGCTCATGACCTCGTACTCTAGCGCCAGCGGCATTTGGAGAAATATGTTGGGCAGATTTGAAAGAAACTTGCTCATCACTACCATCTTGATACTTTCTATTTGCACAAGTCTCGCACTCAATAACACCCGCCCGCTTTGCAGCCCTTTCAGAACCATAGTTTTCAGCAAGTGCTTCATTTCCACCACTTGCTTTTATCTCTTTAGCGACCTTGTCAGTACCATAGTTTTGATAAATTGAATTGTAATTAGAAATTGAACCTATACCATGCATAAAACCACCACCATTCCATACTATAGGTATGATAATAATAACACGATAATAAGGAAAAAATATGAACGCTTTAATTTTAAATCAATGTATTCTATACTAATAGACATCTATAAGGAGAGAATAATGTTAATAAAATATTTTGTATGCTTTATTATATATAGCTTCTTGGGGTGGATTTACGAGACATGCTACTGCACAATACATGAAAAGGCATGGGAAAATAGAGGATTCCTATATGGTCCTTGCATTCCCCTCTATGGAGTTGGTGCCGTACTTGCCCAAATAATCTTTGTAGATTGCCCATATATTTCCCATACTATTACATACCCAATGATTTTCATAGGATGTGCAATTGGTTCATTTATATTAGAATACTCAACCTCTTATGTACTTGAAAGACGTTTTCACGCTAGATGGTGGGATTACTCAGAATTCCCACTAAACATGAACGGTAGAGTTTGCCTAATATTTACAATCTGCTTCGGATTTGCTGGAATTTTCGTGACACAAGTTATAGTTCCACCAACAATGTGGTTAATAAACTTTATACCATTTCCAATAATCGAATTGCTTGCACTATTATTTATGTTTTTATTTGGAATGGACATGGCTTTGACAGTTTCAGCCCTCACAAGCTTTGCCAAAGAATTTGAGAGAATCAACGAACAAATTAATAGACAGATGGCAGAAAGAATCGAAGCCGCTTTTGCTAGAAAAGAAACAGAAAATGCAAGTGAAATTGTTGATGAAGTAGAAATCAAAGAGCAGCTTTCTGCTGAATACGTCAAGCAATGGATTAAAAATGCCACAGCTACACAGCTCGGTCAGCTCCATCACATTGCAAAATTTACTCATCCAGTTGCCTCTACAAAGGCACTTTTAGATAAAGGATCTGAATATCTTCGTCATAGAAAAAAGAGCAAATAAAAAAGCGCCTAAGCGCTTTTTTTATTTGCTCTTCTCTTCTGAAGCTTTAACAGCATCCTCTGGCTTTTCTACCTGAGCGATAGCAGCCTTCTGCATTGGGATGCGGCAGTTCTTGTTGCTTCCGAACTCTACAATAACTGTAGTCTCATCAGGAATAGCAATAACCACGCCGTAAAAACCGCTTGTAGTAAGAACTGTATCTCCAACAGCAAGTGCAGACATCATTGCTGTTTTAGCATTCTGCTCTTTTTTCTGTGGACGAATCATGAAGAAATACATGAATACAAAAAGTACTACAATCCAAATAATCAAGCTGATTGAACTATTCATTCCATCCATCGAATTATCCTCCTAACTATGGCCAATGGCCTTAATACACTGAAATCTATTTTACATAAATAGATATATCTAAGCAAGAAATTTTCATTAATTAATATAATTTTAAGAATTAATCTTCGCCTGCGGCCATAGACTCTAGCTTGAACTTCTTGTAGCTAGCAAAGTTGCCAGCATCCAAGGAATCACGAATCTCTTCCATCATTGTATTGTAGAAATATAAATTATGAAGAACACAAAGTCTCATGCCAAGCATTTCCTTTGCCTTTAACAAATGTCTAACGTAAGCTCTAGAATAAGTACGGCAAGTTGGACAACCGCAGCCCTCTTCGATAGGACGCATATCCTTTTCAAACTTTTGATTGAAAAGATTAAGTTTGCCATGATTTGTATAAACATGACCATGACGACCATTTCTACTAGGGTATACGCAATCGAAGAAATCTATACCTCGATCAACAGCCTCAAGGATGTTTGCTGGCGTACCAACACCCATCAAATAGGTTGGCTTATTCTGTGGTAAATGAGGAACCACATTATCCAAGACATCATACATCTGCTCATGGCTCTCGCCAACTGCAAGACCACCAACAGCATATCCTGGCAAATCAAGCTCAGAAATCTGCTTTGCATGCTCAATTCGAATGTCATTATAAACAGCGCCCTGGTTTATTCCAAAAAGCATCTGATCCTTATTGATAGTATCCTCTAGTGAATTAAGACGATTCATTTCATCCTTGCAACGATATAACCATCTAGTTGTACGTGCAACAGAATCCTCTACGTATTTACGATCTGCAAGTGCAGGTGGACACTCGTCGAAGGCCATAGCAATTGTAGAACCGAGGTTTGATTGAATCTGCATAGACTCCTCTGGTCCCATGAAAATCTTACGGCCATCAATGTGAGAATTGAAGGTTACGCCCTCTTCTTTAATTTTACGAATTCCAGCCAACGAAAAGACCTGGAACCCGCCTGAATCTGTAAGAATTGGACGATCCCATGCCATAAACTTATGAAGACCGCCTAGCTCCTTAATAAGCTTGTCACCAGTTCTAACATGCAAATGATATGTGTTAGAAAGCTCAACCTGACATTTAATTTCTCTAAGATCATCAGTAGAAACTGCTCCCTTTATAGCAGCAACAGTACCTACATTCATAAATACAGGGGTCTGAATATCTCCGTGAACAGTATGAAATACTCCACGTTTAGCCCTACCCTCAGTTTTCAATAACTCGTACTTCAATTTTTATAAAACTCCTTAATATAATCAACTCTATCTGTCATATGAGAAAGCAATGCATCGCAAACTGTGATTGCGCACATAGCCTCTACAACTACAACAGCCCTAGGCACAATAACAGGATCATGACGACCCTTTATTTCTATATCAACTTCTTCATGAGCCTCATTTACAGTATGCTGTAACTGAGAAATTGAAGGGGTTGGTTTAATTGCAGCTCTGACAATAATATCATCTCCATCGGAGATACCACCAAGTATACCACCACTATGATTTGTTGTCTTTACAACTTTATCATTTTTCATTTCAAAGGCATCGTTATTCAAGCTTCCTGTAGATTTTGTAACAGCAAAACCATCACCAATCTCTACACCCTTAACTGAACCAATTGAAACAATGGCTTGAGCCAACTTGGCATCTAGTTTTTCAAATACAGGATCACCAACACCTGCTGGTACACCTGTAATAACACATTCAATCACACCACCTGCACTATCCTTATTAAGCATGCAGGCCTCCAAATACTCCTGGGCTTCCTTCGCAGCCAAAGCATCTGGCATAGCAACTGGATTTAGATCGCGCTCACCAAGCTCAAATTCAGAAATAGAAACATCACCAATAGACTTCGTATATGCGAATACTTCGATTCCAAGCTCACGGAGTAATTTTGCGCAAATAGCACCAGCCGCAACTCGTCCAATCGTCTCACGACCTGATGAACGACCACCGCCTCTATAATCTCTTGTACCAAATTTCTCTATAAAACCAAAGTCTGCATGTCCTGGTCTAAAAGTATTTGCAATATTACCATAATCCTTTGAATGTTGGTCCATATTTCTAACCATAAGGGAAATAGGAGTTCCAGTAGTATGTCCCTCAAATACACCTGAGAGAATTTCTACTTCATCTCCCTCTGCCCTGGCCGTAGTAAACTTTGACTGCCCAGGTTTTCTGCGGTCAAGATATATCTGAATATCTTCTTTACAAAGTCTAAGTCCTGCAGGGAATCCATCGATCACGACTCCAAGTGCCTCTCCATGAGATTCTCCCCAAGTTGTTACTGTAATATTATTTCCAAATGTTGAGCCTGCCATAACATATACCTCCAAAAAAGGGGCTGTAATTAACAGCCCCTAGTAAAAACCTATTATTTAATCTTTACAACTACAATACTATTTGGCTTTGCAATCTTTATTGGCGCATTCTGCATGAGAGAATGCCCCTGCTCCTTGTCGATTGTGAAGCTACGAATCTCATTTGTATCATGATTTAATGAAACGTAATACTTGTCACCTGGTAAAACAGCGAAGCTCTTTGGATAATCTCCACTAATAAAGCTATGAGCAAAATACTGAATCTTGCCTGATTTGACATCTCTCTTATACATGCAAATTGCGTTTAATCCGTCAACACTTGCGTAAATAAAAGTGTCATCATCGCCAAATTTAATATTTGTACCAGTACTAATCTCTTCGTCTACACCTACAAGAAGTGATACTGTCTGGATATTTTCAAAATCAGGGTGATCCTCAATAATATGATAGTCATATACTAAGATTTCGTTTGACATCTCTGTGATAACATATGCATATTTTCCGTCTGGAGAGAACTTCATCTTTAGAGGTGCAGAGCCCATTGTGCATCTAACAATATCAACAAGTCTAAGCTTGCCCATCTCATAATCTACCTCGTAGATTTTGATTTGATGAAGGCCATTCTCAACTACACATAAGAATCTCTCATCCGGTGTAAGCTCAACACATGTACAGTGTGGATAAAGTGGTCTATCAGCAACTGATTTACCAATCCCCTGATGGAAAATACCATCGGCAATACCACCGATACTTCCATCTTCTTTGAGGCTCATCATAGTAACACGACCATCATGATAACCAGCAACAAATAAATATCTATTCTGTGAATCAACGCATAAATTGCAGCCTCTCATGCCGCCAACCCATTCCTGATTCATCTTCTCAAGATCACCATTCTCGAGAATCTTGAAGGAAGCAACACCCTCATCTGCAATTGAATAAAGGAAACGATTGTCCTTTGAATTAATGATATCTGAAGGATTGTTTATTGGAGCAACACTCTGCTCTGTAAGTACTCCAGTATCAGGATTAACATTGTAAACATAGATACCAACGCTTGTCTCGTGTGTGTAGGTACCAACATAAGCTACATATTTGCTATCTGCCATTGTATTCTCCTCGTAATTAAACCTATGCTTCTTTGCGTCTAAGTATGTCAAACTCATCTGGCGCTACACTAAGCTTAATAAATAACTTTTGCTTAGGATGTGGACAACTTTCCATATCTGCTCCAGTCTCATCTTTGATACCTAAAACTTCTACCTCTATATTATCTCCGTTTGGCTTCATAATTTCAATAGTTTCGCCAACTGAAAATTTATTACGTTGTTCTATTTCAAAGTAACCCTCTGAATTTGTAGGACCTGTAATACCTAAATACGTATATCCGATATTGTATGTATTATTGTCATAAATCTGAGACTCCTCAGAAGGCTTTCCATAGTAGAAACCTGTTGTAAATTGACGATAAGTACACGCAGAAATCTGTTCCTTGTACCAATCCATGTTTGCAAGATATTTTTCCTCTGACTCCTTGTAGTCGTCAATAGCCTTGCGATATGTACGGGCAACAGTCGCAACATAAAGTGCTGTCTTCATACGTCCTTCAATCTTAAAGCTATCGATTCCAGCATCAATCAAATCAGGAATATGCTCAATCATGCACAAGTCTTTTGAATTAAAGATGTATGTACCTCTTTCATTCTCATATACTGGGAAGTACTCTCCTGGACGCTGTTCCTCAACGACTGCATACTTCCATCTACATGGATGTGTGCAGGCTCCTTGATTAGCATCTCTTCCGGTAAAGTAGTTTGAAAGAAGACATCTACCAGAATAAGAAATGCACATTGCACCATGGATAAATGATTCAATCTCTAAATCATCAGGAATATTTGCTCTTATCTCTTTGATTTCTGCAAGAGAAAGCTCTCTAGCAGAAACTACTCTAGATGCCCCAAGGTCATACCAAAACTTGTAAGTACCATAGTTTGTATTATTAGCCTGAGTGCTGACATGTCGCTCTATCTCTGGACAAATTTCCTTAGCCATCATAAAGATTGCAGGATCTGCGATAATAAGAGCATCTGGCCCAATTTCTTTAAGCTCATGTAGATATTCTCTAACGCCATCAAGGTCATTGTTGTGAGCTAAAATATTAACAGTAACATGAACCTTTACACCATGGTCGTGAGCGAACTTTACGCCCTCAATCATATCTTCTTTTGAAAAGTTTTTTGCCTTTGCTCTAAGACCAAACACTTCTCCACCAATAAAAACTGCATCTGCTCCATAAATAACAGCAACCTTTAGTACCTCAAGGCTGCTTGCTGGAACTAATAATTCTGTATTTCTCATTTCTTTCCTTTCACGCTAATACTAACTCCATCCCCTAAAGGAAGAATTGTAGTAGAAAAATCCATATCGTGAGTTAATTCATATAGGTAATCTCGCATTCTCTTGTGAATGGTTCGATTACGTCTTGTAATTGCAAATCTGGATTCAATTATATCTCCATCCTGCAAAACATTATCTGTAACTACAACACCACCATCTGCTATAAGACGCTTTATCTCTGGCCAGAAATTAATGTATTGCCCCTTTGCCGCATCCATAAAAATAAAATCAAACGGTCCTTCCAAGGTAGGAAGAATCTCCATAGCATCACCTTCTAGCAAGGTGATTTGCTTGTCTCGACCTGTACGTTTAAAATTCGCATTTGCGATAGGAATGCGGGGCTCATAATTCTCAATAGTGGTAATAGGAACATCATCCCCTGCAGCCTCGGCCATAACATTTGCAGAAAAACCAACCGCAGCTCCAACTTCAAGGATTCGCTTTGGCTGGTTCATCTTTATTAATAGTTGAAGCAAATTGACAGTTTCAGGCCTAATAATAGGAACAAAACTATCAATTGCCTCTTTTTGAATTTCTGCGAGTATTGGACTAAGCTGAGGGTAAAGACTATTTAAATAAGTTGTATATCTTTCCTCAACAATCATTTTATACTTCCATGATAATTGGAATAATCATAGGACGTCTCTGAGTCTCATGCCATACAAAATCAGAAAGATTATCTCTTATGTCTGATTTAATTTTATTCCAATCTGTAATATTTTTTTCTTCGAGAGCTTCCATTGTCTCTGTAAGGACTGCACGAGCGCTATCCATCAAATCCTCTGAATCTCTGACATAAACAAAACCTCTTGAAACAATATCTGGTCCTGCAAGCACTGTGCCAGATGCTGAATCAAGTGTAAGAACTACGATAATAATTCCGTCTTCAGCAAGCTTCTGTCTATCCCGAAGAACAATATTTCCAACATCACCAACACCGATACCATCAACCATGATAGCACCTGTATGAACATGACCAGCAATCTTTGAATAATTATCCCCAAGCTCTAGAATATCACCAGAGCGAATAATCTTGATATGGTCATGATCCCAACCTAATGACTCAGCAATCTTTGCCTGCGCTGTAAGATGCTTGAACTCGCCATGAACAGGAATTGAAAATTGTGGGCGTACCAAAGAATAAATTAGCTTTATCTCCTCGGCACAAGCATGTCCTGAAACATGAACATCCTGCATTACAATCTGTGCGCCACGCATTGTAAGATCATTGATAACATTTGAAACAGCCTTCTCATTTCCAGGAATTGGATGGGAAGAAAATACTATCATATCTCCTGGCTTAATCTGTACCTTTTTGTGGGTACCATTAGCCATACGAGAAAGCGCAGCCATCGACTCTCCTTGAGAACCAGTTGTTACAAGAACAATCTTTTCATCTGGATAAGCCTTTAATGACTCAATATCAATAAGTGTATTGTCAGGAATCTGTAGATAACCAAGCTTTTGTGCTGTATCAATAGTATTAACCATTGAGCGGCCTTCTACACAAACCTTACGTCCATATTTATCTGCAGAGTTGATAATCTGCTGAACACGGTCAACATTTGACGCAAATGTAGCTATGATAATACGGCTTGTTGTATTATCTGCAAAAATAGAATCAATTGTTCTACCAACAGTCTTTTCGGAAGCTGTAAATCCAGGTCTTTCTGCATTTGTACTGTCGCACATAAGTGCAAGTACGCCCTTCTTTCCAATTTCTCCTAGACGCTGTAAATCAATTGGATCACCGTAAACAGGTGTGTAGTCTACCTTGAAGTCACCAGTGTGTACAACGATACCAGCTGGTGAGTAAATAGCAAGTGCCGCAGCATCCTGAATACTATGATTTGTACGAATAAACTCTACTCTAAATTCACCGGCATTAATGTGTGTTCCATACTTAACAACCTTACGCTTTACCTTTGTGAGCATCTTGTGCTCCTCAAGCTTGTGCTCGATAAGGCCATTAGTAAGCTTTGTCGAATAAATAGGGCAAACATTAAGCTCCTTGAAAACATAAGGGATTGCACCAATATGATCCTCGTGACCATGGGTGATAAAGAATCCCTTAAGCTTGTCCTGATTATCCTTAAGATATGTTATATCTGGAATAACCAGATCCACGCCCAACATATCATCCTCAGGAAATGAAAGTCCGCAATCCACAACAATAATACTGTCTCCGTACTCGAAAGCAGTAATATTCATGCCGATTTGCTCAAGACCTCCAAGTGGAATAATCTTTAGCCTTTCAGCTGTCTGTTCAGTTTTCTTTTTCAAAAAATAACCTCCTGTTTCTATATCAAAAAAATATCTCTACATCTCAATGTCAGCATCGTCGCCGACTAATTCTTCAAATAATTTTGCTACAGCATCAAACTCAACCTCGTCTTCTACAAATTCATAGACAACGTCTTCGCCATCTTCTGCAATTTCTTTTAAGATAGTAGCTTCACTATCTTCGTTTTCATCTTCGCTATCACAAACAAGCAAATACTTATTGCCTGATAACTGTGTCTCCTCAAGAACGAAAAATTCGATATTCTCTCCATCTTCGCTTGTGAAAATAATCTTATCCATATTAACTCCTATTATCTAAATAATCCTGTAAAATAATCGCTGCCGCTATTTGGTCAATGACCTTTTTTCGATCCTTTTTTGCGACGCCAGATTCCTCAAGAATCTCATCCGCATATACGGTAGTAAGTCTTTCGTCTACAAGCACAATAGGAATGTCAACGCGCTTTTCTAATAACGCCTTGAATTTCATTGTATCCTCGCAACGAAAGCCCTCTGAATCATCCATGTTTCTAGGATAGCCTAGAACAATCTGTTCAACTTGGTACTCCTCGCATATTTCCTTTATTCGAACCAAAGTATGTCTAAGAGCGCTAGCTCTCTCACGAGTAATAGTCTCAAATTCTTGTGCAGTCAAAAGTAAAGGGTCACTAAGCGCGACCCCTACAGTTTTTGTTCCATAATCAAGACCAAGAATTCTGCCTGCCATTACTTGCTCCAACTCTCACTGGAAATATACTCTTTAAGTAGCTCCTCAACAAGCTCATCACGTTCAACTTTCATAATAAGGCTACGTGCATTATTATGACTTGTGATATATGTAGGATCACCAGACATAATGTATCCCACAATTTGATTCACTGGATTATAACCTTTTTCCGACAATGCACTGTATACCTGCTCTAATACTTCCTTTACTCCAACAGGATTGTCTTTTTGAACCCTAAAATATTGTGTGTTACTTAAATCTGCCATAATTACCTCGTCTCTTTGAAATGTCCCACAATATAGCAACAATTACTGAAATCACTGTACCATACAAACGCCTAAATTTCAACAACCAAGTACTGTTCATCTTCAGTAAAACCAACAGCCTTTGCCTGAATTATACAATTAGTCAAATCTGTATTTTCAGATGCCAGAATAGCGCACTTAATATATTCTTTTGAAAAGCCGATGTAGTACTCTTTTCCTTTGATATTTACTTTCTCCTCAAAAAGAATATCAAGAGTCTTTCCTACATGCTCTTGCCTATATTTCTTTGTGCTTTCATTGCCTTTTGAAATCAATCTAGCGCTTCTGTCTTTTTTGATTGCATTTGTAATTTGTCCTGGCATTGTGGCTGCCTTAGTGCCTGCGCGCTTAGAATAAGCGAACACATGTAATTCATAGAAAGCAATTTCTTCTACGTAATTTTCTGTAATAGAATATTCTTCTTCCGTTTCACCAGGGAATCCAACAATAATATCTGTTGTTATAGCGGGATTATCAAAATATTTTCTAAGAATTTCTACTCCATTAGTATACTCTTCAATTGTGTATTTTCTGTTCATTCTCTTAAGAACTGTATCACATCCAGACTGAAGAGAAAGATGGAAATGTGGACACATCTTTGATAAAGCTGAAACTCGCTTTGCAAACTCCTCTGTAACAATTTGAGGCTCTAGAGAACCAAGTCGAATTCTTTCAACTCCATCAATATTCTGAACAGCTTCAAGTAAGTCAGCCAAAGTGTAATCCTTACCATTACCATAAGAGCTCAAATGAATTCCAGTAATAACAACTTCTTTATAACCGTTCTTTGCAAGACCAGTAACTTCTGTAACAACATCCTCTATGTTTCTACTTCTAATACGTCCTCTTGCAAAAGGAATAATACAGTAGCTACAGAATTGATTACAACCATCTTGAACCTTCACAAAAGCTCTAGTATGCTCAGAATCCTTTTCAATGAACATATTCTCGTAATCAACGTTTCCATCATTTATGTCAATGTAATCAAGAATAGGCTCAGCCTCTGGCTCCTGATTACCAAAATACTCATTTAACTTTTCAACCAAATCATTCTTTTTATTATTACCAAGAATAATATCTGCGCCAAGCTCATCTGCAATATCCTTGCCAAAATTTTGAACATAGCAGCCTGCTGCCACAACGCAGGAATCAGGATTTAGCTTTTTGCATTTATGAATCATTTGTCTTGATTTGCGATCTGCTATATTTGTAACTGAGCAAGTATTAATAACATACACATCAGCTTTTTCATCAAATGAAACTATCGTATATCCGTCTTTTTTGAGAAGCTCTTCCATTGCTTCAGTCTCGTACGCGTTAACCTTGCAACCAAGGTTATGTAATGCAGCTTTTTTCATTTATTTTAGGCCTTTCTATTTATTGCTTAATACTCAATAGTTTGTTGACTTTTAGGTGCCATTGTTTTAGTATGATTTTATATATAAAATATAAATCTATCGGAGGAGGCAGCTAAATGAAAACAGTTCAAATTTCTCTTAACTCAATTGACAAGGTAAAGTCTTTCGTTAATACTATTAGCCAATTTGACTATGATTTTGATCTTGTAAGCGGACGTTACGTTATCGATGCTAAGTCTATCATGGGAATTTTCTCACTTGACCTTTCTAAGCCAATCGATCTTACTGTTCACGCTGAGGGCGATGCAGAAGATGTAATGTCTACATTAAAGGATTATATCGTTTAATTCCTGCATGGTATTAAATAATATTAGGAGCTTTGCATTTGCAAAGCTCCTTTTTATGTGCCCAGTTTTAGCTGGGCACTAAGCTTTTATTGTACTTTAATAATTTCCACAGAATCAATTGCCTGTTGCATCAACTCATCAATCTTCTCATCCAAGTTGTGCTCATGCTTCTCTATAGCCTCAAGCTTTGGCTTTGTAACAGGATGCTTTGCAACAAAAATTGTACAGCAATCCTCGTATGGCAAAATCGAAGTCTCATATGTATCAATCTTTTCAGAAATATCTACAATATCCTGCTTATCAAATGCGATAAGTGGTCTGTAAACAGGAAGTGAGCAAACAGCATTTGTGCAATTAAGCGACTGCATAGTCTGGCTAGCAACCTGACCGATAGACTCACCTGTTACAAGTCCAATACAATCGTTTTCCTTTGCAAAATGCTCTGCTATTCTCATCATGTATCTTCTCATGATGATTGTAAGCTCCTCATGAGCGCACTGCTGATAAATATAAAGCTGAATATCTGTAAAATTAACAATGTGTAAATCTATAGGTCCAGAATATTTAGCAACAAGCTTTGCTAAATCAACAACCTTTTGTTTTGCTTGCTCTGATGTATAAGGTGGTGCGTGGAAATATGTTGCAGAAAGTGTAACTCCTCTCTTTGAAATCATATATCCAGCAACTGGAGAATCAATACCACCAGATAATAAAAGCATAGCCTTTCCTGCGGTACCAACCGGCATACCGTGTGGACCTGGAATCTCTGTAGAATAAATTGCAATATTCTCACGAACCTCTACTGTTATGATTCGATCTGGATTATGGATGTCAACTCGCATCTCTGGGAATGCGTCAAGAAGTCTAGAACCAATCTCAGCAGCAACTTCCATAGAAGTCATTGGGTACTGCTTGTTTGCACGACGGCCAAAAACCTTGAAGCTGAAATTCTTATCCTCGAATTCTTCGTCAACGTATTTAATTACAGCCTCTGCCATTGCATCAAATCCCTCATCAGGTACTACTACAGTAGGACAAATAGCGCTGATACCAAATACGTGCTGTAAAGCATCAACTGCCTCATCGTAATCGTAATCGCCCTCAACAGAAATAAATATACGACCACTCTGCTTCTTTACAATAAAATTACCATCTACATGGTAAAGAGATCTCTTTATTTGGCGAACCAAGGCATCCTCGAACACATAACGATTTTTGCCCTTAACACCAATTTCTGAATACTTAATTAAAAATGCTTGATATGTCATATTAACCTTTCTCTTATAAAGTCATCATTGGAACTAATTCAGTCATAGCCTTGATTGCAGCCTCAATCTCGTCCATTGTGTTTTCTGGACAAAAGCTAAAACGAATTGTACGCTCAAGTAAATCTTTCTCTAAGCCAATCGCCTTTAAAGTCTCACTAATTGCTGGTTTGTTTGAAGAACAAGCCGAACCTGCCGATACAAAAATACCGTAGTTGTCCTGCAACGCATTAAGAATAACTTGAGCTCGAGTTCTGTTACCTTTAATTGAAACACTAACAATTTGAGGTGCGCTGTTGTCATCAAGATGACCATTAACACTAACACCTTCAATAGAAGAAAGTCCTTCTATTAGTCGATGTCTCATAGCATACATGTGCTGACGATTGCTGTCAAGATTATCATATGCCATTTTAGCAGCAACACCGAGAGCTGCTATTGCTGGAACATTCTCTGTACCAGAACGCATTCCTCTCTCATGGCCTCCGCCTAATATTTGTGGCACCATAATATTGAAAATAGCCTCATTTATATAAATAAATCCAGAGCCCTTTGGACCATGAATCTTGTGACCGCTAACAGTCAAAAGATCAATGTCCATCTTCTTTGGTAAAATCTTGAATTTACCGAATGCCTGAATCGCATCAACATGGAAAATAATATCTTTATTGAAAGCCTTTATAAGCTTACCAGCCTCTGCAACCGGTTGAAGTGCTCCAATCTCATTATTGACCATCATAATTGATACAAAAATCGTATCAGGTCTGAGGGCTGCCTTTAATTCCTCTAAATCAATAACTCCAAACTCATCTGTTCCTAGATAAGTAACCTCAAAACCTTCTTTTTCAAAAGCTTTGATTGGATTTAAAACGCTTGCATGCTCTATTTTTGTAGTGATGATATGATTGCCCCTACGTTTCTTGGCCTCAACACCACCTTTTATTGCCAAATTATTGCTCTCTGTTCCTCCAGAAGTAAAATATATTTCCTTTGGCTGAACTTTTAGAATACCTGCAATAGTCTCTCTAGATTCCTTAAGGTAATCCTTGCCTTTGTATCCCATGCTATGAAGAGATGAAGGATTTCCAAAATTAACCTGCAAGCACTCTCTCATAATATCCATTGCCGCATCTGCACATCTTGTAGTAGCGGAATTATCAAAATAAATCATTACATTTCCTCACATTTAAGCATCAACATACTGAGTGTACAAATAGCAGCTGTATCAGTCCTAAGGATACGCTTTCCTAAAGAAATAAGCTTTACATTATCCTTTACCATTTCTATCTCAGATGAATCAAAACCGCCCTCTGGACCAATAAAGACTCCAACACTTTGTCCCTTTTGTAAAGCAGACATTGCGTCAAAAGTATCCTGCATACCATTCTTACTCTCATAAGGAAGTAAAATAACATCAAGTTCTGACGCATATTCATAGGCATCCTTGAAAGATAACACATCATGAATCTGTGGAATTATAGAACGTTTTGATTGCTTCGCTGCTGACTCAGCAACAGCTTGATAACGCTGCAATTTTGACTTTTTCTTTTTATCATCTAGTTTTACAATGCAATTCTTCATTTGGACAGGGACAATTTCAAAGACGCCAAGTTCAACGCACTTTTCAATAATCGTCTCCATTCTGTCTCCCTTTGGAATTGCCTGAAATAGATATATTTTATTTGGAAGCTCAGTTGATGGCACCTCTTCGAGAACGCTTACTGTAAGCTCGTTGCCATTCGTGCCTTCCACCTGACAGATATAGTTGCTTCCATCCAAACAGGATACTCGAATCTTCTCACCATTTTTGAGACGAACAACTCGCATCAAATGATGAGCATCCTGCCCAGTTATTATTATTTCGTTATTAATTGGTTTATTCTCAACAAATACTTGCTGCATACTCTTATTTACGAGCGGTAATATTTACCCACTCTCCCTGATGATTAATTTCTACAATAGTAAGTCCCACTTCCTCAAGAGCATTCTTGACTTCTTCTTCCTTGAAATCAATTATTCCAGAAGAAATGAAATATGCTCCCTCTTTCATAGTTGGTGGAATTGCAGGAGCCATAGCAATAATAATATCTGCCAAAATATTAGCAACTACAACATCATACTTTCCATATCCAACCTTATCTTGAAGGGCCTTGTCATCAATAAGATTTCCAACATAGAAATCTCCAGTTGATTTATCAATATGATTTACTTCAAAATTCTCGTAAGTTGAAGCAATGCAATCTTCATCAATATCTGTGCCAACCAAATGGCATTTTCCATTTAACAATTTGCTTGCAATAATAGAAAGAATACCACTGCCACAACCAATATCTAAAATTTCATCATTTGCCTTTAGATATTTCTTTAACTGGCGAATGCAAAGCTGAGTTGTTTCGTGCTTTCCTGTTCCGAAAGAAACGCCTGGATCAATTTCAACAAAAATCTTGCCTTGGTCCTCAGGAGTAATCTCTTCCCATGTAGGCTTGATGAGAATGTCGTCAATGTAGAAAGATTTGAAAAACTGCTTCCAGTTATTAATCCAATCCTCCTGCTTTGTAACAGATGTGTCAATTGTAGCCTCGCCAATATCCATTGTCTCTTTAAGCTCATCAAGAGCTGATTTAACCTGCATTAGAAGTGACTCGTGGTCATCATCTTCTCCCAAATAAAAGCAAACCTTTGAAAGACCTAAATCCTCTGGTAAATCAGGCTGAAGCTCCTCGTATTCGCCTCCCTGCTTCTCTCCTGAAACTGGCACATTATTCTCTATCTCAATAGAAAGTATGCCAAGTTCCATAAGGGCTGCACTGATAAAATCCTCTGCATCTGTAGTTGTATTAATGGAATATTTAATCCAATTCATAATAACCTCATAAAAAATCACATATCAGAGAAAACTCTGATATGTGTTTATATACTAAATAATTATCCTTGTTTCTTTGCTTCAGCAGCCTTCGCTGTGATTTCTTCTTTCAAGTCAACACATTTGTCTTTGAGCTTTCTAGAAGTACTTGGTGACTGAATAAGTCGTGCAATGAGCTTCATTGCCGCATCGTATTTTTTGTAATGCATTGACATATTTGCCAACATAAACTCAACTGCTTCGGAAGCCATGCCACAATATGGAGGAGTTTCTGAAGAAATAGCCTTCATAAATCCCTCATATGCCTGTCTGTAGAAACCTTCGTATTCCTTTGAAACAAGCTCTACAACCTTTGGATCAGCATCCTTTTGTCCCTGGAGCTCCTTAAGCTGTGCTCGACGAAGCCACGCTATCTTGAGACATACATAAGCCTTCTCAGACATTTTTGCTCTCTTTTTCATTGTACAAATAAGAGCTAGTTTGAACTTCTCGATTGAGTATTCATAAGAATATGTCTCAGGAAGCTGCTCATTTGGTTGTGGTTTAAAGCTTGGGCAAAACTCTGCTCTTATGAGCTTTACCCTAGCTGTATCAATTTTTGAAAATGTAGTATCAAGTGCAGAATAACCGCAACTTGGGCAAGAAATAAAATCATACTTGCACTTGTCAATATATTCATAGTTAGGTCTTAAATCAAAATCAGGCTCAAGTCTCTTTAGTTTGGTCGCTAATACTGCCTTGATTGGAAATTCTTTGTCACATACTGGACATCTAACTTTCTTGTCCAGTACGAAATCCTTTTCAACTTTTACAACTGGTGCCGCTGGCTTACCAGGTGTAGCTGGACCTTTCTTTGGTTTTTCATCAGCGAGAATATCAAGCTCGCCATCCATAGAAAAGCCAAACTTTTCCATTCCTGAAAGTAAATTCATAATACGTCCTTTAACTAATACTAATTTGTTGTTGGTAACTTAAACGAACTCTTAAGAGATACGATTCTGTTAAATACCAAAGCATCATCTTTTGAATCCTTTGCATCAACACAGAAGAATCCCTGTCTAACAAATTGGAAACTATCATATGCCTTTGCATCCTTTAATGAAGGCTCTACAAGGCAATCTTTAAGAACTGTAAGTGAGTTTGGATTAAGATTCAAACTACCATCCTCATTATACACTCCTTTTTCCTCGTCTACAATGTTTTCATAGAGGCGTACTTCAGCCTTGAGGGCTGTCTTTGCAGCTACCCAGTGAATAGTTCCTTTAACCTTACGTCCGTCTGGGCTATCTCCACCCTTTGTAGCAGGGTCGTAAGTACAATGAATACATGTTACCTTGCCATTCTCATCTGTCTCATATGATGTACATGTAACAAAATAAGCGTTCATAAGACGCACTTCATTGCCTGGGAAAAGTCTGAAGTACTTCTTTGGTGGCTCAATCATAAAGTCTTCTCTATCAATATAAAGTTCCTTACCAAATGGCACCTTACGGCTTCCAAGTTCCTCATTTTCAAGGTTATTTGGAGCATCAAGCCATTCAACCTCATCGCTGTCATAGTTATCAATAACAAGCTTTACAGGATCAAGTACAGCCATCACACGACTTCTGCTAGTCTTTAAGTCCTCACGGATACAGTACTCAAGCATAGCGTAATCTGATGAACTATTTGCCTTTGAAACGCCAGAAAGCTCAACGAATCGACGAATTGCAGAAGGTGTAAATCCACGACGGCGAAGTGCAGCGATTGAAACGAGACGTGGATCATCCCATCCGTCAACAATTCCATCCTCTACAAGCTTCTTGATATATCTCTTACCTGTAACAACATTTGTAAGATACATCTTTGCAAACTCAATCTGACGTGGTGGATGAGCAAAGCCAGCAGACTTTACAACCCAATCATAAAGAGGTCTGTGATCCTCAAACTCAAGAGTACAAATTGAATGAGTAATACCTTCAAAAGCATCCTCAAGTGGATGAGCAAAGTCATACATTGGATAGATGCACCACTTGTCTCCTGTATTGTGATGTGTCATATGAGCAACTCTGTAAAGAATTGGATCTCTCATATTGATATTAGGTGAAGCCATATCAATCTTTGCACGAAGTGTATGACTACCATCTTCATATTTACCTGCCTTCATGTCCTCAAACATCTGAAGGTTTTCTTCAATTGAACGATTTCTATTTGGGTCATCCTTACCTGGCTTTTCAAAATCGCCACGATACTCTCTAATCTCCTCCGCTGTAAGATCAGAAACATAGGCCAAGCCCTTCTTGATAAGATCTACAGCAACCTCGTACATTTTATCAAAATAGTTTGATGCAAAATAAAGATGCTCACCCCAATCAGCGCCAAGCCACTGAATATCAGCCTTTATAGAATCAACGAACTCTACCTTTTCCTTTGTAGGGTTTGTATCATCAAATCTCATATGGAACTCGCCATTATATTTCTCAGCAAGACCATAATTAAGGATAATTGACTTTGCGTGTCCAATATGTAAATAGCCATTTGGCTCAGGCGGGAAACGTGTGCAAACATGATCATACACGCCTTCCTTTAAGTCCTTATCGATTTCAAGTTCGATAAAATTTTTGCTAACTACTTCTTCACTCATTGTATTATTAATGTCCCTTCAATTATTTTCATTAAATTAATTACTTTTAATGTGTTGATGTGTAAACAAATGGTCAGAGCAATACTCATAATTACCACTACATTTACTACAATATCTAAAATCCAATTCTGGATTTGTTATCTCTGTACGTCCGCAAACAGCGCATTTATGTCTCGCAATCGGTGTGCCATCTCTGTATGAAGTACGAGGTGGTGTTGCCTGTCTTTTGAACTCTGCACGGCGGTGAATCTCCTTTGGATTGTAGCGTGACATATTGCGCGTCATCATGAAGAACACAAAGAAGTTCAATAATGACGCAATAATTGGAGCTGCAACATACCAATATCCCCCCATAATATGCTGAACAATCTCAAATCCCACAATAACTAAATAGAAAATTGACATCCATTTCATCTTTATTGGGATTATGAAATACAGCAAAACCTGCATATCTGGGAAGCAGGTAGAAAATGCCAAAAAGATTGATAAATTAATGTAATAGGTGCTAATAAAATAGCCGATTCCAACAGGTGTCGTTCCACTAGTCAAGAAATAAATCCCGTAAGTAAGAAAAGCACCAATAATAGTAAATAGCAAGCCACCAAAAATATAAACATTAAATTTGAAGGCGCCCCATGTTCGCTCTAAAGTATTACCCAATTGGTAATAAAGCATAAACATGATAACAGCCCAAATAATGCTTGTATCTGGTGGAATAATAACCCAGGTAATAAGTCTCCATAACTGTAGGTCATGAATAATATAAAAAGGTTCAAGTGTCAAATAACTTAAATATTGAACTCCGGTATAGTCCTGTCCAAACTTTAATAAATAACCAATAGCATATCCAACAAGCAAATAAACTATAAGATTATTAATTGCATATTTGCCGAATTTTTTCTCTAATTTATTAAGCAAGTCCTCTCCTCCTAATGCATTTTTAGACATAAATATAGACCTTAAAGATTATAAACCTTTAAGGTCCATTACCGCAATATTATTTTAATTAAAATAAGAATCTGCATTATCCACCGTGATAGTCTCATAAGGCACATAATAGCATTTTTGTCCATCCGGAAATAGCTTCTGAACTCCCGCTTCATTCAAGATAATATCATAGGATAACTGTGCGATTATCTTGCCCTTTTCTTTTGCATTATTAAAAGCTGTCCCCTCTATTAAACCTTCCTTGATCATCTCAAGACATTCCAACTGGCCATTCACACCAACAATCAAAGGCATATTAAGAACACCAAAGTCCTCCATGGCATCCACTGCCCCCATGGCCATATTGTCATCATTGGCTATAATCAATTCTATTTGCCTTGGATATCCTTGCAAAAGGGAATTTATCTTGGTCTTGGCTTGCTGTCTGTCCCAATTTGCAATCTCATCGCCTAATTGTTCAAGCTCAAAGCCCGCATTAGTTATTGTCTCTACAGAAACTCTACTTCGAATAATAGCATCTTGATGCCCAGCTTCTCCCTCAAGTAAAACATACTGGATAACCCCATCTTGATTTACATCTATCTCATCCATTCGCTCATTTAAGGCATCAATGACTATCTGCCCTTGAATAATTCCACTTTCCTCAGAATCTGCTCCCACATAGTAAAGCTTCCCATATCGGTTCAAATCATCCTCAACAAGTTCGCGATTAAAAAAAATAATAGGTGTATCAGTAGATTTTGCCTTCTCAATAATCACTGACGTATCAGTTCTATCAACCAAATTAACACAGACAACGTCATAATCCTTTTCTATGAAATCCTCAACCTGATCATTTTGAACCCATTGATTTTTACCAGAATAAACAACTGTGGTCGTAATCTCCACACCATTTTGTTGGCCTAAATCAGCTAGACTTTCCTCTATATTTCGTCTGATGTCCTCGGTAAATGGATCAAACTCGTTATACATGGTGATTCCAACTTTAATAGTGATAGGCTCTTGTTCCAAAGACTCCTCTGACTTGCATCCCGTAAAACCGCCTAGAATAAAAATGAAACCACCGACTAAAGCAATAACACGCTTATACATACTTCTCCCTTATTTTACAAATGGAAATAAAACCTTTTCCAGCTTTTCTGAATATAACAAATCCATGTCAACAATGTAGTAAATAGGTATATCCTTAGATTTTACCGATACGGTACTTCCTTCTAAATAATTCTGCACAGTAATGAAACCAATTGCATAATCATCCTTGTAAGCCAACGCCGTAATTTTTGAAGTATCCAAATAATAAACGGACTCTTTTCTATTATCTACCACGTATATATTTACCCCTCCAAATACTGCACTTTGACTAAGGGCAAATGCATCAATCACCGGAGAATCAAGAGCGATAACACCATCATATTTCCCATTCTTCTCCTCCAAAACGATATCATCAGAAATGGTATCTAAATTTCCAAAGCATTTGACTGTCACATCAATTCCGTAATTATCAAAGATTTCCTGGATTCCAGTTATAGCATTGCGATTATTAATAGAATCATCACTATAGGCTATCAAAATAGAATTGTCGTCCGTCGTTAAAATATAATTTGCAAAATCAATTCCCAGTGAATAATCATCTGTAACAACACCTTTGGACTTCAGTGCAAAATCTCCATTTTTAACAAAAGCAACTTTGCCTAGAAGTGAATTCGACTCTACATAATCATAGACCTCTTCATAGAACCCACTGACAACAAATACATAATTCGCCCCATCCTTTAGTTGGCGATTAATTAATTCAATCTCCCCCTCCGCGCCAGCATCTTTCGGACTATTTACGAAATCAATTATGCAATCCTTATCATTTGCAGCCGCCTCCGCCCCTGAAAGCATATTTTCCCATTCTTCTACATTCTCTCCTGATACTACAAATGATAATTTGGTAATATCTTTGGTAAGACGTCCATAATTGATATAAATATAAAATTCGATAACAATTAATCCAAGCAGTGCGCAGAAAAATCCTATGAGAAGCTTATGCCTTTTTATCATCCTTCTGCCCCTCCTTATATTCTTTCATGGTAATCTTTGGTAAATGAATCGTAGCCACGGTACCTTCATCAAGTTCACTTTCGATAGAAAGCCCATAATCTTCTTTGAAATATAAATTAATTCTCTGGTTAATATTCCACAGTCCAATTCCGGAGCCTTTTCCCTTTGATTCGGATTTTTGAACCAGAAGATTTTCCAGTATTTCCGGTGGAATTCCCATACCGTTATCTTTTACCTCAATGTAAATATCACCGTCTTTTTCGTATGCCTTGACTTCAATTACACCTTCATCATCAAGGTCCCCCACAGCATGATAAATTGCATTCTCCAAAAGCGGTTGAATAATCAGCTTTATGGTAATGCAATCTTCAATGGCCGGGTCCAACGAAATATGGGTTTCGAATTTGTTTTTATACCTTACCTTTTGAATAGCCAAATAATTTTCGGCATGAGTAATTTCATCTTTTAGGCTAATAATATTATTACCCTTACTAAGACTAATTCTAAACAAGGTGCCAAGACTTGTTATCATGGAAATAGCCTCTGGATATTTCTCTGTCTCAATCATCCAGACAACAGAATCCAAGGTATTATATAAAAAATGCGGATTAATCTGTGCCTGCAAAGCATTTAATTCGGATTTACGTTTTTCTTTTTGCTCTGCAACTCTTTCGTCCATAAGATTTCTCATTTGAACAACAAGGGATTTTATGGTTCGTCCTAAATGTCTAATCTCATGAGAACCACCAATATAAATCTTCTCCGCATCAAAAATACCATCCTCAATATTGGAAAGAGAATCCTCCAAACGTTTTACAGGATCAGTAATAATCTTTGAAATAAAGAAATTTCCATACACAATCAAGAAGATAGTTACAGTAATAATAATCATCATAAACAATCGTAGTTGATTATATTCTACGGCTAAGTCCTCGACTGGAATAACCGATACAATTTTCCAGCCAGTATAGCCTATCGTCTTTACGATAACTGCTCTGTCACTACCTTCAAAAGTTTCTCTATAATTTCCATCATCATAAGTTGCAGCCTTTAGATTATTCTCATCAGCCAAGCCAGCATAAATAGCCTTCTGTTGTGGGTGATAAATCAATTCTCCATTAGAATCTATTAAATAAACATATCCGGTACCACCACGATTCACCTTGGAAAACATCTGCTCAATTGCAGAATAATTCATATCAACAAGCAGAATTCCACGCCTACTGTGTCCCATATAATTCAGGTCAACACTTCGGCTTAAAGACACGACCCAATAGTATCTATAATTGCTGCTTTCAAACATATTCTGAACATGTGGCGTAGAAAAATGGAAGTTCTCAATCTTTTCCTCTGTAGATGTAAACCAATCCTGTTCAGTAAAATCTACACCAGTCTTTCTAGTGGCAATTGGCGCAGCAGAAATCAAAGCGCCATCCTGGGAAATACAAGCAATGCTTATAAGGTTATCTCTATTTGCCTCATACAAAAGATCCATTTCCTTGTTCATGGTATCGCTTGTCAAATCCAAATTCTTGATGACATCGTAGTACATACTATTGGAAATACCCATCATATTTTTGAGGTAAGAATTTAGATTCCAGCTAATCTGCTCAACAACCTGTTCATTATTATCAATAGCAGTTTGTCTTGCAGTATTTATATAATTTGCATACAAAGCAAAAGCCATGAATGTCATACTAAGGATGGACAAAATGGTATATGAAATAGTGATAATCAGCTGAATACTTCTGCGTTTCGAGGCTTTTCGAACCTGTTTAAATTGTCGCTTAAGATCAATCTTTTTCATCAGCCTTCCTTCTTTTGTCTATACTTAGATGGAGAAACACCATATGCTTTTTTGAAAACATAACTAAAGTAATTTGGCTCATCTATACCAATCATGCCTGCAATAATATATGCCTTTTCATCGGTATTATCCAAAAGCCATTTCGCTTTTTCCATGCGAATATTTGTAAGATAAGTAACAAAAGTTAAGCCTGTTTTCTTCCTGAATAAAGTTGAAAAATAATTAGGGGTAACATTTAAGAAAGTCGATATTTTTTCTACCGACAAATCACATTCATTATAATGCTCAAGTATGTATGCCTTAGCTTTTTCTACCAAATCATATGCATTTGAATCCTTGAGTCCTGGAAATGTTTCTTGATAATATTGATAATACTTTTCTGGATTTTCAAGATTACGCCTCTGCTCAACTTCATCATCGAGACGCACTTTTAGACGAGAAAACAATTGGCACAGTTCGTCCGAATTAACCGGCTTTAAAATATATTCAACAACAGATATCTCAATTGCCTCTTTTGCATATTCAAACTCATCATAGCCTGAAAGAATGACAAATTTTGTGGATGGAAGCTCAGCCTTTAACTGCTTTGAAAACTCCAATCCATTCATAAAAGGCATATTAATATCTGTCATAACAACATCAGGACGACGCTCAAGAGCCATTTCAAGGGCATCATATCCGTTTCCTGCTGTACCAACTACATTAAAACCCAATTCTCCCCAATTGATTTTCTTTTCGATGGCGATGCGGACCTCCTCCTCGTCATCTACAAGCATAACATTATACATATATTATTCCCCCAAAATGTAAAAACCAAACCGCATTAGTATTATAGCAAAATAGAGTGCCTATTGGCACTCTAAATGTGGTATTTTGGTTACAATTCACAGTTTAGGAATATGCTTCACAACCAGCGGATTCTAATTCTTTTTACGCTTTGACATAACATCTACTGTTACCGCACCGAGGAGGACCGCACCTTTTACGATTTTTTGGATGTCGGTTGACCATCCGAAGAGGGACATACCATTGTTTAGGACACCCATTACGAAAGCGCCTACTACTGCGCCGAGAATTGTACCAGCACCACCAGCAACAGCTGCGCCACCGATGTAGCATGATGCAATAGCGTCCATCTCGAAACCATCACCAGCTTTTGGTGTTGAAGAACCGTTTCTTGCTGAAAGAACAATTCCTGCAACAGATGCAAGGACACCCATATTTGTATAAACCCAGAAGAAAACCTTATTTGTATCAATACCTGAAAGATTTGCAGCCTTTCTGTTACCACCTAATGCGTAAATCTGTCGGCCAGCAACAGTCTTTGTGGTAATAAAAGCATATATTCCAATAAGCACAACCATAATTAATAAAACAAATGGAAGTCCATTGTAGGTTGCAAGCTTAAAGAAAATAAACCAAAGGATAAACAATTCAATGGCAAGCTTTAATACTGTCTGCCAGACTGGTGCCAATGCGAAATTATATTTCTTCTTTGTTTTTATACTTCTTAACTCAGAAAATACAAGTGCAATTGAAGCTATAAGTGCAACAGCAATTGATACTAAATCAAGAATACCGTCTCCAAAGAAGATCTTGTATGTTGGAAGGAAACCAGCTCCAATAAAGTTGTAATTTCCAGGAAGAGGACCTTTTGTTTGAGCCTGTAAAAGTGTATATGTAAGTCCTCTGCCCATAAGCATTGTTGCAAGCGTTACAACGAATGGTGGAATGCCAAGGAACGCAATGAAAAATCCAGCAAACATGCCCACCAATAAACCAATTGCAAGGGCCGCTAAAATGGCAACCCACATATTCATCTTGTAATCCATCATCATGATACCAGCTGTAGCACCACACAATGCAACTACCGAACCTACACCAAGGTCAACATTACCTGTTAATACGCAAAGCAACATACCTATTGCAAGGATAACTACGTATCCATTCTGCATTACCAAGTTGTTTATATTCATAGGTGATAGGTTTTTGCCTCCTGTCAAAAGCGCAAATATCAAATATATCACAATAAGAGCAATGAACATGCCATATTGTTTCATATCAAGACTAACCCTTTTATTCTTCATCTCCATCATCCTTTCTATTATGTGCCATTACACATTGCATAATCTTTTCCTGTGACACTTCCTCACTTGAGAGTTCACCCGCAATTTCGCCCTCATTAATAACGTATATACGGTCACAAGTTCCAATAATTTCTGGCATTTCCGAAGAAATTACAATAACTGCTTTTCCCGCCTTTGCCAACTCATTAATGACACAATATATTTCGTATTTTGCACCTACATCGATGCCTCGTGTTGGCTCATCCAAAATCAATACATCAGGTTGTGTAAGCATCCACTTAGCCAATACAACCTTCTGCTGATTTCCACCGGATAATGAGCCCACCACCTGATTGATGGAATTCGCTTTTACGTTAATTCTTTTTCTATAATCTTCAGCAGCAATTATCTCCTCATTACTATTAATAACTCCATGCTTTGAGAAAAACTTTGGACGAGCTGCTATGGTCATATTCTCTTTGATATCACCAATTAGATTTAATCCATTAGTTTTTCTATCCTCTGTAACATAAGCAAGTTTGTTATTTATTGCATCCTTAACAGTATGAATATTAACTTCTTTACCATTAATTTTTACAGTTCCAGAGATTTTTTGTCCGTAGCTGTGTCCAAAAACACTCATGGCGAATTCTGTACGACCTGCTCCCATCAGGCCGGCCAAACCAACTACTTCTCCTGCTCTAACTTCGATGTTAATATCTTTTAGCACCTGACGCTCTGCATCATCAGGATGGAATACATTCCAATTTTTTACTTCAAAAATAGTATCACCAATTGTAACACCTTCTCGCACAGGATATCTGTTTGTAAGCTCACGACCTACCATGGCTTTAATAACTCTATCCTCTGAGAAATCATCTACACCCTTTATAAGGGTCTCTATCGTTCTACCATCTCGAATTACGGTAACCGCATCAGCGACATAACTTATTTCATTTAATTTATGGGAAATGATAATACAAGTAATACCTTGTCTTTTAAGTTCTAGCATTATATCTAGAAGCTTTCTTGATTCTTCATCATTTAATGCAGCTGTAGGTTCGTCCAATATAAGCAACTCAACATCTTTAGCCATTGCTTTAGCTATTTCAATAAGCTGTTGTTTGCCTACGCCAACTGAATTTACCGGAGCATTTACATTCTCATGCTCAAGTCCTACTCTCGCCAAAACTTCTTGAGCTCTCTGCCTAGTTTTAGTCCAGTCAATAACACCCTTCATAGAGAGTTGCTCATTTCCCAAGAACACGTTCTCCGCAATAGAAAGAAGGGGACTTAATGCCAATTCCTGATGGATAATAACTATACCTTTAGCCTCTGAATCCCTAAGATTATGAAACTTGCAAAGTTCTCCATGATACTCGACCTGACCTTCATATGTACCATATGGATAAACACCTGAAAGTACATTCATTAATGTAGATTTGCCTGCTCCATTTTCACCGCATAGGGCATGAATTTCTCCCTTTTTCACCTGCAGATTTACATCATCAAGTGCTCTTACTCCGGAAAATTCTTTTATAATATGCTTCATTTCCAAGATGTAATCTGACATGTTTCAATTCTCCTCTTTATAAATGGTGGCGACTTAAGAAAGTCGCCACCAAACATTACTACTCTGCCAACTGCTCTTCTGTGTAATATCCGCCATCTACAATGATTTCCTTGTAGTTATCTTTATCAACTGCTACAGGTGTGCAAAGGTATGAAGGAACAACAAGCTTGCCATTGTCATACTGCTCTCTATCGTTGATTTCTGGCTCTGAGCCTTCGAGAACTGCCTGAACCATTGTTACACACTTGTCTGCAAGGAGACGTGTATCTTTATAAATTGACATTGTCTGAGAACCAGCGATAATGTTCTTTGTTGCCATAAGCTCTGCATCCTGTCCTGTGATAAGTGGCCAATCCTCGCCAACTGTATATCCAGCACCTTCAAGAGCTGACTTACATCCATATGCAAAACCGTCAAATGCTGTTGCACAAATATCTAATTTCTCATCAGCATAGAAAGCTGAAAGGTAATTCTCACAGTTCTGCTGAGCTGTTTCCTGAGACCATCTAAGGATACATGTGTCATCAAATGAAGTTCTTCCTGACTTACATACTAATGTACCATCATCAAGGTATGGCTGAAGTACTTCCATAAGACCGTTGTAAAGCATTACAGCGTTGTTGTCATCTGGAGAACCCATGAAGAACTCAATTGTATATGTCTCATCTGTATTAGCAAGATCCTTTGCCTCTTCGATGTACTTACCAATTGCTGTACCAACACCCTTGTTATCGAATGTTGCATAGTAGCTTACAGCATCTGTATCCATGAGAAGACGGTCATAAGCAATAATAGGAATACCAGCTTCCTTTGCCTGAGCCTCTACATTTGTAAGAGCTCCTGAATCTACAGCAGCGATAACCAAGCAATCAGCTCCACTTGTAATCATGTTCTCAATCTGAGAAACCTGAGCCTGTACATCATCCTCTGCATACTGAAGGTCTACTTCATAGCCAAGAGCCTCAAGCTTTTCCTTCATGTTTGCGCCATCATTGATCCATCTTTCTGATGACTGTGTAGGCATTGCAACCGCAACTCTCTTTCCATTTGATTCTGCAGGAGCTGCTGAATCATCAGAAGTTTCTGTTGTAGCAGCATCACCTGCTGGAGCTTCCCCAGTGTCAGCAGGTCCACAGCCAACCATGAGACCAAGTGACATTACCGCAGTGAGCAATAACCCCAAAACACGTTTTTTCATTTTCTTCTCCTCCTTAAAAAATTGTTCCCCATAACAGCTTTTAGCTGTTTTCACTATGTAACTGATTTTAACAGTAGACACTTTTGTTTAAAATATAAAATTCTATTTACAATCTTAGAAAATCTACACAATAAAAAAAGACTCATGTGAGTCTTTTTTCTAAAAAAGCACTAATTCTATTAAAAATACAACAATGCAGCAAATGGCAGCCACTCTAAATAAACTCTGATTAAACCAAGCAGCTACTGTTCCGATTACAAGAGCTACAATTCCAGCAATTTCACTTTGTGTTGCCTCAATAATGGCTGGGAAAGTCATTACCGCAAGAGTAACATATGGAACATAATACAAAAACGACCTAATAAATCTGTTCTTTATTGGTTTCCTAAAGACTGTAACTGGTAAAACCCTGATAAAAGTACTAACCAAAGCTGCAACTAGTATGTATATGTATATTTTAGTCATCGTCTTCTACCTCCGGATGTGGAAATACTATAGCTGCAACAGAAGCTATTACAACAGTAAGAATAATAGTTTTTGTCCCACTTGATACATCAGATAGCAATGGCGCTTTTGTTGCTACATAACTAAGAACAAAACTAACAAATATTAGCCCTGCAACAAACTTATGCTTTCTTCCCTCTGGCATGATGCAAGCAAGAAACATTCCATAAAGGGCAACTGACAAAGCCGATACCAACCTAGTAGGCATCAACTCCCCTGCAACTATTCCACAAGCAGTTCCAATAGACCAACCAAAGACGGCAATTGCAAAAGCTCCGTAATTGTAAAGCGGATCAATAAAGCCTGGTCTTTTAATTGTGATAGCGAACAACTCATCGGTAACCCCAAAACCAACAAGTATTCTATGTAGCATTGAAGTTTTAGGATCAAACTTTTGGCTTAAAGCAGTTGACATAAGCAAATACCTTGCATTTACAACTAAAGTCATAATAGCCATTTCCAAAAAGCTGGCTCCTGCCCCAACAACTGTATAAACAGCATATTCTCCTGCACTTGCGTGATTCAAAAAAGAATTTACAAAGCCCTGTACCGGAGAAAAATTTGCCTTTCGAGCAATTATTCCCAATGAAAAAGCTACAGCAAAATACCCCAACGCAATAGGAATACCATCTCTAAAGCCTTCTTTAAAGGCTTGTTTTTTAGAATTTTTATAAAAATTGTTCATAGAATTTTAATACTTTCGTCTTCTCAAAAATGTAAAATAATAATATGGAGGTTGGGGAGGTCAATATGAAATCAGGTGTTTACAAAACAACCAAAAAAAATGGTGAAGCTTATTATCGCGGAAATATAACATTCCAAGGAAAGCATATCAGTATTGGTAGCTTTGCGACCGAGGATGAATGCAACTGCGCCTACAACGAGGCCTGGCAATTGTTAAAGGATTCCTCTATCACACTTCTAAATTATCAGAATCACACCCAGCATTTATCCTTTGATAAATGCATTACTCTTATTAACTTTAGAGACAACCATATTTATATAAAGAATCCTATTTATCTCCAAAAAGGATACTTTTTCTATTATTTAGACCCTTCTTGTGTTTTGAAGTTTGATAATGATGACCTATTCTATTATTCAAGCCATAAAATTCAAAATCGCGGTGGTCACATGTTTGTGAGCGACTACGGAATGCAATACAACATTCTCGGTCGATACGGCATAAAGCCCTATGCTGTAAAGGGCAAGGATTATGTTTTTGCAAATTCTGATGAAACAGATTTGAGATATTCAAACGTAATCGTAATAAACAAATACCACGGCGTCTTCAAGGAAGAAAAGAAAGGAAAATCCGTATATACGGCAAAAATCCATCTCAATGGAGACTTCATTGTAGGACGCTACAAAAATGAAGCAATTGCAGCAATCGCATATAACAAAGCAGTAGATTTATGTCGAGCTCGTGGCATGACAAAATCCTTTCCTACAAATTTCATTACAGAATACACGCCGCGAGAATATGCAGACATATATACCGAAATTAAAATATCGTCCCACCTGTATAAGTTCTTCAGAAATAAGAATTTCAGGGATGCATAAACCGTATTAACGTTTAGAAAGTTCATTCTAAATGCAAAAGAGCCCCTTGTAGGCATCAAGCTCTTAGGTCTCTCAAGTGAGACATTTTCGTCGAACGGAGAGACGCTAAGGCTTGTAGCCGTAACAAGGGGCTATTGTCTACAATTAGTTATTGATGAACTTATCTTCTTCGTTGTTCCATGAATAGAGCTTACGAACTTCTTCACCAACCTTCTCGCTTGGGTGCTCTGATGCAAGCTTACGCATAGCATTGAAGTGTACCTGACGACCAGCTGGTGACAT
>JAEEGL011015640.1_pt1 | contig 34199 bp, 24 predicted proteins | sample 9134231 | NCBI WGS metagenome assembly JAEEGL01 (sample SAMN16246548, study PRJNA631951) | gut metagenome | biome: gut microbiome; feature: rumen; material: fiber-attached | host: Bos | place: Iran: Karaj | collected 2018-10 | reverse complement strand
TGCCGAAGAAGTACAGACAACGGTCTGTGAAGAAACAACAGGCGAAGAAAACAAGTCAACAGAAGAATTTGATCTTACGCATATGAGCATTGAGCTCTATCCTGATGAGCAGAACGAAGAAAAGACTGTTATGCTGGACGGCCTTATGCCTGAGGGTGCGGAAGCACAGGCTGTTGATGTTTCGGAAGAGCACGACGGTATCGCAGCTTATGATATTACCATAACCGCAGGTGAAAACGAATACCAGCCCGGTGAAGAAAATCCTATCCTTGTTGAGATCAGTGATCCTGCTATCCACGACAGTGACTGCCTTCAGCTCTGGCACATCAGAGATGACGGCGAAAGAGAGCAGATCAATGATTTCTCGGTGGAGGAAGGCAAGATAAGCTTTTATGCCACGGGTTTTTCGATTTATGAGATTGTGGATGATGTGAATGTTAGACCGTTTAATGAAAGTGCTTTTTTTGATGTTTTAGACGAACGTGGTGAAGAAGGTTTTTACGTTTCTTTTTTATTTGGAGGCAAGGATAAACCTGGAGTCGACCCTGGTGTAGCTGATAATGGTCAGTTTTATTTGAAAAATGATAGTATGACTATTTCTAACCAAGGAGATAGAAAAGGAATATCACTGGTTAGACCCAAAAATACCAGCGATGGTGCAGTAAAGCTGTATTTTCAAAGCGTTGAGGGCGAAACAGGGCGTTATTATCTTTATATTAAAGATGGAAGTGTTAGAAAATATATAAAGATGTATACAGGTACCAATTTTGGAAATGGAGGTACCAACAATGGTTCACGTTCAGCACTTGATTACACTACTGATGAAAACGAGAAGACGAAGTTTGTTTTTGATCATGCTTCTTCAACGGATAATCAATACAAAATATATGCAACATTAAGTGATAACAAAAAGCATTATTGGGTTGCAGATGATAAGTATAATCCTAAATCAATAGTTGGCTATCAATCAGCAGGCGATGCGAATAGTGCCTGGATAACTATTTATGATTTTAGTACAATTCCCGACGACCCATACAAACTCAACGGCAAGACATACGGTCTTATGCATTATGTAAGCGGTGCAACAGGAAATGCACTTATGGCAACAGATAATGCACTTAATTCTCTTAAAGTAAACACTACAATAGTACGTCCTGAAGGAACTGATACAAGTAAGTTACTTTATGTGGCTCAGAATACTGATATTACAGAGTGGACTTTTGAGTGGGCAGGTGATTACACATATTACATATATGCTCAGTATGGTGAAACGAAAAAATATCTGAATTTAGGCAAGGTCAATGCGACTGATGATGAAAATACAATATCAGCGATCGAGACCGATTCACCACAGAAGATAAAGGTGACCCCTGACAATCAAGGCAGGATACTGCTGTCAGTAGGAGACAAAAGAGTTGATTTTCTTGCAAATAATGAAAATATCAATGAAAGCGGAAGATTCGTAACGTCTGCTAACGGCTCTTATCTCTATTTTGTCAGCCATACTGCGCTCGCCGACGATGAAATGGTCACATACAAGGCAAAAGAGGTAAGTGTATCCGAGGTCAAGAACGGCGAACAGGTAGTTATTTATACCCGTATATGGGACGATAATAAAAAAAGATACAATTTCTATGCAATAGATCATGACGGCAGTCTTGTTCCTTGTTATGAGCGAGGCGACAGCATCATGTGGCTTTCAAATAAAGTAAATACCATGATATGGGATTTTACGGAATATTACTATGAATATACAGAAGATCCGAATTATTACTATGAACTTTACAATCCTTACTCTGAAAAATATATAGCTCCCCGACGTTCAAGCAACAGTGTCCTTAGTGATGATCCCATAGGTATCAATCTTGAAGGAAGACGTTACGGAGAGTATTTCTCTCAGATACTTGCCTGGGATCTGCATAGCTATTCTTATTCAGGCGTGAAAGCTGACCTTAAAACCGATAGTATCGAGGTAACTTCAAGAGCAAAAGCGGATACATTCTACTTTGCAAGAGTCGTAGATTTAAAAAATGATCTGACAGAAGTTGAAACAATTGATAATACCGATTATGGTATTACAATGAAGATGGTTAAATATAGGATACCTGATGGTAATAAATACATTCCTGATAATGCAACTACATCAAAAGAACAACATAGAATTTTGGGAAACAGTCATTATTCATCTTCTGAACAGCATTCTGGACTTTTGTCAACTAATCTTACGGACGGCAAGTTTCCAACAGCCACAGAAACACAAGAGTCACTTAGTGAATTATATACTAATTCAAGTAATTTGCAGAGTTCAAATGTAGTAAATCATCTTTTTATTAAAAGTATTTATGAGCAGAGCGGTTATTTTGAATTTGACAGCTGTCAGAACTTTGCAACTCTTAAAAATTATCATCAATCTGAAAATGAAGATGGCGAAAAGCTGTATCTTGTGATTGAAAATGGAGAAGAAGTTGTCAAGTCGTATGCTGATGGTGTAACAGTGCCAGCGGGAGCCGAACCGATATATGATTTCTTCGTATCGAAAGAACTTGGTACTCATGAAGGTAAAACTTCTGATTCTTTGAAGCATGGTCAGTTTTTTCCATATGATGATATCGATATGGATACATATGCGAATGAGAACAAAAACGGATTGAATTTATTTAAGGCAATTTTAGAACCATTAGAGGAAACTGATCCGAGAAAGTATGAAAGACTTCATCTTATCAATGATGCTGACTATTATTTCGGTATGGAGCTTGATGCAGGTTTTACTCAGACTCCTGACGGAAAAGATAACTGGGGACATGATATCATTTTCGAGTTCACAGGAGACGATGATTTCTGGCTATATGTTGATGGTGAACTTGTTATTGACCTAGGCGGTATCCACTCCGCCCTTCCTGGAAAAGTAAACTTCGCAACAGGTGATGTTGAAGTCAATGGTAAAAAAACAAATCTTCGTGATCAATTTGTAAGCAATTACAGAACAAGAGGAAAGAGCGATGCGGAGATCATAGAAGAGTTGAAAAATCATTTCGCTTATGATACTTCTATCACTAATCCTCAGATCTCGGATTTTGAAAAAGTATTCAAGGACTATACAAATCACAGCATGAAGATATTCTACATGGAGCGTGGTGCAGGTGCATCAAATCTGCATATGCGTTTCAATCTTAACTATGTCAAAGAGGGCAATGTAACAATGACCAAGGAGGTTACAGGCTCAGATGATGTAGATTTTGATTTCGTTGAATATCCTGTACAGATATGGTACTGTTCCAACAAACCTGGTACAGATGAGCCTGATGAAACAAGCGCACAGCTTCTTGATCCGACTAATGAGCACGTTAAAGTGAATTATCAGAATTCAACGCGAACTGTTGTATTTAAGAACTCATACACGCCTCCGGGCGCAAATAGAACATATGAGAAAGTCTTTTTCATCAATGCAGAACAAAAATTAGAGATCCATTTCCCTGATAATGCAACTCATTATAAAATAGTCGAATGTGGTATCAATAAACAGGTATATGATCAGGTATACATCAACGGTGCACCTGCTGAAGATCTGGGTACAGATGGAGATGGTGTGCGATATTCATATTCATCAGGATGGGCAATGGTTAAGAAAAGAACTAACCTGATGCTCAGCAACCATGTTGATCCTAAAGGTTTACGCTCGCTTGTTTTCCAGAAAAAACTGTATGATGCAGATTATGACTCAAATATGAGTGGGGCTGAGAAAAAGCTTCATAAGATCACAGCAGAACAGGATCCGACTACATTCTCATTCCGTCTGTATCTTTCAAATGGTGTTACAAATGAGATTAATCTGACAAATATGTTCAATTATCGTGTAATTGATCCTGAACAATATTACTGCCAATGGAATATGGCAAAAGAAAAACTTGAGAGATACGTTCCTGATCCTGATGCAGAATATTTGAACGAAGCATTTGAACTGCTTGATGAACTGAAGAATGACAATACGCTGACTACAGCCGAATACGCAAAATTAAGGAACTATTTTGATATACCGCTCAATACTTCAATTTTAACTGAGGCACTTGCTGATATCAAAAACATCAGAAGAGATCAGACAGATACTAATGGTAATGCTTTGCCAAGTCCTTTGACATCAGAACAGCGAGCCGTGATCAGAGAAGCACTATTGTATCCTATAACCTTTGAAACATCTATAAACGGTCAGATATCCGATATACCTGCATGGTATACAGTAGAAGTACCTAATCTTCCGGCAGGTACTGTATTCAAGGTCGAGGAAAAAGATTCGGCTGCGGAGCGTCCGCTCGGTTATGACCGTGTAGAGTATGAACGCGATCAGGATTCATACCATACATTAGAAGACGGAGTCGAGAATGTCGGTGTTGTAAGCAGTGCTGAATCTCCGTATATGAATGTAATAAACAAGCGCGGATATGAGATACAGGCTAAAAAGGTATGGACTGACAGAGATGCTGCATCAGGACATGATGATATCTGTGTTGCCCTTTACATCAAACAATCCGACGGAACTTATAAGATCGCTGACAATATTGCTAAACCTGTCAGATGCCTTAAATCACCAGATACTGAGGTGCGATTCTTTATGGAATCACTTGACGGACATTCATTGAGTGATTTTTATATCTTTGAAGTAACACCGAAGGTTGCTTATACTGTTGATGATAACGGCTATGTGTCAGGTTATACTGATGCCAACAATGATTTTGACAGGATAATTGATGGAACTTTTGCAAATATCAATGCAATAGACAGAGTTACACATTCGCAACAGGAATATAAATATGCAGTCACATATGCCAGCGGCGAGTCAGTAAATCCATTAAACAGCATACAGGCGAAAAAAACATGGAGTGCTGGAGAGACAGCGATTTATACGGCACTTTGTGTAAAACAGGCTGACAATACATATAAGCTTGCAGACAGTTCACTTATACCTGTAAGAAAACTTATAGCTCCGAATGATACGGTTCGGTACTTTATATCTGAACTTGATGAAGGAAAAGTTGCGGATGACTATAAGATCTTCGAGATAGCTTTTACAGATCTGACAGATCAGAATATTACTGTTAATGACAGCGGACATGTGAGCGGATACTCTGATTCAGAGGTCGAATCTATCGTCAATGGCAATCAAGCAGCTGATATGACATCAACTTTTGAGGTTTACACAGCACGTTCAGACAGTATAACGAATACCCGACAGGGCGGTATCGTTATAGGTCTGTATAAAATGGGCACGCGCCAAATGGCGAATCATACCATAAATGTTGGTGATAATGAAACTGCGGGCGTACCGCTTGCAGGCGGTGCTTTCAAACTTGAAAAAGTTGAAACTACTATTGATCCAAAAACAAATAAAAGGAAACGTTCACTGATTGGCAATTACACTTCTGACGCAGACGGCAAGATCACTATAATGTATAGTTTTGAAACGAATTCATCAACAGGTGGCAATTTTGAAGATGATGTATATTATGAGCTTACTCAGATATCATCTCCGACAACTTATATCGGGCTGCCTGAGCCTGTAAAGTTTGCTGTAGGATTAGGTGACGATCCTGATATTATAGTTTCAGGAAATGAAGCAAAGTGGAATAATTATCATAAGCTTCCGGGCTCTACCGAAGAAGTAGTTGCATTTATTGACGTTTACAATAAGCCTTTTACGCTGAAAGCAATAAAAGTTGACAGTGAAGATAATACCGTACTTGACAGTGTTCATTTTGCATTATATAAGGGCGTTATCAGTGTTGACGGACTTATTCCTGCTGATCAGCCGATAAATGGATACAGTGATCTTGTAACAGATTCAAACGGTGAGATACCTCGCATTATTCAGAGCCTTGAAAAAGGTACATATTTCCTGAAAGAGACTTCACCGAAGTTTGGATATAAGCCATATGATCGATATATCAGATTTGTTATCGGTGAAAACGACATTGAACTCGTAGCTTCTGTCATTACACAGACTACAATGGAAAATAACGTAACTGTAACGACAATTACTTCAAACACAGGCTTGAAGCTTGTAAAGACCGATTCAGATTCGTATTCATGTGTTCTCCAGATACCGAATGAAAAGGATAATCAGAATTTCTTCTTCGACATCGAAAAGATCATTTTTGTTGACAAAAATATCCATGTCAGCGATGAAGAGCAAAAATTTGTATTCAAAGTCGATCGTTTCGATGAAAATGAGACAGCTTTCGTTAAGCAGAATATTAGGGGAACATTCTATGTGACAATTAGTTGCGATAAGAAAATGATCTATACAACTGATGACGACATAACATTAGATGGGGTGAAGTATAATTATAGCTTCTACCATTATGATGATACTGTTTCTGCTGCAAATTCTAAATTCCGTACTTCTGACAGCAGTGTGGAAAAAAGGTATACCGTTGGAGGAAAAGCTGAGAACGGCAGTGCTGATTATGTTTATCCTGCAGCAATATGGAATGGCAGAAAAACGGTCCGTGTTATGAAAGAGGGAATATACCGTATTTCCGAAGTTAATAAATGGTCATCAACTGATTATGATTTCTGGAAGGGTTCAAACTGTTATAAAGGTTATGGTGATGGTACTCATGGAGAAACAGCTATAACAAATGGTTTCCGTGACAGTAATACATCAGGCAGTATGGCTCTGCCTGCTACTGACAAGGATTGTGTATACATCAATGTTAAAAATGTCAGAGCAGGTGAGTTTGATACAGCTTCAAAAACACTGGACAGCAAAACAGTTTGGCGTCCGACTGCAAGCTTCACAAACAGTGAAACGGAATATGCATATCTCAGTTCACAGGCTTATGCTGACAACACTATTTCACGATGAAGAAAGGAGGGGCGATTGATGAAGAAAAAGAAAAAATATACAGTTATAATAAGCAGTATCATATCAGTTATGTTGATCGTCCCTCTTATCGCATTTGCAATACTGTATAAAAGTGGTGAACGGAAAAATGTTTTTAGACCTGCAAAAGCAAATGTTCAGGTAAGAGAAAATAACAAATCGATTGATACCTTAAGTGACAGAGAAACGGCTTCGTATACATGGACACAGGATACTGGCGATAATAATCAGTACAGTATCAGCAAATCTGTTCAGATATATGATGTTCGTGAACATAACGATGAATATCTGCGTGTAAGATTTGTACCAATGTGGTATGATTCCGATGGTAACATATGCGGTGGTGCAGATGATTTTTCTGATTACAGCAAAATAGAACTGGAAAACAATGAACTAAAATTCAAAAATTCATTAGATAATACGCTTCTGACACTAAAGCTATACACAGATTCTACAAATCCCGATTGGAGTGAAAATTGGGAATATGATTCATCAAATGAATGTTTCTACTATAAAGGGAAAATAACATCAGGCGACATATCTGAAACATTGCTGTCAGGCGTGAAGATACCTAAGTCTGTCTATGAAAGTACAACAGAATACAATTTGCATATAGAGGTCCTCGCTGATGCGGTACAGACCGGTGGAAATGCAAAGCAGAATCGCTGGGAATAAAAAAGGCTGCGGATAGATATTAATTCTATTCGCAGCTTTTTTATATGTAAGAGTTTTTTAGACGTTTAGAGGCATATATAAAGAGATTCATTCACCGAACTGTAAGGTGTTATATGTTTTTTATGAGTTCTTGAATTGCTTGATATAAATTTTTTTTATATTATAATAAAAAGGTGTCCACTTAGCGATTGAAAGAGCGATTGTAATAAATGAAGATGCCTACATAAGGAATAAGAAAAGTATCAGTTAATATAATATGGCTGTTGAGTTACACAACCTGCACAGGCATAATAATTATAGTTATCAATACGGTTCAAGTCGAACTGCAGGATAATGAGGTCTGTCGTTGATAATTATTAGCTTTGTTCATTAATAACTTTTCGCTTGTTCGTCATGCACTTCTTGATTATACATAAGAGTGCATGACAATCTTTTTATAAACAAGCAGAAGTATACTTAAATGAATATTATGCATTTAAAATATGGAGAGATATTTGATATATATCAGATAAAAGATGTAATAATTATGTTGTTTCATAAGAAATATCATCAACAGTGATGATAAGGTGACCATTATTCTTAAGAACAACAGCTATATCATGAGACTTAAGTTGTTTGATCTCACAAAGGATATCCTTAACTTTTTCAAGTGAAACCATTTCATCTAATCCCTCATGATTATTATTATCAATAGATGATGCCGTGACGCTGTTACGTCTTAACCTGTACATATCTGAACCTCCTTTCTATATTATGATTCAAAAGAAATGAATATTCAAGTCGAATATTTATGAAAGCAAATTATAAGCTCAAGGTTTGAGTTTGGATTTGACGGTTTCAAATTTTGCCTTCGCATATATATAAGGTTTTTGGGGGATGAATTTTTTTTGTGGGGATTGTTGAATTTGTTGAAAACTTATTTTTGTATCAGCGAGAGAGAATATATAATTCTACGGACAAGAGGACATAATTATTTTTTCGGCGAAATATAGGAATATTCATCTCGTTTTATTATGAGAGACATTACAAGACAAAATGGACGAAAATGAGACGTATACATTGCCTTTATAAAGAAGGCTGCTTAAATCTTAATAAAAAGAGGAGCAGGTATTCTATTTGTGTATTTTTTTATTTTGATACAAGGCATAAAATCGCTGAATTATAAATTCAAGTGATATACTGCAAGCTGTTTTATTGGCATTTTTGCCATATAACATTTTAATAGTAAAACCTTTTATGAAGTTACGCTATTATTAACAGAACTAACGGATTGAAGCAAAAAATACATGATTTACAGATAGTAAATTATTCTGCTGGATATACTAAACTTTATAAATATATATATATTAATATATGGAGAGGGTGCAATTAAATGCAATCGAGAAAAAAAGTGTCAATAATCGACAAAAATTGATGCAGGATATTGTAATTTATGCTATTTTGTGTTATAATCATACACATAGTTTACACATCTCTTTCACTTTCAATTCAGAACAGTAATTAGTAACGCTTTACATTGTGTATAATATTACGTAAATTCTACAAATATATAAATATTAAGAGTGAAATTAATAAATAATAGAGATGATTTATTTTAATATCAGAGTTTCATAATAGGGGAAAGGACATTTAAATCAATGAACGAAAGCTACTCCATTAAAGATATAATTTCTCTGTTTTTAAGTAAGATATGGATCCTTATAATCGTAACGATAATCGGAGGTGCTGCGGCATTCTGCTTCTCAAAATTCGTTTTGCCGCTTCAGTATTCATCACATATTTCGATGTACGTTCAGAGTTATACAGGTATTTCTGAAAATACAAATCAACAGAATAATATAAGTAATTCCAAGCAGCTTGTCAATACATATATGCAGGTACTAAAAGACGATGCAGTAATGAATGCTGTAGGAAATCGTTTGAAAGAGCAATTTGATGCGTATACGTTGGACTCAACTTTTGGTATTAATGATGGCAAGATAGCTCCATCTGCGATACGCAACTCTCTTTCAATCACTTCGGTAACTGATACATCAGCCATTAATGTAGTAGCTACTACTAAAAATGCTGAGGTATCCGCAGCAGTCTGCAATGACCTTAAGGAAGTAGCTCCCGATTATGTTGAAGAAGCTGTTGGCGTCGGCCAGATCAATACTATTGACACAGCTAAGGTGTATGACACACCTGTAGCTCCAAATATGAAAAAGAATGCAGCGTTAGGTGCTATGGGTGCACTTGCTCTTGCTTGTATGATAATATTCCTTATTGATTTCTTTGATAACACTGTCAAGGATACTGATGTACTTGGCAAGGAATTCAAGAAGCCTATCATTGGTGAGATTGCTTCATTCGGAAACGAAAAGAAAAAGAAGAACAGTGACGAGGACGACCATGTAAAGCTGACTGATAAGGATGTAGCTTTCAATGTAGTTGAGAGCTATAAGTCGATTCGTACAAACGTTACCTTTGCCCTTTCAACTGTAGACAAGAAGGTATTTGCTGTATCTTCCGCTAACCCGGGTGAGGGTAAGTCTACAACATCTGCCAATATTGCTATTGCTCTTGCGCAGGGCGGCAATAAGATACTTCTTATCGACGCCGATATGCGTAAGGCAGTTCAGCATAAGATATTCGGTCTCAAGAATAAAAAGGGACTCTCTTCCGCTATCAGTAAAATGGCTCAGCTTGAAGAGTGTATCCAGAAGAATGTTATGGATAACCTTGACGTAATGACAGCAGGTCCTGTACCGCCTAACCCCTCAGAGCTTCTTGCTTCTGAGAATATGGGCGCTATTCTTGAACAGCTCAGTCAGGAGTATTCAATGATACTTATAGATACTCCTCCTGTAAATGTTGTTACAGACGCTATGGAACTTGCAAAATACAGTTCCGGTATTATCGTTGTACTTAAATATGGAAGTACAACTAACGATGATATTGAAGATTCGATAAAGAAGATAGAATTCGCTAAGATGAATATGCTTGGCTTCATTATGAATGACGTCAAGACAAAGAGAAGCGGTTACTATTCCAAGTATAAATACAAGGATAAGTACTATTATAAGAAGGGCTACGGCTATGGCTATGGCGGTTACGGCTCAAAGCCAGAGACAAATGATACGGCGGCAACTGAGGAAGTAAAGGAAGAATCTGTCAGCAAGGAGACTCCAAAGAAGGAAACTCCTAAAACAGAGCCTGCCAAGAAGCAAACAACTAACAATAAATCCAAGAACAATAAGGGCAAAAAGAAAGGCAGGAAATGATGACTGAGTATCATTGCCATATACTTCCCGGTATCGACGACGGTGCAAAAGACGTTGAAACGTCTCTTGCAATGATAGAAATGATGAAGGAGCAGGGCGTAGAGCGCATAGTTGCAACTTCTCATTTTTACGCTCACCGTGAAAAATCTGTGGCTGAGTTTATGAAAAAGAGACAGGATGCCTTTGAAAAAATAAAGGACAAGTCTCCTATAAAGGAAATCTATCTCGGCGCAGAGGTGGCAATTGAACATGGTATTTCCGAACTGGCTGATATAGAAAAGCTTGCTGTTGAGGGTACGCGAATGATACTTCTTGAGCTGCCTTACAGAGCTTATTCAAAATGGATGTCAGAGGAAATATATAATATTGGGGCAGAATTCAAGCTGAAGGTAATGTTGGCTCATGTTCACCGTTACCTTGAGTATTACAGCAAAGAAGAGTTAGAGGGGATCCTTTCCACAAAAGCCGTTATGCAGATAAATAATGAGGCTTTTTCAAACTGGAAGGAAAAAAAGCTTGTAAAGCGTGTGATAGCTGACGAAAAGAGATTTGCTTTCGGCAGTGATGCACATAATACAGATGACCGCAAGCCTAATTGGGATTTACTTAAAAAGAAAGTCATGCCTGATGTTATCGAGATTTCCGACAGGATACTGGATCGGTATATGCTCTGATGCCACAGACGAGACAAAATGGTGTGTAGTTTTTAGAGATTTGAGATGAGATCGCAAAGCGAAGTAACCCCGAAAGGATATGAGAGCAATGAAGAATGTGAATGTGCAGCTGTAATGCTGCAAAGCAGAGTTCTCTGAGCTTGTTAGGATAGCTTGGGGAATTTAGGGTGAGTATTTAGGTTTATGAGTTTATTGTTTATGTTAAGGGGGAAATGTCATGGATTTAGCTTATGTTAACAACAAAGAAAAATCGGTAAGTTTTTCTTTGGCTAAGAATGAAAAAGATAGTTCAGCTTTTTCAGCAAGTTATGTTCGCAAACCATTCTATTCATTTATTAAGCGTGGTTTGGACATTGTATGTTCTCTTGTTGCTTTGATTCTTTTGTCTCCGCTTTTATTAATAACTGCAGCAGCAATATTTATAGATGATCCGGGTCCTGTGCTGTTTACTCAGATCAGAATGGGCAAGGATAGAAAAGCTTTCAAGATACTGAAGTTCAGATCAATGAAAATGAATGCAGAAAAGATCAAAGCTTCATTAATGAAGCGTAATCAGGATAAAGGTGCAAATTTTAAAATGGACCATGATCCGAGAGTTACAAGGATAGGCAGGATAATCCGTGCGACTTCAATCGATGAGTTGCCGCAGCTGATAAATATTTTGAAAGGTGATATGTCGGTTATAGGTCCTCGTCCTTTTATTCGAGAAGAACAAAGACGTCTACCTAATGACAGACTTCTCGTCAAGCCAGGGCTGTCGTGTTATTGGCAGATCAGCGGAAAAAACAGTTTACCTTTATCTGAGCAGATTGAATTAGACCGCAAGTACATAAAAGAGCGTTCAATAATTGTTGATACTAAAATCGTGATCTTAACATTTACTCATGTTTTTACAGGTAAGAATGAATGACTCTTATTTGCGATAATAACTTGATGTAAAAACATTGTCTGCCCCTAAAGGTTATGTCTATCGAAACATATAAAGAAATGTGTTTCGGCATGAAAATAATCTTTTCGGGCAGACTTTTTTATTGCATATTTTTATAGTATCAAGTGTGTAGCCTTCTTAAAAAGTTGCCACACGGAAATGCTATATAAGCATATCTGCAGAGCATTTTTCCGGGTAACTCAAAGAAGGCTGCATTTTGTGAAAAGGCTTTTAAATAGCGGAATATCGATGAAATGGTGGTAGGTTTCCGAGATGGTGTCTTGTGTTTTATAATGTATTTAAAGTGCTATGCACTTTTACAGAATGGCAGACAGGGTTCTGTCAATATGTGAAAATAGGTTTGAAACAAATGGAAAAAGAGTTTTACCTATGTTTTAGTAGTTTATTAGTGAAAGGGATTGTCTTGAATGAGAGATTTTAAGGATTTACGAATTGCAGTTGCTGGTACAGGCTATGTAGGCTTGTCTCTAGCTGTTCTTTTGGCACAGAATCATCAAGTTAAAGCAGTTGATATTGTGCCTGAGAAAGTTGCTTTGATCAACGAAAAGAAATCTCCTATTCAGGATGAATATATCGAAAAGTATTTAGCTGAAAAAGAACTCAATCTTATCGCAACTACTGATGGTTCATCTGCATATGCAGATGCTGATATGGTTATAATAGCCGCTCCTACCAACTATGACTCTCAGAAGAATTTTTTTGATACGTCAGCGGTTGAGGCGGTTATTCGTCTTGTTATGGATAGCAATCCAGATGCAATGATGATTATTAAGTCGACAATTCCGGTTGGATATACGAATAGTGTTCGTAATAAATTTAACACAGATAAGATACTCTTCAGCCCTGAGTTCCTTAGAGAATCTAAGGCTTTGTATGATAACCTTTATCCGAGTCGAATTATTGTTGGTTGCGATGATAAAAGCCGTGAAGTAGCAGAAATATTCGCTAAACTTCTGCAAGAAGGTGCTGAAAAGCCTGATATTGATACACTGTTTATGGGCTTTACCGAGGCTGAGGCAGTTAAGCTTTTTGCCAATACATATTTGGCATTGAGAGTAAGCTACTTTAACGAACTTGATACTTATGCCGAAATGAAAGGGCTTGATACGCAGGAGATTATCAACGGTGTGTGTCTTGATCCAAGAATTGGAAGTCATTATAATAATCCTTCGTTTGGTTATGGCGGGTACTGTTTGCCGAAGGATACTAAGCAGTTGCTTGCTAATTATGCTGATGTACCGCAGGAACTCATCAGAGCAATTGTCGAAAGTAATAGAACAAGAAAAGACTTCATTGCCGATCGTGTTCTTCAGATGGCTGGCGGTAATAGTTACAGTGAGGAATATAAAGGAGAGAAGCATGTTGTTATCGGTGTTTACCGCTTGACAATGAAGAGCAACAGCGATAACTTCCGTCAAAGCAGTATACAAGGCGTTATGAAAAGGATAAAAGCAAAGGGCGCTACTGTTATTGTTTATGAGCCAACACTTGAGAATGGTAGTTCTTTTTATGGCTCTGAAATTGTAAATGATATTAAAGATTTTAAAAAGAGATCGCAAGCTATTATTGCAAACCGTTATGACCCTTGTTTAAATGATGTGGAGAATAAGGTGTATACAAGGGATTTGTTTAGAAGAGATTGATTTTTATTAATTAAAATGATATCAATATATTATTATTATTATTATCGAAAGGAATTCCTTATATGAGTTTAATCCATTTTAATGTCCCGCCTTTTGTTGGTAAAGAATTTGAATATATGCGAGAAGCAGTTGAAAACCATAAAATTTGCGGTGATGGTCCATTTACTAAGCGTTGTAACGAGTGGCTTGAGGAACGTTTTGGAGCAAAAAAAGCTATGCTTACGACAAGTGGTTCCACTGCTTTGGATATGGCAGCTTTACTATGTGATTTAAAACCTGGAGATGAAGTTATTCTTCCTTCATATACTTTTTCATCTACAGCAAATTCATTTGTTTTAGCTGGAGCTACGCTAGTTTTTGTGGATATTCGTCCTGATACGATGAATATTGATGAAACGAAAATTGAAGCAGCTATTACTGAGCGAACTAAAGTGATTGTTCCAGTACACTATGCGGGAGTAGCATGTGAAATGGATACTATACTTGATATTGCACGTCGTCATAATCTTATGGTTGTTGAAGATGCAGCACAGGGCGTAATGAGTACATATAAGGGACGCGCGCTTGGTACGATGGGTGATTTTGGCTGCTTTTCATTCCATGAAACAAAAAATTATTCCATGGGTGAAGGCGGAGCGATTTTAATAAATAATGAAGCATATATTGAAAAAGCAGAAATTTTGAGAGAAAAGGGAACAAATCGTTCTCAGTTTTTTCGTGGTCAGGTTGCAAAGTATAATTGGGTCGATTTTGGTGATAGTTATCTTCAATCTGATCTAAATGCAGCATTTTTATGGGCTCAATTGGAAGAAGCTGATTTTATTAATAACAATAGACTTGCTACATGGAAGGCTTATATGGAATCCTTTAAAGAATATGCAGACGCTGGAAAAATATGTTTACCAACGATTCCAAAAGAGTGCGTACATAATGCTCACATGTTTTATATAAAATTTCCAGATTTGAATTTGCGTCAAAAGTATATTAATTATATGAAGGAAAATGAAATACTATGCGTTTTTCATTATGTTCCTCTTCATTCTGCTCCTGCGGGATTGAAATTCGGTAGATTTAATGGCGTGGATGTGCATACAACGGCGGATAGTGATCGTTTAGTACGCTTGCCTATGTATTATAATATTGAGCCTGATGATTTAAAAAAGGTTATTACAAAAACAAGAGAATTTTTGAACACATTATAATTAATGAGTGTAAGGAGAAATAAGTTTGATTAGGGTAGCTATGATAATTGGGAAAATGGATTCAGGTGGAAAAAAGAACCTTGTAATGGAATATTATAGGCATATTGATAGAACAAAAATGCAATTTGATTTTATTTGTGATTCTGATTCTCAAGCAATTCCAGAAGACGAGATTAATCAATTAGGTGGAAGAGTATACCAGATACCTCCATATCAGAAGATTTTCTCCAATATGAAGGCAATGAAAAAGATTTGCAAAAAGAATAAATATCCCATTATGCATGCATGGAATAGTACTATGAATTTGTTTCCTATGTTTGTTGCTAGAAGTTCAGGAATTCCGGTTCGGATTTCTGAATCTCTGTCTATGGCACATGAAGGTGATTGGAAAACAAAGATTAAAAAAGTTTTGAGACCAATGTCAAAAATGTTCGCTACTCACTTTTTGTCTTGTGGAGAAGATTGCGGACGTTGGCAATTTGGAGATAAATTGTATGATGCTGGAAAAGTTGAAGTATTTAAAACAGTTATTAACACGAAGTTTAACGATTATAAATCTGAGCTTAGAAAAAAAACGAGAGCTGAGTTCGGATGGGAAGATAAAATCGTAGTTGGTCATATCGGAAGATTTACTCCACAGAAGAATTCAGTACATATGATAGAGATTTTCGCTGCAGTTGCAAAGCGTGAGCCAAAAGCAGTTCTTTGCTTAATCGGTGATGGCGAATTAAAAGATGAAATGATGGCCAAAATTAAAGAGCTTGGTATTGAGAAACAGGTTGATTATCTTGGACGACGTGAGGATATCCAACAATTCTATAATGCGATGGATTGTTTTATCCTTCCGAGTCTGTATGAAGGATTGCCTGTTGTTGGTTTGGAAGCTGAAAGCTGCGGATTACCAATGTTTTTCTCTACGGAAGTGACAAGAGAAGCGAATGCTTGTGAATTAGGTCATTATATTGAGCTGGATAAGAGTGTTGATTATTGGGCAGAGGAAATTCTAAGCGCTTGCCGAGAGAATATGCCTATAAGACGAAGTCATGCAAAAGAAGTTGCTTCGGCCGGTTTTGATTCGGCATCAGAAGCCATGAGATTGCAGAGATATTATATGAAAGCGTTAAAGGATATACATAAGTAATGAAAAACAAAAAAGTCGGAATGGCAATAAATTATGATTATCCTGATTACGGAGGCATGCTGCAAGCGTACGCTTCATTCCGTAAAATCAGGGATTTGGGATATGAGCCTGAAGCGATTAATATAGATGCAATATCGAGTGATATTCGCAAACGTAAAGTTCTGTACTTTGCGAAAAACATACTCGATTTGTCAATCGTTAAAGAAAAAAGCAGACTTGTTTTCAAGAAAATCAGAAAAAAGCTGAATCACAATTTAAATGCTAACCTTGAATTAAGAAGTCAGGCGTTTGAAAGATTTTGCAAGAGTAAATTTAAAACTTCTAGGAAATATGAGAGTTGGAGTAGTTTAACATCAGGTTGTAAAGAATATGGCGCGGTGGTCGTTGGCAGTGATCAGTTATGGCTACCTTCTAATATTGCCGGAGATTATTATACTCTTTCTTTTGTTCCTTCAGAGGTGAAAAAGATCGCATATGCAACCAGCTTTGGAGTATCAAAAATAGCGAAAGGGCAGGAAGAAAAGGCAAAGCAGTATTTGAGAAGAATTGAATGGCTATCTGCTAGGGAAGAATCAGGTCAGAAAATTATCAAAAAATATACAGGCCGTAATGTGCCGCTTGTTTGTGATCCAGCGCTTCTTTTGACAAAAGAGGAGTGGGATGAGGAAGTTTCAGCACAGAGTATCATAAAAGACAAGTATATTTTTTGTTATTTTATGGGAGACAATCCGTGGCAGAGGGCATTTGTACAGAAACTGAAGAAAAAAACAGGATATAAAATTGTTGCACTTTTGCATCTCGATCAGTATATTCAGACTGATGAGAATTATGTGGATTATGCGCCATATGATATTTCTCCTGCTGATTTCATTAATCTCATAAAAAATGCGGAATTTGTTTGTACAGATTCATTTCACGGAACTGTTTTTTCGATTATATATCAAAAGGAGTTCTTTACTTTTAAAAGATTTTCTGAGAATGCGACGTTGTCGACAAATACAAGAATTTATACATTATTAAATACAATGTCTTTACAGCATAGATTGGTTGAAGAAAATGATTCTGTTGAAAGCTCATTAAGCCGTAAGATTCATCATAATGCTGTGAAGGAGAGATTGGATGCGTTCCGCGCATCATCTTTACAATACCTGATAGATGCTCTTGATAAATAGGCTTGCTGAAAGGAGATACATTTTCAATGATAGAGATAAATGATAAATCTCAATGTACTGGATGTGCAGCCTGTGCGAATGTATGTCCTTCAAATTGTATATCAATGTTCCAGGATGATGAAGGCTTTTATTATCCCGTTGTTGATAGTGAGAAATGTATTCACTGCGAACTATGTATAAAAACTTGTCCAGTGATAAATCGAAGAACACCTGAATCAGAGACCAGAAAAGTGTACATTTGTCAGAATGTGGATTTGAAAATACGTAAAGACAGCACATCAGGTGGCGTTTTTTCAGCCCTATCAAAATATGTATTGGATAGAAATGGTGTTGTATTTGGCGCTGAGTTTGACCGGAATTCTATAGTTCGTCATGGAATGTGTGATAATACAGCCGGCCTAAAACGCTTTCGTGGAAGTAAGTATGTGCAAAGTTTTATCGGCAGTTCATACAAACTCGTAAAGGACGAGTTAAACAAGGATCGCTGGGTTTTGTTCACAGGTACACCATGCCAGATTGAGGGATTACATTCATACCTTGGAAAAGAATATAAGAAACTGATCCTGATGGATATTGTTTGTTATTCTATTTCTTCGCCAGGAGTATGGCGACAATTCCTTGACTACGTTGGAAAGAATATTCCACTAGATAAGGTTTCATGTATTAAATTCCGTGATAAATCTAAATACGGATATGAGTACACTTTAATGACGTTTCGGGACAAAGAAGGGAAAACTATATATTCTTCAGGTCCGGAAAGCAATCCTATGCTTAGAAGTTTTGTTTCTAATACATCAACACGTCCGTCTTGTTATGCCTGTAAGTTTAAAACGATAGATCGCGTGAGTGATTACACTGCGTGGGATTGTTATAATGTTTATAAATACAACAAGAATTTAGATGATAATCTCGGAACTTCTCATCTAATGGTTCATTCTTCAAAAGGTCTTGAGATTTTAAAAACGTTAAAAAGAGAAATGTCCCTTTATCAGGTCAATGCAGAGGAAGCTGTGGCTTCTGAACCGGCAATGACGCAGTGTGCCGTTCCAAGTGATATGAGAAAACCATTCTTTAAAATGTACAGAAGCGGGAACAATGTATTCACAAGGTTCTTTCAGGATACAAAAAGAGTGAAAGTAGAAAGACTGTTGCGTTCTGTACTTTCTAGAATCGGACTGTATAAATACATTAAGCGTTTAATGAAAGGTTAGTATATATGGAAGAACAAATAAAGGTCAGCATCATCGTTCCAGTTTATAATATTCCTGAAAAAGCATTGCGTGACTGTTTAGAAAGTACCTTAAAACAAACAATGAAGGAAATAGAAGTTATTGTCGTTGATGATGGTTCAACAGATAAGTCAGGAAGAATATGCGATGAATATGCAGCGCGTGATAACAGAGTTAAAGTTATCCATAAGAAAAACGGCGGATTATCCGCTGCGCGAAATACTGGCTATCGAGTTGCAAAGGGAGAATGGATTACTTTTTTGGACAGCGATGATTGGATTGATCCTACAACTTGTATGGAGACATACCAATTAGGAATGGAGAAGAATGTTGAGGTAGTGATATTTGGAACCATCCAGGAGTTTGAACATTATAAGAATCCGTTCCGATATCATTTTCAGGATAAGCAAGTTTTCAGGAATGCTGATTGTAAAACTCTTCAGTGCGAAATCCTTGATTTTACCGGAAATATCGCAACTGCTTGGGCTAAGCTTATTAGGAAATCAGTTTTAGAAAAATATGATATTCAGCACAATGAAGAATTGCGGCAAGGATCTGAAGGAATAGAGTTTAACATCAGATTGTTTGAAAAAATTGAGAGTGCTGTTTTTACTGACAGCATATATTATCATTATATCTACAATCCAAATTCGATTTCTGCAAAACATGATGAAAAGAATCACTATTTTGTCATAAAATGCTTTGAAGAGATTAATAGGCAAATAAACAAATCAGAACAGCGGCAAGAGTTGAAAGCTCTTTTTTATAATAGATTTGCTTATGTGGTTGTTGCTGCTGCAATTAGTGGCTATTTCAGCCCGTTAAATCATGAAAAATATATAGAAAAGAAAAAATCTTTCAAAAAGTATTTAGATAATCAATTAGTGAAAAAAACTCTAAATAAATATGAACCTTCCCAGGTTGGGCGACAAAGGCAAATGGTATTGTTTTTTATAAAAACAAAGATGTGGTTACCAATTCGGATTTTAGCTTTTATTAGATATAAGCAAAAACATTAAGTGAGGAAATATGGAAACTCGAAAAACTAAAACTAGAATTAGTTGGATAGATGTTGCAAGAGGTTTATGTATAATTGCTATTGTTTTAGGACATGTATTTTCTGATGGATATCTTAGATGGTGCTTGTATTCCTTTCATGTTCCGGCATTCTTTTTGCTTTCAGGCCTTTGTTATAAAGAGAGTACTTCTTTCCAAAAATTTTTTATAAAGAAGTTTAAGAAGATTGTTGTTCCTTATTTATTTTGGTCATTATTTAGCATTGTATTATTTATGATTGCAGGGAATTTTGTGTCTGGTCTAAAAGATGTAGTCAGTAATTCATTCGTTCAAAATATAACTGAGATGCTTTATGCAAATTCAAAGCCAGAGAAAATGCGCTATAATTTACCTTTATGGTTTTTGCCATGTTTTTTTTCAACTAATGTTATAATATTTATTGAGGAAATGATTGCAAAACATTTTTCCAAATGGATTCGTGTGATTTTTATAATAATATGCGTGCTTCTGGGATATTTATTCTCATTATATGAAGAAATAGCACTTCCTTGGCATTTTGAAACTTCTTTTTCCATGGCTGTATGGTTTGTTTTGGGCATAATCATTAAGGAACGAGCTGATTTTAGCAGAATACAAAATGGAGTGTATATTTTGATTAGTTTTGCTTTGATCATTAGTGGAATCAGTTGTTCTTTTCTTAATATAAGAACAGTAGGAGTTCGTAACGAGCATTATGGGATTATTATAGTATATTACTTTTCTGCAATACTTACAATTATTGGTGTTATTTTATTGAGTGTAATGATTAAACAATGTAAAATAATTGAATATATTGGGAAAAATAGTATAGCTATACTTATTTTTCATAAGTTCCCAATATTATTCTTTCAACATTTTGTATGCATTGTAGAACGTGCATTAAAAGAACCGAATTCGTTAAATGGCATCGTAGTTGGAGTAGTTGTAGCGTTTATTTCTATTGCTATTTCATTAGTCGGTGCTGCAATAGTTAAAAAGATTCTCCCTTGGAGCTTAGGAATACAAAAATTACAAAATATTAAGAGTTATGTTGAGGTGTAAAAGAATATGGAAACGAAAGCTAGAGTAATTGCTTATTATTTGCCACAGTATCATCCCGTTCCTGAGAATGATAAGATGTGGGGGAAAGGATTTACTGAATGGACAAATGTTGCTAAGGCAAGGCCTCTATTTCGAGGGCACTATCAGCCTCAGTTGCCTGCTGATTTGGGCTTTTACGATCTTCGCCTGCCGCAGGTCCGTAATGCACAAGCTGAGCTTGCAAAAAAATATGGCATTGAGGGTTTCTGCTATTGGCATTACTGGTTTGGTAATGGAAAGCGCATCCTTGAGATGCCTTTTAATGAGGTATTGAAAAGTGGTAAGCCAGATTTTCCTTTTTGCTTGGGCTGGGCAAATCATTCTTGGTCTAATAAGACATGGCAGAAGAGTAATGGTATCACAAAGGATGTAACATTTTTGGAGCAGACTTACCCTGGCGATGAGGATTATATTCTTCACTTCAATACGCTGCTACCTGCTTTTAAGGATCACAGGTATATCACCGTTGATGGGAAGCCACTGTTTTTGGTATTTGATCCAACTAGCATCCCAGATAACAGACACTTTATTGACTTGTGGAATAAGCTAGCTCGTGAAAATGGTCTCAAAGGTATTCATTTTGTCTGCCGTTTGAATTCTGTCGGATCGTTTAAGCTACAGAGTGAAAAGCAGGTCATGTCGAATATGAAGGATTATTTTCAGAAGTATCTTAACTACGGATACGATGCTGTTACACCTTCTCACATGCGTTATTCAATGATCAAGGCTTGCGGCTATTACAGAAAGATGTTCAGAACATTGTTAGAACGTACGATTGGCAACTTCACCGTTGAGAAATATGATTATAGGAATGTTTTAAAGTACTTCTATACAGATTTGGACAGCCGTGAAGATGTGTATCCACAGTTGGTACCGAGATGGGACAAAACACCTAGAAAAGGGAAAGATGCAGAGGTGTTCTATAATACGACGCCTGAGAACTTTGGGAAAGCGATTGATCTAGGCCTTTCACATCTGAATGGAAAAAAGCCAGAACATAGGATTATGTTTCTGTTTGCATGGAATGAATGGGGAGAAGGTGCATATCTGGAGCCAGATATTAAATACGGCCGAAAGCATCTCGAAATGTTAAGAAAAAAAATCTCGAAGGAGTGAGCAGTTGAATGAAAATACTGTTTATTGCCCATGAAGTTGGACTGAACGGTGCGTCAAAGTCTCTGCTCAATCTGATAGAAGAGTTTCAGGATAATATCGACGTCCATGTTCTTGTTAAGGGCGAGGGGATGCTTTCTAAAGCCCTTCAAGAAAAAAAGTGTCATGTTATTGTTAAAAAATATTATTTAGATGCTGAGAAGCAGGAACAGAGTAAGATCGTAGAAATCATAAAAACACTTCGATATTTTCTGCTTCATAAACCGATAAATCTGATTACTGCATTTTCGGTTTCTAGGTATATTAGAAAGCATCGGATTGATATAGTTCATACAAACTCCAGCAGTACGTTTATGGGAGCTTTTATTAAGAGATTTACCCCTCGCATAAAGCATATTTGGCATTTTCGAGAATTTCTTTTTGAGGATTTCGGTATGCTACCACTAGCGGGATGGCGAGCGCTTTACAAATACGTGAATAAATACACTGATGCAGTGATTACTATTTCTGACGCTGTAAATCATAAATATATAGCTCGTTTCCAGACTCCGAGATTTCTAATCTATAACGGTCTACCAGATGTGAATGAGCATTTTGCACCAGAAAATAGGGATACATTCAATTTGATTCAATCCGGCATTATCTCTCCTGTTAAAGGGGTTGATGTCTCTGTGAAGGCTATTCAGATTTTGCATAAACAGGGATATGAGAATGTGCATCTCTATCTTGCTGGAAAGGGAGATTTGGAATTCTGTCGCGAAGATTATGAGAATGTGAAACCGTATGTACATCTGCTCGGATATGTCAATAATCTAAATGAGATACGTCAGAAAAAAATGGATGCAGAACTTGTTTGTTCTAAATCTGAAGCATTCGGAAGAGTGACTATCGAAGCAATGCAAAATGGAATGATTGTTGTAGGCGCTGATACCGGAGGAACAAAAGAGCTCATTCACGACGGCAAAGATGGCTTTTTGTTTCGGATGGGTGATGCAAATGATCTTGCTGAGAAAATCAGAATGATAATAGATCAAAAGGTGGATTTGCAATATATAAAAGAAAATGCACTGCTTAATGCAAAGGAGTTTTCCATCGCTAAATGTGCGAATAGTATTAGAACACTTTATGCCGATATTCTTAAAGGAGAATGACCGTATGACAAAAAAATTAAATAAGCAACGGTTGTTTGAGATTTCGTTCATTTTTTGGACATTATGTAATATTGTTTTACAATTCACAACAGTAGCTGATAGGATAGGCTGGTATGGAAGGGTGTTGCTCAAAGACATCACGCTAATTGTATTTGCTGTATGTCTTGTTATCATTTTCTTTTTAGAGAAGTACAAAAAAAGTGAGTTTTTGTGGATCATCTTCCTGCTTATCGTATCTTTGTTGTCGTTTTTTAAAACAAGGTCATTTACATTTCTTTCTATTTTTTTATTTGTTTGTGCCTCTAAAAATATTAATCTCGAAAAGGTATTTCATAAATTGTTTTGGTCAGAGCTCGCTATTTGTACTTTGGTCATTATCTTTGCTTTGGTTGGTTTAATTCAAAACCGAAACAGTCAAGATGTTGACGGTATTTCTAGAATATGTTTTGGCTTTGTGCATCCCAATAGTTGTGGAGCTATTATGATTAATCTGTCCTTTTTGAATGTACTACTTTATAAAGGCAGAATGAGATTATGGAATTACGGACTTCTCATTGGTTTGATAGTTCTAAATATCATAGGCCCAAAGTGTAAGACCGCTATTGTTATTCTCTGTTTACTTACATTGTTTGTTTTGATTCTTTCTACAGACAGCAAGTGGATCAAGCAAACAGTTTCTGCATTTTTGAAGAGAGTGCCAGTTATTTTGATTGTATTTTCATTTATAGGAGTTGTACTGTATTCTAAAGGTTCCACCTTTATAATGATGTTGAATGAATTCCTAAGCACCCGTTTGTACCAAATGTCATATTTCTGGGAACGATATAATGTGAATCTTTTTGGTCAGACGTTGGATATCATTAATTCTGGAGCAGCGTCATATACAACGCAGGCACATGCGCTTGATAATGGGTATTTGTATCTGGTCCTTGGATATGGATTAATTCCGTTCGTAGTTTTTTGTTTCTTTATGATTAAGGTTGTACAGAAGATTGCCTTATCAAAGGAGCATACCTTGATGGTTGTATTTATATTAATGTTGGTGGTCGGCTTTATGGAGACAATTCTGTTTAAGATTGAATTGAATTCTCTACTATTACTGTATGCATGGGTACTTTTCCGGGAGGATAATCACTGTCCCCATACAGATACCTCAAAGTATAGTGATAAGAGATTAGGTCGACATCTTGATTTGACGGGGGTATAAAATTGAGTGAAAAACAAACAAGGAATTCAACCATTGATATCATAAAACTTTTCTGTGCGGTTCTAGTGGTTTTTCTGCATACAGTTAATACGGAGGTCTTATTTAAAGATACGATTCAGGAAACTGTTCGCCGGATTATTTATCGGATTGTTTGGTGTTTTAATCCGGTTGAGTTTTTTTTCATTGTTTCTGCATATTTCTTTTTTAAAGGAAACAATTTCCAAAACGCTCAGCTGAAAAAACTAATTATTCGCCTATCGGTTTTATATTTATTCTGGTCCGTTTTGTACCTTAATTATTTGTTCGATCCTTTTGCAAATGTGAAAACTGTTTCACAGTTTGCTTTTGCTGGACTCAAGATGGTCAGAAGATTACTGTTTATAGGGGTAGCTGGGCATATGTGGTATGTTTTATCCTTGCTTTACGGATCTGTCATATTATGGGTGCTGATGAAAAAGGGGCATTATGCTTGGGCATGGGGATTTGCCGTCGTATGCTATCTAATTGCGCTAGTTGCCGATCCGTATTATCATTTATTTGATGCGCTTCCACTGGCTCAAAAGATTTTTGATTTGATACGAGCTACATTCGGAAGTCCGTATTTATTTAGAGGTCCAATATTCATTATGATTGGTTCCTGTTTAGTCAAAAAGGAAAAATGTAAAATATCAGTTGCTGCAGTAATGTTTGCTGTTATGGCTATACTGAATAATCTTGAAGTGATTATGATAAAGAATAATGCATTAGGACTGCAGTGTAGCACCACTGTTTTTAAACCTATTACGAGCTATTTCTTTGTTCTTCTGTGCCTTAATATTAGAATAGATGGGAAGCGTTCTTCTGCGGTTGTTGCCAAGATAAGCACAGTGATGTACTTTGCTCACATATTTATAAGAGATCTTTTGGTGCAGAGCGTGGAGGATATGTATCTTGTGTGGCTATTGACGATGGCCATCTGTATTTGTTTGGCTGTTGTTCTAAATTTAATTAGCAAAAAGTTTAAGAAACTGAATATGATTATGTAATTTACAAAATAGAGAAATGTGCTGCTTGTAGTTAGCTTTCCTCTATTCGTGAAACGTGACATCACTGATTGGAGATGATGCAATGAAGATTGCAGTTATAACGATGCACGCTGTCAAGAATTATGGTTCTGCATTGCAGACCTATGCTACTCAGCGGATTCTTGAAAGCCTTGGCTGTGAGCCAGTTGTGATTGATTATATTAGGGAAAAAAACCTTGATAAGAATCTAATTTCTACATGGACGAGAAAAGATACCGGCATCAAAAAATTGTTGAAGGCAGTTGTCTTATATCCGACGGTTTTAAGATGGAAAAAAGTGTTTAATTCATATCTTCATGATAATATTCGGCTTACAGATCATTGTTATTCTTCAGAGCAGGATTTGCTCAGCAGTCCAGTTGAAGCAGATGTTTTCTGCACTGGAAGTGATCAGGTTTGGAATAGCGGCTGGAATGACGGTATAGAAAGAGCGTTTTATCTGACATTTGTTCCTGACAATGTTCCTAAGATAGCGTTTGCTGCAAGCATTGGAAAGGCTGAGCTTACTCAGGAGGAGACCGATGCAGTGAAACCGCTTTTAGAGCGATACAATGCAATATCTGTCAGGGAAGAATCTGCACAAAGACTTTTATTAGATTTGGGGTTGCATAATGTCGAATTTTGTCTTGATCCGACGCTTTTGCTGAGTCGAAGTGAGTGGTTGAAGCATGCAAAGCGAACACTTCGAAAGAAAAAATACATATTAGTTTATCAGCTAGATCATGATACTAGTTTTGATTGTTACGCACAGGAAGTCGCCCATAGAACAGGTCTTGAGCTTGTCCGTATTTGTACCCGATTCGATCAGGTGCGTTTGCCGGGAAAGCCAGTTTTTATTCCTGAGGTTTGCCAGTTTATCAGCCTCATCAATCAGGCAGAATGTGTTATTACAAACAGCTTCCATGCAACGGCTTTTTGTATCAATCTGAACACTAACTTCATTTCGATTTATCCTAGTGAATACAGTTCTAGGCTTCATGATGTACTGACACTGTTTGATCTTCAAGAGAGGCATCTTTCGTCTTGGAAGCAATTTGATTTGATTGATCGGCCAATAGACTTTGCACGTGTGAATACAAAGCTTCGTGAAGAAAGAAAAACTTCAATAGAATTGATAAAGAAGATGATTGCTAGCTGTGCGAAGTGATTAGCCTTGTTTGCAGTAGTTTTATTATATGTTTTTAAAAGAAAGAGTTGAAAAATGGTAGGTACGAGTATAAAGAAGAACTTTATTTATAATCTGGCATATCAGATATTGATTATAATTTTACCGTTGATCACATCCCCTTATTGTACGCGCGTTTTGGGATCTGATAGACTCGGTGTTTATTCTATCTCACAGGCGATTGCAAATTATTTCGTATTGTTCATTATGCTTGGTGTAAGCAATTATGGAAACCGAACGATTGCAGAGGTAAGAGATGACAAAGATAAACTTAGCAGAACTTTTTTTGAGATTTTCTTTTTTCAGTTGACAATGGGCGTTGTAGTATGCCTTGCTTATGTGGTATATTGTGTATTCTTTATTAAAATGCATCGGATTATATACGCACTTCAATTCATTTATGTGCTCTCTGCTGTTTTTGATATATCATGGCTTTTTTTTGGCCTTGAAAAATTTAAGGCAACAGTTACTAGAAGCATTATTATTAAGTTAATTAATGCCGCTTGCATCTTTATCTTTGTGAAAGATAAGGGGGATCTTGCCCTATATACATTGATTCTTGTCCTAGGTCTTATTATTAATCAACTTGCACTTTGGCCAATTCTTTTAAAAAACAAATATGTGACTTTTGTGAAACCGACGTTCAGTGGTGTTGTAAAGCATATAAAACCAAATCTGATATTGTTTATTCCTGTCATTGCGGTTAGCTTATACAATATTATGGATAAGATTATGCTCGGTGGCATAACTCACAACAATTCTGAGGTCGGATTTTATACTTATGCAGAACGCATCGTGCAGATTCCTATTACGCTTTCCACTGCGCTGGGAACTGTTATGATGCCAAGAATGTCGAATCTAAACTCTAAAAACGACACGAAAAGTTCGCAGTACTTGTTTGACAAGGCAATGCAGTTTTCTATAACAACTAGTATGGCATTTACATTCGGTCTGGCAGCTATATCGACAACATTTATTCCTTGGTTCTATGGTGAAGAATTTGTTCGGTGTGGCTATTTTACCATCGGTTTGACACCAATCATTGCAATTAAGGCATGGGCACATGTAATTCGAACTCAGTATATCATTCCTCAAAAGATGGATAATGCGTATATTGTATCTGTTTTTTCTGGCGCCGCTGTAAATCTTTTGTTGAATATTGTTTTGATAAAGATAATAAATGGACTTGGCGCTATCATTGCTACAGTCTGTGCTGAGTTTGTTGTATGTATAATTCAATTCGGTTTTATTAGAAAGAGGCTTGAAATCAAGCAATACGTGATTGATGCTGTTGCATTTATATTTATTGGTATAATCATGTTTGTTCCCGTTTTTATGTTATCTAGCGTTAACATGTTTGCAATAGGAAAAATGATTGTTCAGGTTTGCATCGGTGGTGTGATTTATCTGTCGCTTTCCTATGTTTATCTTGTTTGCATCAAGAAGGACAGGACTTTGGTCAACGCGGTTTTAAATATCATACCGCTATACAAAAGGAGGAAATCTAAATGATTATATTTGTAACAGGCGGAGCCGGATTCATCGGCTCGAATTTCGTATTCCATATGCTTGATACATATTCTGACTACAGAATAGTATGTCTGGACAAGCTTACATACGCAGGCAACCTTTCAACACTTGAGCCTGTAATGAAGAACCCCAACTTCCGTTTCGTGAAGATAGATATCTGCGACAGAGACGCTATCTACAAGCTTTTCGAGGAGGAGAAGCCTGATATCGTAGTAAACTTTGCAGCTGAGTCACACGTTGACCGTTCAATCGAGAATCCCGAGATATTCCTTCAGACAAATATCCTCGGCACCCAGGTTCTCATGGATGCATGCCGCAAGTACGGCATCCAGAGATATCATCAGGTATCAACAGATGAGGTCTACGGCGATCTTCCTCTCGACAGACCTGACCTTTTCTTCACAGAGACAACACCTATCCACACAAGCAGCCCTTACAGCTCTTCAAAGGCAGGTGCTGACCTTCTTGTTATGGCATACAATAGAACCTACGGTCTGCCCGTGACTATTTCAAGATGTTCAAACAACTACGGACCTTACCACTTCCCTGAGAAGCTTATCCCACTGATGATTGCAAACGCTCTCGCAGACAAGCCTCTCCCTGTTTACGGTGAAGGTCTTAACGTAAGAGACTGGCTCTATGTTGAGGACCACTGCCGCGCCATCGACCTTATTATCCACAAGGGCAAGGTAGGCGAGGTTTACAATGTCGGCGGTCACAATGAAATGAAGAACATCGACATCGTCAAGCTCATATGCAAGGAGCTTGGCAAGCCCGAGAGCCTTATCACACACGTTGAGGACAGAAAGGGACACGATATGCGTTACGCTATCGATCCAACCAAGATCCACAACGAGCTTGGCTGGTTGCCGGAGACAAAGTTCGAGGACGGCATCAAGAAGACTATCAAGTGGTATCTCGAGAACCGTGAGTGGTGGGAAACTATCATAAGCGGCGAGTATCAGAACTACTATGAGAAAATGTATGGAAACAGAGGTAAAGCATAATGAAGTTTTTTGTAACAGGAGTAGGCGGACAACTTGGACATGATGTAATGGATGAACTGGCAAAGCGCGGATATGAAGGTATCGGAAGTGATATTCTTGAATCAGTTGATACAAAATATCCATATGTTCAGCTTGATATAACCGATGCAATAACAGTTGAAAAGGCTATATCCGAGGCTAAGCCCGATGTTGTTATACACTGTGCGGCATGGACAGCGGTCGATGCTGCTGAGGATGATGAAAACCGTCCGAAAGTCAAGGCTATCAATGTTGACGGTACTCAGAATATTGCTAATGTCTGCAAAAAGCTTGGCTGCAAGATGATATATATTTCTACTGACTATGTTTTCAATGGTCAGGGAATAGAGCCGTGGACGCCCGATTGTAAGGATTATGCTCCTCAGAATGTTTACGGACAGTCAAAACTCAATGGTGAACTTGCAGTTGCCAATACACTTGATAAGTACTTCATAGTGCGAATTGCGTGGGTGTTTGGCGTTAACGGCAAGAACTTCATTAAGACCATGGTCAATGTGGGTAAAACACATGACGAAGTAAGAGTTGTAAGTGACCAAATCGGTACTCCGACTTATACTTTTGACCTTTCAAGACTTCTTGTGGATATGGCAGAGACCGATAAATACGGTTACTATCATGTAACAAATGAAGGTGGATATATCTCATGGTATGATTTTACAGTTGAGATATATAAGCAGGCAGGAATGTCAACAAAGGTCACTCCTGTTACTACAGCTGAATATGGGCTTTCAAAGGCAGTAAGACCTTTTAATAGTAGACTCGACAAATCCAAACTTGTTGAGAACGGCTTCAAGCCGCTCCCAACATGGCAGGATGCACTTTCAAGATATTTAAAGGAGATTATGTAAAAATGGGACAGATTACAGTTGAAAAAAACGTCGGCGGTATAGAGGGCCTTTGTGTTATAACGCCTGTAGTTCACGGTGATAATCGAGGATATTTCTCTGAAACATATAGCCAAAGAGATATGGCTGAAGCGGGCATTGATATAGTATTTGTGCAGGATAATCAGTCAGGATCGACAATGGGCGTTCTTCGCGGACTTCATTTTCAGAAGCAGTATCCGCAGACTAAGCTTGTTCGTACAATCAAGGGAAGAGTATTTGATGTTGCGGTAGATCTTAGAAAAGATTCTGCCACATATGGCAAGTGGTATGGTGTTGAGCTTTCAGAGGATAATAAAAAGCAGTTTCTGATTCCAAGAGGCTTTGCACATGGGTTCCTTGTACTCAGTGAAGTTGCTGAGTTCTGCTACAAATGTGATGACTTCTATCATCCAAATGATGAGGGCGGAATGGCATGGAATGACCCTGAAATTGGAATTGAGTGGCCGAATGTAGTAGGTACATATAACGGTACAGCAAGTGCAGAAGGATATATGTTAACAAATGGAACCAAGCTCAATCTCTCTGACAAGGATCAGAATTGGCTTGGTTTTAAGGATACATTTAAATTTTGAAAGGTAGTGAACTGATATGAAGGGAATCGTTCTTGCAGGTGGCAGTGGCACACGTCTTTATCCACTTACAAAAGTTACATCGAAGCAGTTACTTCCAATATATGATAAGCCAATGATCTACTATCCATTGTCCACGCTTATGCTTGCAGGAATCAAGGATATTCTTATTATCAGTACACCTGATGATACACCGAGATTTGAAGCTTTGTTAGGTGACGGAAGTCAGTACGGTATTAATCTGTCTTATAAGGTGCAGCCGAGTCCAGATGGGCTTGCTCAGGCATTTATTATTGGTGAGGAGTTCCTTAAAGGAGACGCAGGAGCAATGGTGCTTGGTGATAATATCTTCTATGGAAACGGTTTTAGAGCTTTACTGAAGGCTGCGGTGAAAGATGCTGAGGAAGACGGCAGAGCAACTGTGTTTGGTTACTATGTTCCTGATCCAGAGCGTTTTGGCGTTGTGGAGTTCGATGAAAATGGAAAAGCAATCAGTATAGAGGAAAAACCGAAGAATCCCAAAAGCAATTATGCCGTAACAGGTCTGTACTTCTATCCTGCAGGTGTAAGTGACAGAGCTAATCAGGTCAAGCCAAGTGCGCGAGGAGAGCTTGAAATCACAACTCTGAATGATATGTATCTCTCGGATGGACTTCTTGATGTTCAGCTTCTTGGACGTGGTTTTGCTTGGCTTGATACTGGTACAATGCAAAGTCTGTTAGCAGCTTCAAATTTCGTAGAAATGGTACAAAACAGGCAAGGTATTACCATTTCTGCTCCCGAGGAGATTGCATTTATCAACGGCTGGATCGATAAGGCTGGACTTCTTAGATCTGCTGAAGCATATGGAAAAAGTCCATATGGTATGCATTTGAAGGCTGTAGCTGACGGAAAAGTACATTATCAAACATAAGAGGTGCTATTATGAATATAAAGACTTTTCTAAAAAGAAACAGTGTGATTCGAAAAATAGGAAAGAGATATAATATTAATAAACAATTCAAGCAGGATGCTCGTGATTTTATTAATTATTATATTGAAGCTGCTGAGGAGAAAGGTGATTATCGATATAGTATATTGTTGTTGACGCATAGCTTAGAAAAAGGCATGTGTTTTTCTAATCCAAGACCTTTTGGCGTGGATAAAGTGACAGAAATGATTTCAATTCTTTCAAATTATCCAGAAAAATGTAAAAATGGTTTTGAGTACCGGCTTGGATTCGCAGTTTTAAAGGCATGGATAGATTTTTATAATGATCATAATTGGCAAAGTGAGAAAATGTATAATGAGGTATCTGATTTCTTAAAAATAAACAATTGTGATGTTAAAATTGTTTCTGGTACAAAAGCTTATACGCCAATTTATTCAGAAGATGCATCAAATGTTTATGATAAATACTTTTTGAATCGACATTCTGTTCGTGACTATCAAGATAGGAAACTAAATATTGATGATATAAGATTTGCTCTTAAGTGCTTTATAGATACTCCTACAGCGTGTAACAGGCAGATGTGTCATATATATTATATTAAAAATCCAGAGCTTTCAAATTTGTTAAAAAAAGTTGTCGTAGGAATTCCTGGAATTAATAAAAAAACAGTTCAGTTCTTTGTAATTACGTATGACTTATCATCATTTGCATATTCAGGTGAAAGACAACAAGGAATGTTTAATGCCGGACTTTGTACAATGAGTTTTATTAATGGGTTACATGCAAAGGGAATAGGTTCTTGTTGTTTGCAATGGTCAAATAAATCTAATCAAGATTGTATGGTTAGGCGCTCTTTAGGATTACGTGATAGTGAAAGAATAGGAGTTGTTGTTGGGGCAGGTTATTATCTGGAAAAAAATGTTATTCCGTGTTCAGCTCGTAAATCTACAGACGATTTTTTTACTGTTTTGTAGCATGATTCAAGAAAGGTGAAAATGAGTGAAAAACAAGAGTTACCCACTGATTGATCTTTTTAAACTTGTTTTTGCATGTATGGTTGTTGTATTACATGCAGAGTTACTTAACCCTAAAGTTGAATTAGAATATAGGATTCAGATTACTATATTTGCATTAATTGTTCCATTTTTTTTTGTATGTTCTGGTTTCTTTCTAGGTGGAAAAAATAGTAAACTAGATAATAGTGAAATAATAAATAAGACTATTATAAAAGCTTTAAAAAAATATTTGAAACTGTATCTTTTATGGGGAGGGTGGTATTTTTGCTTAAATCTAATAAAAATGGTACTTATTGATAAACAGCTTATTAAGAAGTTGCCTTTTTATATTCATCAGCTTTTAGTTGAAGGTTCAGGGGGAGGAACTTGGTATCTTTATACATTAATATGGTGTGTTGGAATTTTATTATTACTTCATATGATAAAAGACTCCAAAGCACTTTGGGCTTTATCAGCTATTCTCATATTATTATATGTGTTAGGGCCGCTGCTTTTCTCTGAATATTTTAAAACATGTAAAGTTTGTACATTGTATAAGTCGATTTTTATTAGTGATAAAAATATATTTTTCTTTGGAATGTACTTTTTTTGTGGTTATCTTTTGGGATATTATGATATTCTTAAATTTATGCAATCAATAAAAAAAAGAATAATTATATATATTGTAATTTTTTATGAAATTGCATATTTTTTATATGGTCTCTTATTATATGATTATCATAGTTATATTCACTTATTAGTATTTCCTGTGCTTAAAGCAGTTGCTGTATTTCTATTGTTTATTTTAGGATTATATAATGGATCTGATAAATACAATAATTATTTAATAAGAAAATTGAGTACAGTAGTTTATTTTACGCATTGGACATTTGTATTAGCAATAATGTATATTAATAGTTATCTGTCTTTAAATTCAGTTTTAGTTTCATTGATTTGCCTTATTAGTGATTTAATAATATCATACTTTATAGTTACTATGTTTAAAGGAAAGGTATATAAACTTTTATTTATGTAGTTTCTTTATTTATAACTAAAATAAAGAGTAGCAAACTAAGCAATAATTTCAATAAAAAAGCATAATTTAGAAGCGCCGAGAGGCGCTTCAATAATAGAAATATTCATTGGAGGGCAAAATGAAAAAAGCAAGTATAATTGCAATGCTGGTGTCAATGGTGACACTGACATCATGCGGTCGTGATGTTGATAAACCAGCTGATGGAGTTGAAAAGGCAACAACAGCTGCAACCACAACAGCAGAAACTAAACCTGAAACCACTACAGTTGAAACTACAAAAGTTAAGGAAACTGAAAACACAACTTCTGCAGAAACAACATCTGCTGAATCCGAGGATTATACTGGAATAGCAGGATACTGGTTTATTAACGGAGATCCGAGTACAGCTTCTCTGCATATAACTGAGGATGGTAAGTTTACTGCATATTATGCCAGCGGATTATTAGAAAACAAAGGTTATGTAAAGAGAGAACTTAAAACTGATATTAATAATTATATTTATCAGATGTATCTTGACACAGGCAAGGAATATCTGGCTTTTGCT